>AR_comb_assmDRAFT_10017654_pt1 | contig 21084 bp, 19 predicted proteins | sample ArasoioldDNA_FD_10543 | JGI IMG/M metagenome (IMG submission 10543) | reverse complement strand
CGGCCTCGTTTGTGAGCCGCTGCAGCACAGATGTAGCACAGTTGTGCCCGAACAAGCTTATTTCGGCCCGAAACACAGGCTCTCTAACCGACGTAGGTTGCTGAATCCAAACAACAGGCCCTAGGACGTTCTAGTTTGCTAAACAGTTGTACTGGCTAAAACCGGTACCGGGGGTTCGAATCCCCCCCACGAAATCCATGGAGGCAGAAGGTTATGCTGGCAAAACCATCGACACGCGCCTCAACATTGTCTTCTTTCTGTTGAAAAAGAATGGGATCACTGCCCGAGTACCGCGCGATGAAATGCCCGTTGTGGAGTAGGAAGTCGCCGTTCCTTATACCGACGAAGAACTCAAAAAGATGTTCGCCGCAATGGATGACGAGGAACGGATTCGCTACAAGTTCTTCCTTGGTTCCGGCTGCCGCGACAAGGAAGTGACGTTTGCGGCGTGGAGTGACATCGATTTCGATAAGAAAACCTATCACGTTCGACGGAAAGAAGATGTCCACTTCACCCCGAAATCGCATGAATCGAGGCCGATACCGCTTCCCGATTCATTGATTGCGCTCCTAAAGAACCGGCGCAGGAACGCCCCACACGACCGCCGGATCTTCGTCAATGAAGAAGCCCGCCCGGACAATCATTTCCTCCGCAAGCTCAAGCGCATTGCAAAACGGGCCGGACTGAACTGCGGCCAGTGTCGAACGGTCCTCACTGAAGGACCATACGAGAAGAAAAAACAGATTGAGGTTTCCTGCAAAGACCGGCCCGTCTGCGAACACTTCTGTCTACACCGCTTCCGCAAGACCTGCGCCACCCGATGGCATGAAGCCGGTATACCCATTCGCACAATCCAGATGTGGCTTGGTCATAAGAGCCTGGAAACGACCATGATCTACCTCGGCGTCACGGACTCAGCCAAACTGCGCAGTAACATCAACATCGCATTCTCTCTCTCTAGAACCGATAGATCCTGTGACACGGCGATTCGCGATTCTCTGCTACTGGTTTTGCACTCAACAACTGTCGCTGTCCTTTGTCGCGGGTATCGCTTCAATTGCAATCCTGCAATTCCGCAAGAGTCAGGTTTTCGCGCTTCAATTCGGCCGTCAGGTAGCCAACGATCTGGCTCCACCTTCGGCCACCGGTGTCCCCTGCTATGTTCAGGCTTTTTTCATGACGACAAACAGTCATCGCATCGAGCCTCTGTCCCGGGAGCAATTCCTCCATGAACGTTGCATCTCCGAGAATTGGTTTCCCGCCTACAATCACAAGCTTGATCGTGCCCGGTTCAGCGTCGACCACCGCTGCTAGAGCTGAAGCTCCTCGCTTTGGCAGAATCGCTATGTCGGCCACCATCCCGGCTGTCAACCCGCCTATCCGATCGCTGGCACCGGCAAGCTTTGCCGGATTGGTAGTCACCATCCGCACGAGTTCCGCATCACTGAAAACCTTGGGGACGCTCGCGTTCGAGTGGATGTATCGCAGTTCCTCAAGAAGATTGTTGCTGCCCGACGGACTCCAGTCCGGAGCTACGGCGATTAGCACGTTCGCTGTCTTGGCAGCCGCTACATCCGTTGTCTTCGCATACAGTTCGAAATTGCTGCGCGGAGACCAAATGAGACCTACGTTGTTAGCCGCCATGTCCTGAAAATCGGTGGCACCCAACCCCACGCCGTGGATTACGCTGACGCCAGGCCGAAGCAGGCCAGCCGCCTTGAACATTCGAAATTCTCGCGCGGCGCTTGCATCTTTACCTTCGGCGACGTGGAACAGTGCCGCCTTCAACTTTCCCAGAGACAGCCCATCCCGCACGGATTGTGCTTTCGAGACTGGCAATTCAAACGGGAATACGTCGTACTCCAAGGGTTCGGAATTGATTTCCTGCGAATATAATCCGGAGGCGAAATCCAGATTTCGCGCCAGTCCGCGATCGCATTCATTTCGCTTGGGATCAGAATCAGTCGGCGAATAGCTGCCCACGAGGGCCGTAGCTCCTCCGAGAAGAGCCTTGATCTCAGCGTAGCGTTCCATGTCGCAGCCCGCCCCACGCTCGATAAGTCTCTGCTCGGGACCGGACAACATCTTCTTATAGTCATCGAGGGCCTGCCAGTCGTATCGATTGCGCGGCGCCGCAGACGGCTTCCAGCGTGGGAAAACATTCCAAACGAGATGGTTGTGAAGATCAATCAGACCCGCCACGATCACGCCGTCCGTCTTGATTACCGCAATCCCGCTGGGCAGCGGCAGATCGACGCCGACCGCTTGTATCGCGCCATGAACGATCACCACCGTTCCATTCTCGATGACACCGGAAGGAGTGATCAGGGTACCTACCAGCGCATATTCTGAATCCTGTGCTGAGGCGCCGGCTCCATGAAGAGCCAGGCCCACGAAACCAAGCAGAACTAAGGCCCAACTACGACGTTTCCGTATATCAATCATTTTGCTTGTTGCCTCTCGTTTCGATCTCGCTGTTACTCGTCAAATCCAATACGGCGTAGTGCGTCCTGAACCTCAATGCCAATCGAACCAGACAAAGTCGTTGTAGAGCCCTGCGGCGACCGTGGTGTCGACACGCAGTTGGACCGAGAGGCTTGTTTTGGAGATTTTTCATGATTCTCCTCGATTTCTCAGGCTGGACAATAACCTTGTTAGGTTACTTCTAATGGCAAGTGCCTGCATCATACGTCGTCAAAATAGTGCTCAGTACTCTTTCTTGTATCCGGCGACGGAACTATTGGTTTTCTGTCGAAACACCAGAATTCGGCGGCTCAGCTATGCTCGCGCTCCCTTGGGGGAGGGAATAAAATCGTCGGGCATGCAAATACGCAAGATCGTGCATATCGACATGGACGCGTTCTACGCATCCGTGGAGCAACGGGACGACCCGCAGCTGCGGGGCAAGCCGGTTGTTGTCGCCTGGCGCGGTAAACGGTCGGTGGTCTGTGCGGCTTCTTATGAAGCGAGACGCTTTGGCGTGCGTTCGGCTATGCCGGCTGTTCGAGCCGAACGTCTGTGCCCAAACGCCGTGTTTCTGCCGCCGGACTTTCCACGCTACCGCGCTGTTTCACGTCAGGTGCGGGAAATCTTCAAGCGCCATACCGACCTGATCGAGCCGCTGTCCCTCGATGAAGCGTATCTCGACGTTACCGAAAACAAGACTGAACTGCCGACCGCCACGCAGGTTGCACGTGCGATTCGGGAACAAATTCGCGTGGAATTGAACCTGACTGCCTCGGCGGGTGTCGCACCAAACAAGTTCCTCGCGAAAATTGCTTCGGACTGGAAGAAACCGGACGGATTGTTCGTGATTCAACCGGATCATGTCGATTCGTTCTTGCTTCCCCTGCCGGTGGGCCGTCTGCCCGGAGTCGGAAAAGTAAGGGAAGAAAAGTTGAAGGGCTTGGCCGTAGAAATCATCGCGCATTTGCAAAAACTGGAGTTGGCGACGCTCGAACGGCACTTTGGCCGCTATGGAGTGTGTCTCTTTGAGCTGGCACGAGGAATTGACAAGAGTGCGGTGATCCCCGACAGACCAACGCAGTCCATATCGGCCGAAGACACTTTTGAACAGGACATGCCCCTGACCCACATGGAACCAATGATCCGCAGGCTCGCGGAAAAAACGTGGCAGGCGTCACGCAACGAATCACGAATCGCCCGCACCGTCGTCTTGAAGCTGAAAACCAGCGACTTCAAAATTCTCACTCGTAGTCACACACCCTCTTCTCCGCCTTCTTCTTGCGAGGAGTTGACACGGATCGCCCTCTCGCTGCGGGAACGCGTCTCGCTCGGGTCGCAACAGAGGTTCCGCCTGGTTGGCGTAGGCATTAGCAATTTCCTTGAGCTTGACGATACATCCTCTCAAATCGTTCTCTTTGAATAAGAGCCACGATTTGTTGCGCTGCAACGAGTCCGACTAACGTTCCGTGCCGAATTTATTTATTTGCGACGGCTCCAGTCTGGTGACCAGCGGACGCAATCAGCCGACCGAAACGATTCAGGCATTGGCGTTTCGGGCTGCCGACCGGATCACCATGCTCGCGAAAGAGGGTGAGATTTAGATGTTCTGCCAAGGCTTTCATATCGTGCCGCGGTGTCCCGCTCGATCGAGGCGATGTCACGAAGTGGTCATTGCTAGATTCCGGAGAGTGGTTATCGTTTGTTGATAAGTGGTCCGACAGACTAAGTTTGGGCTATTTGCCGCATGCAAAGAACCAAACGTCAGTCGGAACGTAGAGTGCTCGGAGCCCGGTTTATTGCGACCTTGGGTATTGCAGCCCTCTCGTTTGTAATGCTCTCAGGTCGCACTTCTGGGCAAGATCAGCACAAGTCTATGGCGGGGATGGACATGAGCGGCCATGATGATATGGCCGATATGGGCCCGAGTATGGCTGCCATGGCCGGGCACATGTACATCACGCCACTGCGGCCGAAGCAGCCTGGGGACGACGAAAAGGTAAAAGCAGTTGTTGCCGCGTTGAAAGCGAGCATGGAGCGCTACAAGGATTATCGCAAGGCGCTCGCGGACGGTTACTACATCGCGAATCCCAAACTCACGCAACCGCAGTATCACTTCATCAGCCAAGCGAACACACGAGAAGCGGACCTGCATTTTGACCCAAGCAAGCCAACCGCGCTGCTCTACCGCCGGACGCCGACTCTGGAATACAAACTGGAAGGCGCGATGTACACGACGAGCCCGGACGCAACGGAAGACGAATTGAACGAACGCATTCCCCTAAGCATCGTGCGGTGGCACCGGCACGTTAATTTCTGCGAGGCCCCGGAAGACCGCGTCAAAGACTATCAGGCCGCACACCCGAAGTTTGGCATGTTCGGTTCGATCAAGACCGAAGAAGAGTGCAAAGCGGAACGCGGAATCTTTCATCCTTATATATTCACGTGGATGATCCACGTCTTTCCGTACGAGTCCAGCCAAAAGGACATATTCTCCATGAACGACGACGTGCCCCACGTGCATTGATCGAGTGAGGTGTGCGGGTAGCACTCACCTCAACGCGCTCTCCGGATGGTAGACGTGACCGCCGAAGTGGCTGGGCGGCAAAGTGACGGAACATGGCTGTGGTGATCGATGCGTTCTCGATTTCATCGCAGGCCGCAAGGATCGCACGGAGGACAGGCCGCATCTGTAGAACTCCCTGTCGAAGAGTTAGGTTAAGGCTTCTTCTTAGTTTCATAATCGCCGGCCACGGACACGCAGAAAGCTACCGGCGACCCGTTTATCTCTCAAAATAGTGGTCATAAAGATGTCGTTATAAGTGGTCATTGTCTAAGACCACTTTCTCTTCATATTTGAGCAAAGCGATTAGTGAAGTTGTTGGAGTTCGGGAAGTTTCTCCTCCGGTGCGAGTCGAGGGAACTTTCGAGGAATGCAGGCGCTGGTGAATGGTGCGGGCGTCTGCGGAAGAACCGACCCTGATCCGCAATGTTTGTGAATGGAAGGATCCAAAAAAAGAGGAGCGTTACACACCATGAAGAGAGGAATTCTTGTTGTTTTGACAGCCACGCGAAGGGGCGTTGCTCCGTTGCTCATAGTTCTGTTGCTTGCAACTTTGGCGGGCGTCGCGCGGGCGCAGAGATTCGACGGAACTCTCCGCGGCGATGTAATTGACGAGTCCGGGGCTGTCGTTCCTGATACGAAAATCACACTGACGAATCAAGATACCGGAGTTAGTCAAGTAACGACAACGACCAGCGCCGGCAGCTTTGTCTTTCCCAATTTGTTAGCGGGCACGTATACGCTGGCGGCTGAGAAGGACGGATTTCAGAAGTATCAGCGCCAGGGAATCCAGGTCAATTCCAATCAGACGATCGATGCGAACATCAGGTTATCCGTCGGTGCTTCGACGACTACGATCGAAGTGTCGGCCGGAGCGGACCTCGTCCAGACCAGTAATTCCACATTGACCAACACGTTTGACACGCGCCTGGTAGCCGATTTGCCAAACAATGGTGGCACGCCCCTGCAGCTGGCACTCTTTGCTCCCGGGATCACTTCAAATAGTGCTGGGGTGCAGGGCGATGGCGGTTCGGTCGGCGGTGTTCGTCCACGCGCGAACGGCTTTACGATCGATGGAGCGGACGACAACGATGTAACGGTCACGGGGCGCACTTCTCCAGTCATCGAGGACGCCGTTGCAGACTTAACGGTCATCACCAATCAGTTCAGCGCGGAGTATGGACATTCGGCAGGAGGTCTGTTCAATCTGACGACGAAATCTGGCACCAATGATGTTCATGGGACCGCCCACTGGTTTACGCAGAATCGCAATTTGAATGCTGCCGACAACCTGATTGGTGACCAGATCGCTGCTGGACTAATTCCCAACAAGCCAAGATTCGACCATAACGATTTGGGCGGCACAGTTGGAGGGCCACTCGTCAGAGACAAGCTGTTTTTCTTCGGCGCTTATAATTATCAGAATACCGGCCAGCTCTTTACCGGGCCGACCAATGTTCCACCGACCGCGGCGGGACTGGGTATGTTGAACGCCATTGCGACGTCGCAAGGTTTTACGGAGGTTGGGAAGATTCTTGCGCAGCTGCCCGTCGCCCCGTCCCAAACCGACGCTGCGCCCGTAGTGGACACGGCGGGAGCGTTGGGACCGGCAGGTGCGACGGTGCTCGTCCCCGTCGGGAGGATCCAAACGTTTGCCACTAATTTTGCAAACGAGCATGACTTCCAGACCAACGTCGATTGGAACCATGGGAATCAACAAGTCCGCGGAAGATTCTTGTACAGCCGTGCCCGCGCGGTGAATCTCAACCCGCAAACGCCGCAAAGTCAATTCAATGGAGCGGTAATCGCCGACACCAGGAAACTCGTGGTCAGCGATGTCTGGGCGATTACACCTCGTTACGTCAATGACTTCCACGTTTCCTACTCTCGGTTGGTAGCTAATTTTGCGATACCTTCGAATTTCATCAATTTCCCCAACGCTGAAGTGGATGATCTTAGCCTGAACATCGGACCGGAGAGCAACTCACCGCAAGGTCGTACCACGAATGTCTATCAAATTGCGGATACCCAGACGTACACGCGTGGCCGGCACACGTTCAAGTGGGGAGCGGAAGCCTTGCGGTGGATCGCACCAAGCAATTTTCTGCCACGTTCGCGCGGTGAATGGGACTATGCGAACCTAAATGAACTGGTGAACGACATTGTTCCTACCGGCTCGAACGGCGCGTTGCGAGGAGCCGGCGACGGCGGTTTCGATAACAGCCAGAAGGCGTTTTACACTTTTGTGCAGGACGACTGGAAAATTAGCCGCCGCCTTACACTTAATCTGGGTCTTCGGTACGAGGTGTCGACTCTCGCAGCAAGCGGCGCCAGTCAGGCCATCAACTCCATCGCCGATTGTCCCGAATGCATTTTCCCGAACACCCCAACCGGTCTGATCTTCCGCAAACCAAAGACGGACTTCAACAATTTTTCGCCGCGTGTGGGATTTGCTTTCGATCCTACCGGCTCGGGCAAGTGGGCCATTCGCGGCGGGGCACAAGTCGCTTTTGACGTGACATTTTCGAATGTTCTGTCGAACAACCTGCCGCCGGAGCTTCAGACGGAGCAGAATCCCGATCTGACCTGCGCTCTTCCAGGGGCGCCCGCCTGGTGCGCGAGCTTTCTGAATCCAGCGGACGGGACAGGTAAGGGCTTTTTGCAAGGCGGTGCATTGCTGGCTGTCAACGTGCCTCCGACTACAGCGGCAGACGCGCGAGCCAGCACTGGCAGCCTGATCGTAGATGAGACGCAGCCGAAAATCATCACATGGTCTCTGGGCGTGCAGCACCAGCTTTTCAAAAACGACAGCTTGGAAGTGCGATATGTTGGCACGCACGGAATTAGCCTACCGGTTCAGATTCGCCGCAACACGGAAACAGCGCAAATGGTGGATCCGACTCTGACCAATCTGCCGGTCTTCTTCAAGAACTCGGATATCCCGGCTACGATCACGGGCGTTTCCACTCGGGCAGACTGGGCGGCGGTCCAGGGCACACAACCGTTTGCGGCTAACGGCTTCTTTGGGCTCATGACGGCGTTTGACCCCAAGGGCTTCAGCACATACCACGGTGTTTCGGCGGACTACATTCACCGCTTTAGTCATGGCTTGAGCCTGCGGTACAACTTTACGTGGTCGCATACCATCGACAACTCCACAAATGAATTTTTCTCCAGTTTTGACAATCCACGACGTCCGCAAGATCCATACAATCTGGCGAACGAACGTGGCAACTCGGCCATTGACATTCCGCGGAAGTCCGCGCTCTCTCTTGTTTACGAAATCCCGAAGGTTGGTACGGAGAGCGCGTTTGGACAGCGCGTCCTGAACGGTTGGCAAATCAACGCAACATGGCTGGCGCAGGACGGGCAGCCCATCACACCGCAAGCCGGATCAGATCTAAATGGTGACGGCAGCAGCACAGGCGATCGTGCGGTTGTTAACCCAAGCGCCACTGCCTTGCGGTCAGGAACGGGTGTCCATTTTGTTTGTAGTGGAGCGGGTGGCGCAACAAGCGTCAGCGCAACAATAGCAGGATGCGGCGGAAGTGCTGGCGTGGTCGGCTATGTGGCCATCGATCCCGCGGCAAAATTCGTGGGAGGCAGTCTTCTCGGGGCTGTGTCTACCGCGGGGCGCAACAGCGTCAGCACGCCGGGCTTCAGCGTCGTGGATCTCGGCATATTCAAGAACACTTATGTCACGGAAAAGGCGCATTTCCAATTTCGCGTGGAAATGTACAACGCCTTCAACCACCGCAACTTCAGCCTTAACATCCCAACAGTACTAACGGTGCTCGATCCGGGCAACGCCCTGGTAACCGGATACGCCAACGTGACGAGCGGCAGCTCTTTTCTGAACAGTCATCAATTCAGTGGGGGAAACCGCATTATCCAGTTGGGCTTGAAGTTCATCTGGTAGGCGGAGCACAGTTGGGGAATCTCGTGTTTTGTGTGCCGCTAGTTCTGATGGGATGAGTGGTACGGAGATCATAAAGGCCGAACCTCGTCGTTAGCAGATGGGCAAAAGCCTGTGCTAGTAAAAGGTTTTTGCCCAACCTGACTCAGCCTATTTCGCTCCGGCAAATTAGCATCAAATTATTCTGACGGCTGGTGTCAGGGCTAGTGCGAAGCCCCTTAGCTCGATTGCTTGTTTATTGCTCGCGAGTGCGAGTCGGGGTCTGCCATACCTAGCTCCGCGTACATCGAACCGGCACCAAGCGCTCACATTCCGAAAGTGACGGAAATTCAAGAACAGGGTAGGAGGAAATTGCATGCAATTTGCGGAAGTCCGCGCAACATCAACGAAGGGGCTGTGGGCGGGACGCATAATTACCGGCTTCGTCGCACTTTTTCTGTTCTTCGATGCCATCGTCAAAGTCTTGAAGTTGCCCATGGCTGTTGACCCAACGGTCCAGCTTGGGTACCCAGCGGGCCTCGTCTTTCCAATCGGCTTTGCTGAGCTCGTGTGCATTGCGGCCTATCTTTTTCCGCGGACGTCGGTCCTCGGAGCGATTTTGCTGAGCGGATATCTTGGCGGAGCAACCGCAACCCAAGTGCGTGTCGAGGATCCCTGGTTTTGCTTTCCCGTCATTGTCGGCGCGCTCGTGTGGGCAGGCCTCTTCTTCCGCAACACCAAGGTCCGCGCGATGGTGCCGCTCCAGAAGTGAAGTAGAGCTTCAGGATACGTTCTGGGGTTCCCGCTTCGGTATGCTCGTGGACCAGTTCGGCGTGAACTGGATGTTTAATTTCGAGCAAGGCCGCTAGCTCAGGCATGCTCCGGGCGACCAGGTATCCTCAGAAACAGTGCGTCCGACACATGTCATCGAAACACTAAAGGAGCTGCCATCGCTCCTTGAGCGCTTGCTCGAGAAAACTGCATGAGCAACTTGGGGGCTCTCGTAAATGCTGTTCATCAATGTCGCCGTCTCGAACTAAGTGAAAAGAGATAATCAAACCATGCGCCATGTTAAGGACGACGCGCTAAGCGGGAGCCGGATCCTCATTTTGGCCATTCTCGTCGCAGCTCCGCTATTGATGACGGGGCTCACGTCAAGGATTTCCTCGTCCGCAAAGGCGGCCGCGCCTGCTAAGCCGGATGCTCATCGCTTGAGAACAGGCCATTTCACTTATCGAACGATGGAGCACGGCAAAGATGTGGGAAAGGGCCAGATTACGATTCGGCAGGTCGCCGATTCCGGGAACTACGAATTTTCCGGACAATTCGATTTTGTCGAGGAGTTCAAAGATTATCCCAGGCAGCGCTGGAATTCGATAGCGACAGCGGAATTGGAACCGATCTCGGCGACCCTAACTCTCGACCAAGCGGCCGGGGCAGCTCCCGTGTTCGATCTCAAGTACGGGTCAGGGAGAGTTACTGGGTTCTTCGTCGGTCGCAAGAAAAACTCTGACACGAAAGCCGGCCAGTCAATCGACGCCGCTCTGCCTGCCAACACCTTCGATCAAAGGATTGATTGGGCCGCGGTGCTGGGGAGCCCTCTTGAAGTAGCACAGCGATTCGAGTTCAACGTATATGATCCGGGCACAGGGGTCAGCGGGGTTACTGTCGAAGTGGGGTATCTCGAACGAATACAAGTTCCGGGCGGGTCCTTTGACGCCTACCGCGTCGTTTACCGGATCAAGAAGCGCGGGAAAACAGAACAGTACGTGGTTTTCGCGAGCCGAGAGCTCCCTCGCGTGATGGTCCGTGAGGAATTCCCGAATGGCTCAGTCGATGAGCTTATTGGGATGAGTGGCTTATAGGGTGGCGCCCGAAGCGCTTTTCATTTGCTTCCTTCTGTCGGTTTCTCAGGTGGACTGCGCGATTGCTTAGTGATCTTGCTACCTTAGCCAGAACTCTCTTCCTTCTCCGCGAAAATGTCCAACAACCAAATCGCACCTACCAAGAACATCAGCGAAACAATCGACAACGCCAGCTTGTTCGCCAAAAGACGATCAAATTCCCGAGTTGGCCCGATAAAGGTCGGACTCGTCCAGTAAATAAACTCAGCGAATGCAGCAATGAGGAGAGCGAGACCCAGCCAACGGTTCAGTTTCTTGTACGCAAGCAATCCCATCACGAACAGCACCGCCGCGACCAGGCAGTAAAGTCTTATTGCGCGGATTTCCTTTGACTTTTCCTCCCACTCGACGATGGCTTGGCGGAGCGTCTGTTCGGTCTTGTAGGGTTCTTTTTGCGCCTGCTCGTAAGCAGGACTGGAGCTGGTTTTTGAAAGTTCGTCAACCTGCTTGCGCACCGGGTCATAGCGGCGCTGCAGTTCGTCGAGAGAAACTGCGCTGGCAATCTCGCTTTTTACCGGTTGGTCGTACTTATCCAGTACGGAGCCTCGCGGCTCGAACCACAACATGTACGCATGCCGCACAGTTTGGACCAGCAGCGACACGAATGCGACGATCGCCAGGGTTTTTAGTAGGGGTTTCATATCCGACCTCTCGCGTTGGCCCAGTCAAACCCATACAGGGCGAGGATTCCTCGGGTGGCCGCATCAAGAAGCGACATAGTACCTCACCTCCTCCGTGAAATCGCGAGCATCGTGAAGTCGTCACCAAATGGTCGGCCTGCCGTGAATCTCTTCAGGTTTTCAAGGCAATCTTTGATGAGCGTTTCTGGGTCGACGGAGACGTGGCGGGAGGCAAGGGCCTTCAGGCGCTCGATCCCAAATTCATTGCCGGATCTGTCTTGGGCTTCCGTCGCGCCGTCGGTATAAACGAGCAGTGCTTCGTCCGGGGCTAGAAAGAGATTCTGGGTTGAAAAATGAGCGTTTGAAAACATGCCGAGAGGCACGCCGGTTGAGCCAATCGGTTTTAGAACTGCTGGCGATAGATGCAAAACGGGTAAATGGCCGGCATTCACCAGCTGAACCGTGCCGTCGGACGAAGCGCGTCCCACGACAAGCGTGGCGAACTGGCCGGCGATGGTGCTTTCGAGAAAGATACGGTTGGCCGCGTCAACCATTTCTTCAAGCGGCAGAGCAGCGTCAGCCAGACTGCGAAAGGTCGCATGCAAATGGCTCATCAACAAGGAGGCGGCCACGCCTTTCCCGGAGACATCGCCGCAGAGAAACAGTAGTTCTCCGTGCGAGGCGAAGAGGTCGCAATAGTCGCCGCTGACCACGCCTGCTGGCTGGTACTCGTAAGCGACGCGCCATCCGGGTGTGGGCAGGTGGCGAGGCGGGAGGAGTCCTCGCTGAATGCGGGCGGCCAAATGCAAGTCGTGTTCGAGGGCGCGGCGTTCGCTTTCTGTCAGGTCGTCGAGACAGAAGCGTGCCAGCGGATCAATTAGCAGACGATCCCGCTCGATCGCGTCGTGACAGGTTTCGCAGAATCCGTACGTACCGTTTTGGAAACGCGCCAAAGCGGAATCGACTTCGCCGAGCAGCGCAGACAATTCGGGATCAGCGAAAGGCGACGCGAGCGCGCTTTGCAGTTTTGCCTGGCGGCGCTCTAGCTCGCCGCGCAGATAAGTCTCAACGATTCGAGGCATGGTCCCTATAGTGTCGGACCTCATCTCCCGTAACTTCTATCCGCTTTGCAGCAGGAAATCCGAAAAGGGGATTTCATTCGAGGAGCTTTTGGATATCGTGCCAAGCGATGAGCGCGACGTGGTTCTCCTCGATTGCACGTCGGAACTCGGGGCTGGACATGGCGTCAAATTCGCGTTGCCGCCATGCTGAGCCCCACTCAGGGTGACCGACCATGATGGCTTGGGACTCGGCATCGTCGTGTGCCAAGTGAACAAAGACCTCTGTGACGCCAGGCTGGAGGTTTTTGATGAGGTTCACGTAGTAGTCGTTCCATCCGGAGACCGGCACGTCTTCCCCGGGCGAGAAAATCGCATCCGGAACGGGATCGCCCGGACCCATGAGCGCAAGCCCAGGACGGAACAAATCGATGTTGCGCGCCATGCGCACCGGGAGTTTGTACTCGTGCGCGACCCTAAGCATGACGCGGAAGAGATCGGGCGTAACGTAAAGCGAATGCATGTGTGCGTCGAGATGCGAGGGTTCAAGTCCCATCGTTTTGGCCCGCTCGATTTGCGCGCGAATTTCGAGTTCCACTTCGTCGAGCTTTGCGTGTTTGGCAAATTCCTGCGCATTCGGATAGAAGTAGCCATCCGGTCCCACCAAGCTCGGAACAAGAGCGCGCGGCGCAACCGGTCCCCAGCGATAAGTTTGCCATTCCGAGGTAAGCGTCAGATGGAGTCCCAAATCGGCGCCCGGATGGGCTTTCGCATAAGCGGCGACTTCGGTGAACCACGGGCAAGGAACCATCACGGTGGCAGAGGTGACGAACTTGCTATCGAGTGCTGCGAAACTCGCCACGTCTTCGGAATGAGAGACCGCAAGGTCATCCGCGTTGAGAATGAGCAGTTTGGCATCGGCGGGATAGCCGAGACGCACTTGCAAGGGCGGGGCTGCACCCGGGGCGAGTCGCGAGGTGTGGTACGCAGCAATTTTCCAATTGCGACCCACCTTTACGAGCGTGAGAGTGTATCGAAATTCGTTCGCTTTTGAAGAACCGGCCGGTCGGCTTGCAGAACGGCCGGTCACAACGGCGGCATCACGGTACTCGCTGCACGATTCCTGATCGGTCTTCAGTTCGGAACCCGACTTCCCGTCACCGCGGAGCTTAAGGAAATCGGCTTTGCTCCGTGCTGTCCCGTTCTCGTCTGTCCAGAGGAATTGATCGCTGAGGAGCCGTCCGAGCTCCGCAGCATCGCCGTCTCCCATCGCCTTGTGGAAGTTTTCGAGCGCTCGCGCTACGGCGGCACTCGGAGCAGCCGCTGCCTGGAACGCAAAAGTCGGTATGGCTAGGATCCAAATTGCAACAATCAATACTTTGAGGACGAAGGGAGATAAGCGCATTTTGTGCACCATGTAACGCCTCGCGACGGAGCTTCAGATGCACAGAGTAAAACATTTTGAAGTACTCGCAATGGTGGTAACACTCGATTTTTGACAAGTGGTCATGAAGCCAGATTTGGTTTCGAGAGAATGCGCTTTGTCTAGGAATTAGAAAGAAGGGAGCGCAGCTTGCGTACGGCACCAGGGATATCTCTGGCCGAAGTGCTCCCGAAGCCCAAAACAAACCCTTGCTGCGATTCGCCAAGGTAGTAGGGAGAAAGAGGCCACAGCCACAGCTTTTGCTTGGCCGCGTGCAAAGACACTTGTTTGTCCTTGATTCCTTTCGCAAGCTTCGCGACGAGATGCAGACCCGCTTCTCCTCCGAGTAGTTGCACACGCTGTCCGAACTGGTCGCGAAGCGCATCCATGAGCGCGTTCCTGCGCTCCTGGTACAACACCCGTGTCCGGCGAATGTGTCGGGCGAAGTGTCCCTCACGGATGAAGTCTGTGAGTACGCCTTGATACAGATGGGGGGGATAAATGTCCATGGCGTGGCGCACCGCGACGAAGCGGTCCACCAGATCCAGCGGAACCACCATATATCCGAGCCGCAGGGATGGAAACAGAGTCTTGCTGAACGTGCCGATGTAGATCACCCGCGAGTGCCGGTCAATGCCCTGCAGGGAAGCGACGGGCATCGTTTCGTAACGATACTCGCTGTCGTAATCGTCTTCCATAATCCACGAGCCGGTGCTCTGGGCCCAGTCGAGCAGCTGGAGACGCCGCGACGCACTCATGGTCACACCCAAAGGAAATTGATGGGATGGCGTCACAAACGCAACGCGCGCTTTGCGGCAGAGCTTGATGCCGGCGTTGACGTTCATGCCTTCTTCATCCACCGGAACGGGAACGAGTTCACAGCCGGCCATCTGAAGTACCTGGCGTGCGAGCGCGTAACCCGGTTCTTCCATCCATACACGGTCGCCGCGGTCGAGTAGGGCGCGTGCGGATATCTCGAGAGCCTGTTGGGAACCGTTGACGACAAGAATCTGCTCGGGTTCGCAGTTCACGGCTCGCGCGGTCCGGAGATAGCTGGCGATCGCTTTTCGGAATTCGAGCGAACCCGCAGGATCGCTGAAATGCAGAGAGCTGATTCGAATTCGACGGCAGTGGCGGGTCATGAGGCTCGACCAGATGCGGAAAGGAAAATGATCGAGAGCTAGTTGCGAGACGGCGAACGCTCCCCAGCCAAAAAGCCAAGGGGCCGGGTTGAAGCGCGGCAGGACTGCGGAGCGGCTAGAGAGGCGCCTCGGCCCCGAAGCCGACTTTGAAGATGCGCCATTGCCACGATACTCGATAGACAGAAGTTGTTCCGGCAGTGAGGTAGACACAAACGTTCCGGCGCCGGAACGACTTTCAAAATAACCCTCGGCCAGCAACTGCGAATACGCCGAAAGAATGGGAATGCGGGAAAGCCCCAACTCCGAAGCGAGCGCCCGGGAGGACGGTACCTGCTGTCCAGGCCGCAGCCTGCGGCCCAAAATTCCTTCGCGAAAACCATCGTAGATCTGGCGGTGCAGTGGCCGCTCGGCCCTGCGGTCTACGGCGATAACGGGCGACACTGTGCCTGCAACTCTTCGCATACCACTATCTTAGTGGTAATCGCAGTATGGCTTCAAGTGGCTATTGTAGCAGACCACTTTCCGGGCGAGATTCACAGCGTGCAGGAAAAGAAAACGCTGGGCATGCTCGGCCCAGTGTCTATGCTTGTTTCTAATTAAGCGCTTTGATTGTCACGAAGGGAAGCAGCGGCCGAAAGCGAGCAGAAGGCGCGGCGAGCCCTGGATGCGAATTTTCCTTGTGATCAACGCCCAAACAAGGTTCGTCTCTTTGCGCAGGAAGCGGAGCCAGGTTTCACTGTCCGCGGTCATGCGCAGATCGGCGGTTCCGGTGTGACCTTCAGAGACCTGCACGGCCTTGTCACGGATGACTACCGTGGCTTCGATCTTCTCATCGCTCGTAAACGTGAAATGGTAGACAGCGTTCACGCCTTCGGACTTCCCTCGTTGGAAAACAAACGGCAATCCGCGCAGGAATGCTCGAATGTTGCCCTGCCCTGCAAGTCCGTTCGAGACGAGTTTGATTTTCTTGTGCGGAAAGCGCCGCGCTACGAAGTCTTCGGCATCGGACTTTGCAACGACATAGACTGTCTCGACTTTGTTCTGCAAGGGTTGCACGACATCCTCGAGGAACTCTTTGCGGTTTGTGAGGAAAGGAGCGATGACTTCTTCGCCGGCAGGGCAAACGGCCACGCAATAAGCCGCTTTGTAATTCGCGCCGAAGGAGAGACTCTGCCACATGGAAACGGTCTCTGATCCTGAGACCTTTTTGCGGTATTCGAAGGCACTTCCGCTCTCGGCAATCGACTCGACCCAGTCGGCAAAGCCCCCCATGAATTCCGGTAGTTGTGCGTATAGCAAGCGGAAAAATTGAGATGCCCGTCGGAAGCAATCGCTCCGGTGGGACAGGCAGCGACGCAAAGCTTGCATTCAAGGCAAGGATTTTAGTCGAGCGGCTGCGAGTATTCGGTGACCTCGGTTTCCATGAGAAGGGTTCCGAGCAAGATGAAGTTGCCAAATTTCGGATGAATCACGTTGCGATGGATGCCCATGTGACCAAGACCCGCGGCAATGCCACCGGTTTATGGGAGATGAGCCACAGCTTCGTCCCCCAGCGTTCCGCTTCCATGGGGAAGCCCGCCGCCGTTCACGGCCCGAACTCCCTCGCGCTCGAGCGCGGAGACGATCTTCCGCGCCACGTCATTGATCTGGTGCGTCACGTGATGGAATTCGAGGTTCGCAACGGATCGTGCCGGCGGCCGCACGTTGTCGCGGTTCATCCGGCAAACGAAACCGATGAGCGTTTTGGTTTCGGGAAGCAAAATGTCGATGTCCGCTTTCTGTTCGGCGAGTTCTTTGCGGCCTACTTCAACAAACCCAACCTCATCCGCACCGGCTTCGAGACACAGCGTGCGGAGCCATGTCGAGCCGAGGTTCCGCAACCGGACGGGAACGCTTCCGGCGGCCCGCTCGCGGAATTGCCTGACAGTCTGATGTTCATCGGGAGGAGCCATCGCATCTTGCAACGGGAACGAGTTTTCCCCGCAGTTCCAGAAAGAACAATCAGAAGGGACCCTGGTCGTTTGTTATCGTCCGCGAGAATCTGCCCCGAACAATAGCCACTTCGACGCGTCGATGACCAGTAGTTCTTCTTCGATGGCTATGCGCCGAGATCCAAAAGTGGTTATTGCCGGTGAACCGCGCCTCGAGCAGAGTTCGCGCGACACAAGAACTTTCGCTCGCGCCTGCCGCTTTCGGCCGCACCGGATTCCGGCTGTGCGCGAACCGTCTGGCCGTTCGATCCAGGGGGAACCAAATGAGATCGGCTGAACCTCGACCCGCTGCCCGTGTGGCGCGAGCATTTTTGACGCCGGCGCGCCGGCCGCCCAAGAGTTCAACGATTTCGCTACCAAGAGGCAGGAGATTCTGGCCAGCGGGTCCTCTGGGGAAAGTTTCGGCGGTCGAAGTGGGCACGGGCCCCGCCGTGCTGCTGGTACACGGTTGGGAAGGGCAGCCTGAGGATTTCGCTTTTCTCTTTCCGGTTCTAGTGGAAGCGCGTTTTCGCGTGGTGGCCTTCGATTTGCCGGCGCACGGAGCTTCGGACGGGGTGATGGCCTCGATTCCGGTCTGCGCGACAAGCCTTTTGCGGATCGAAGAGATCACGGGAGCTCCGCATGCTGTAATCGGTCACTCGGTGGGCGCGCTCGCAGTAGTACGAGCGGCAGAAATGGGCCTGGCTGCAGACAGGCTGGTGCTGATCGCGGCGCCAGCCCATTATGAGTACTACGCACGAACTTTCGCCGCCGAAGCAGGTCTCGACAGCTGCGAAACCGAAGAGATGATTCGGATTCTCGAGGCGATGAACGCGAACGTGCGCCGTATTTCGATTCCTGAAATTGCTCCGCGCCTCACACAACCGGCTCTATTTCTCCACTCGAAAGACGACCGAGTTGTGCCCATTTCCGATGGTGTAGAAAGCGCGCGCGCGTGGCGCGGAGCGCGGTGGCTCGAGTTTGAGGGCCTCGGACACCGCCGCATTTTGCGGGCTTCGGTCGTGCATGAGGCGATCTTGAAGTTTCTCTCGGACTGAACGGCACCGGGCGATAGCGCGGAACTGCAAACGAAAAAAACGGTCATACCGTCGCATCCGTGAGTGGTCATTGCGCGAAACCTTCGTTTCCCGGAATCTCTTGAAACCATGAAACAGCTGAAGCCGTATGGGGACACTCCCAGCACAAGTGTGATCCGTCGCCGCTGGCGTGGAGTGCACTACACGAGTCAAAGAACACGGAGGTGCACTAATTGAGTGTGAGGCGGCTGGTAACATGAAAATCCTCGAACGAGTGGGCACGGTGTTCTTTTTCGGCGCGATGGTTTTCTTCGCCGTTCAGCATTTCCTCTACGCGATACACTTTGCCGAAACGACGATGGGGTACCCGTGGATTCCGGTGCCGCGTTGGCTCGCATATTTTGTTGGCTCCCTCCTAGTCCTGGTGGCGTTTGCCTTGACTATGCAGAAGGGCTCGTCGTACGCAGCCCTGAGTCTGGCCGTGCTGCTTTTGTTGCGTGCACCAGTGGCGTTCGGCCCGATCTTGCTCGCGACACCCCGGAACGGCGGTATCTGGACGTCGTTTTCTGAGCTGCTAGCGATGGCGGGCGCGAGCCTGTTTGTCGCGGGGAGCGCCGACGGCAACTCGCTTTCGAGCACGCGCTGGGCCGCAATCCTGCGATTCTCGAAACGGCTTGGCCCGTTCCTCTTCGCCTTGCCGCTCCTGGTATTTGGAACGCAACATTTTTTCTACGCCGCGTATGTCGCCACGCTGGTTCCCTCGTGGATCCCCGGACACTTGTTTTGGACTTATCTCGTAGGCTGCGCTTTCCTCGCAACCGCGATTGCGATTCTGACGCGGCGCCTCTCGCGCCTGGCGACGGTCCTGCTTGGGAGCATGTTCTGTTCCTGGGTCATTCTCCTGCACGGGCCACGCATCTTTCACTCCCCTCACAACGGGTTCGAGTGGACCAGCGGTTTCGTGGCGCTGGCCATGTCCGGCGCGGCGTGGATTCTTTCGGCCCGCGACTGAGAAAAAACCATCGGGACCGCCGTTGGTCGCTGGGCCACGCACTGCCACGGCGAGCACCAACAGCACTAAGGCCAATAGGTCAGAAAGCGGTTATCTCAAATCCAGGGGAAGTGGTCATTGCCAAAGTCGGCCGTTCTGCCATGTTTCCATGTTCCACTTGACGAGAAGAGGTATTCTGAAGGGCCCTGCGCGTGAACTGAGAAAAAATCGAAGGAGATTCGCAGTGTTCGCTAAGCCATTCATCGCAATGTTTGCGACTGTCGCCGCTAGCTTCACAGCCCCGGCAGTTGTTCACGCAGCTCAGGAGAAGCCAGCCATGCAAACCGCAATGCCCAAGCCGAGTAAGAGCGGCTATGCCGCAGTCAACGGCGTGAATTACTACTATGCTGTCTACGGCACGGGCGAGCCGCTTCTGCTCGTTCACGGAGGGTTGGGCCAGATCGAAATGTTCGGTCCCAACCTGACCAAGTTGGCGCAGAACCGGCAGGTTATCGGCATCGATATGCAGGGCCACGGCCGCACGCCGCTGGGCGATCGCGAACTCAACTTGGTCGACATGGGCAACGACATGGCCGGCGTTCTAAAGAAACTCGGCTGCGAAAGGGTCGACGTGCTTGGTTATTCGATGGGCGGTGGCGTCGCGTTCCAATTCGCTGTGCAGCACCCGGAAATGGTTCGCCGCCTGGTGCTGGTTTCCACCCCGTTCTCACAAGACGGGTTTTATGCGGAGATGCTGCCGCAACAAGCAGCGGTCGGCGCCGCCATGGCTGAGCAAATGAAGGGAACGCCAATGTACAAATCGTACGTGGCCATTGCGCCGCATCCGGAAGAGTTCCCGAAGCTACTCGACGCGATGGGCGCCTACATGCGCAAGTCGTACGACTGGTCGGCGGACGTCAAAAAATTGACCATGCCAGTAATGCTCATCTACGGCGACAGCGACATGTTCCACCCGGAACACGAGGTGAAGTTCTATCAGTTACTCGGCGGTGGACTGAAGGATGCGGGCTGGCAGCGCGAAAACATGTCGCAGAATCGTCTGGCGATCTTGCCGAATCTCACGCACTACGAAATGGGCCTCGCACCGCAGTTAGTCGAGACCGCTTTGCCCTTCCTTAACGGCCAAGTCCGCCCCAGAAGCTGGGATGAGCAGGTGAGCGCGAAGTAAACCAGGTTGGCGCGCCTTTGCTGGTTAGTACACGGCCTGAGTTTAGGGAAGTAACTACCTATGCCAGAGCTTCGGGCTGGTTCGTGCGCGACATCATCGCGCATGTCACGAGATGGACCATCGCAGTTCCAGTTCTTTCAAATGCAATTCACCTCACGCCAGAGAGTTTGCCGCGCCAATCCGGATAGAACGGCGCTGCTGTTCTGTCTTAGTCTCTTTTGTGGGCGGCAGCAGTCGCCGCCTTGAGACTAACTTTGAAGGAGCTTTTCCGAAATGCATTTTCTTGTTTCATTGCTTTTGACGTTTGCGCTAGTAACCGGACCGGTGCCGCAGTCAGCCACTGCGACAAGCCAGGCAAAATCTCCCCAGGCTTGGGATGCGAAGACGATCGTGTGGCAGGACGTGGATGCGGACGGCACAAAATATGCACTGCTCGAGGGACGCCGGGACGTTCCGGGAGAATCATTCACATATGCATTTTTCATTCCCGCGGGTTATCACGAACACCACTGGCATAGCGCGGACGCGCGAGTGGCGGTGATTCAAGGGGAACTAAAAGTGAACTTTGGAGAGACGCTGGACTTGCAGCATACGACTTCGTACCCGGTTGGCAGCTTTCTGCTGGTTCCCGCCAACGTAAAGCACACAATGGCGGCGGACGTGGACACGATCATCATCGGGACTGCCGTTGGTCCCTGGGCCACACACCACCACGGCGAGCACCAACACCACTAAGGCCAACAGGTTAGAAGGCGGTTATCTCAAATCCAGGTGAAGTGGTCATTGCCAAAGTCGGGCGTTGTGGCATGTTTCCATCTTCCATTTGACG
>AR_comb_assmDRAFT_10274991_pt1 | contig 21154 bp, 20 predicted proteins | sample ArasoioldDNA_FD_10543 | JGI IMG/M metagenome (IMG submission 10543) | reverse complement strand
TCCACATATATAGAGATACATATCTCTCCTCCCTGTAGTAACCCCAGAAGCGCCCCTCCTCCCCGGAGGGGCGTTTTCTGTTGTGCGGGGCTCTAGCAAGCGGAATGCGAGGGGTCGCCGCGAGGCCGAGCGGCTCCGCGGAAGTCTCCGCAATGACCCGCGCCACAGTCTGCGCCACAGTCAGTCGGATCGACTGCGCTGCTGCGCCTTTCGATGCGCCCGCAATCCTGAGCGTGGCGCGATGGCCAGCCAATGGCATTCGGCCGGCGCCCCGTCCGAGGGCTCGTTCCGGTAGATCAGGCGGAACCGAGGCTTGCCGTCGTACGAGGGAACGTCGAAGCGGACGCGCCGGCAGTCCGCCAACTCGGGATGGAGTCCCCGCCCCATCGGTTCGCCGATGAAGGGGTTGGCTTTGCATTCGACCAGCAACTCGGCGATCCGGAGCTTCAGCGCCTCGACCTCAGCCGTCTGCTCGGGCTCGTCGGTCGGTGAGGTCGCCGTCAGTTCAGCCACGTCGTCGCGGATGCCCTTGGCGAAGGTGACGACCACCTCGCCGGATGGCTCGACGCTCATCCCTTGGGAAGCTCGATGCCCAGCTTCGCCAACGCCTCGGCGCCGTCTTCCTTGTGATCGGCGGCACCGCTGCGGATGCGCTCCGCGGCAATGGCGGCGGCTTCATCGTCGGCACGGCGCGACTCAAAGGTCTCAGCCATCTCATCGAGCTTGGAGTTCACCGACTCCATCTGCTCTTCGAGCCGACGAACCTTGTCTTGAACTCGTCCCGATTTCATCCGCGAAATAAGAGGCACTCGGGCGAGGATAGCGGCGCGTGCTGACCCCAATCAGCAATTTGCCACGAGTGGATCATCAGCCCTCCCCCCCGCAGGTAGCCGTCCATCCGTTCGCGAACTTCATCGTGACTACCGGGCAACAGGTGCCCGTACACATCGAAGGTCGTCTGAATCTTGGAATGACCCATGAACTGCTGGATCGCCTTGGGGTTCGCTCCCGCGTCGATCAGCAGCGAGGCGAAGGTGTGGCGGCACTCGTGAAGGGTGATCGGCCGGGGGAAGCTCGACGCCTCGCCCCCGTAGGCGCGGGCTGCCTTCCATGCCTTCTTCGCCCCGTAGTCGAGGGTCGAGGCGTAGAAAGCCTGCTCGGGGGTGCGGCCGAACACAAGGTCTTCCCCGCTGCGGCCGGTCCTTCGTAGATCCGCGGCCAGGTAGTCGGCGAGGATCGCCAGCATCGGCACCGTGCGGCGGCCGGCCTCGGACTTCGGCTCGATCACTCCCTCGACCTGATCCCAGCCTCGCTCGACGGCGATCAGATGGGCCTCGAAGTCGACATCGCAGACACGAAGCGCTTGCAGCTCTCCGCGCCGAAGACCGGCGTAGAACGCCGTCGCCCAAACCGGCCGAACTGTGGCATCGAGAACGCCAAGCAGCTCCGCTGCTTCCTCTTTGGAGGCGATCCGCTTCGGGCGCTTGGAGCGGCCGTGAGGCAGGTCGATCCGCTCCGATGGGTTGTAGCTCAGCTCATCGCGGTCGATCGCCCGCCGGTAGAACGCCTGGACCGGGTTGAGGATGTTGCTGATGGTCCCCGCTGAGAGGTTGGCGGCGTGCAGCTCGTCGGCGAACTCCTGCAAGTCGCGGCGGCGCAGCCTCGCGACCTTGATCTGGCCGACCGACGAGGGCGCAATGTAGACGCGGACTACACGCTCGTAGGAGCGGGTCGTATTCGGCTTGTAGCGCTCCCGACCTTTCGGCCTGACCCTGCCGGTTCTCATCCCATCGACATAGGCCGCGAGGGCTTCGGCGAGAGTCAGGTCGCCTCCCGCCGATGGCCTCTTGTCCGTCCGACCCGGCGCCCGGATCGCATCCGCCCGCCAGCTTCTCGCTTCGGCCTTCGTGGGGAAGGTCCGCGTCACGCGCCTTCCCTCGCGCGGGACGTAGACCCCGGCCTCCCAACCCCAGGCGCAGCTGCAGCGCCCGCCGTTGCGGCTGTTGCAACTGGGCGAGTGCCGCCTCCTGATCCCCTCAGCCACGATCGACCTCGGATGGATCGGCGTCTCCCTCGGAGTCCCGGACCCCGAATTCGCCCTGCGGCACGGGGGCGGGAGTCCAGTACATCCCCTTGAGGAGATCGGCCGGTTGCACGTTCAGCGCCCCGGCGAGTTTGATCACAGTGTCGATTCGGGCAAGCCGGACGCCGCGCTCCAACATTCCGATCTCGGTGCGGTGCAGGTTGGAGGCGAAACCCAGGTCTTCCTGACTCATCCCTGCCCGCCTGCGGAGCAGGATCAGGTTCTCGCCGAACTGCCAGGCGATCGGATCCGACATTTGCCTGGACGGCTGCGCCATCAGCTCGCCACCCCCTCGAGAACGCCGAGCAGGCCGTGGAGGGCATCGTGTTCGGCGACGACGGCCGTGTAGTTGTTCTCGCGGTCGGCCTCGGCCGCCAAGGTGGCGACAGCAGCGCGGCGTAGGTTTTGCCGGTGCCTGCCTCGCCGATCACGGCCGTGAGCCCGGAGCGGTCGGCGAGCAACCGCTCGACCATCTGGCGCTGGTCCGTCTTAAGACTCGGGCGCGCCGCGAGGACACGGGCCATGACGACCTCCGGGACCGCGGGGCGATCGGTGGCGAGCAGCATCCGCCCGCCACGAGTGAGCGCCCTCCGCTCGATCTCCCAGACCGTCTTGGTCGTGAAGCGCTCGGCCCGCGGCGTGCTGCTCACCGGGATCACCTCCTCGGAAGCGAGGAAGGAGTCGGCGACCCGCTCGACGTCGGCGACCGGGGCGCCGTTGGCAGCGAGTCGGCGACGGCCTGGACAACGTCGCGAGGACGAGGAGGCCCGTGCCGAGATCCGGCGAGAGCTCCAGCGCCGGTTCGAGGCCGCGGCCGCAGATGCCGCCGCGGCCTCCTCCAGAGGCCGGGCCCACCGGCCCGCCGCCCGCTCCCGTCACCTGCTTCGGCGTCGTCGCGCGCTCGTCTTCGCCGGCGCAACCCTGGCCGTCACGGCGCCCGCCGGGACTCAGCTCCTGAGCGCCGGCCCCTCCTCCCGGCAGGCCGTGGCGGCGACGCCGGCGACGATCCTGCGGGAAACCGCCAGGATCGTCCTCTCCCAGAGCGCCCCCACCTCCTCCCCCATACCAGGGCCCGGACAGCTCCTCTACACGAAGGTCGAGCAGGTCGAGCTGCAGGGCTGGAACTCCGGCTGCGAACCCGGAACGAGGGAACCCTGCGGCACCCTGGGGGGAACGCTGAACGGCCCGAACGCCTTCAACGCCGTGGTCCAGACCACGCAGGAGCACTGGCTTGGCGAGGGCGGGGTCTTTCGCGACCGCTGGGTGCTCGGCCCACTCCGATTCTGGTCGCAGGAGGAACGGAGTCGCTGGGAATCGGCCGGATCGCCGTTGCCCCCTCCCTTCGACCCCGCATACCAGCGAAAGATCGCCCAGCCCCCCGGGGGGAAACCGCCGGCTGGCGAGTCGGTCAGGGCGCGCGAGGGCGTTTACGACGTCGAAACCGCGGTCGACCCGGACAAGTCGAGAGCTCAGCCTTTCCGCTTCCCCGACACCTCGAGCCTTCCAACCGACCCGAAAGCGCTGAGGCGGGGCGTCGAAGGCAACCGGATCTCGGTGAGCGGGCTCAATCTCTCCTACCCCTCGGCGAACCGGCTCGGCATCCAGGAGACGATCAACCAGCTCCTCGCCATCCTCGGCGCAGGGGCTCCGATGACGCCGCAGCTGCGAGCCGCGATCTTCAACGCCCTGGCCGAAATGCCGGGAATCGAAGTCGAAACCGACGCGACCGATTCAGTCGGGCGCCACGCCTACGCCATCCGATCGACCGAACCGCAGACCGGGTACGAGCTCGAATTCCTCTTCGACCCCGACACCGCGGAGCTCTTGGCGAAACGCGTTTCCCTGGGCCACGCCCGCCAGGACCGGTACCTGAGCGGCGTTCCAGCCGGCACCACGATCAACGAAACCGCCTACCTCGAAACTGCGATCGTCGACTCGCCCGAGGAAAGATGAGAGGTGGGCCGGGTCGCGACGCCGGAGCTACGCGATCCCCATCTGCTCCCCCGCCGCGGCGAGCACGGTGCCGAGGCGGTCGACGATCTCGTCGAGGGTCTCCCGCTCGCAGATCAGCGGTGGGGCGATCTGCAGGACGCTGTCACCGCGATCGTCGGCGCGGGCGATCAGGCCGTGGTCGCGCAGCAGCCGGGGGAGGTGCCCGCGCAGCAGCAGCTCGCGCTCGTCGGCATCGAAGCGGGTCGACTCGGAGTCTTTGACGAGCTCCACGGCCCAGAAGAATCCGCGACCGCGAACGTCGCCGACGATCGGCAGCGAGCGCAGCTCGGCCATGCGCCCGCCGAGGTGGGGCTCGAGGCCGCGGACGTTCTCCAGGACTCCGTCCCGCTCGAAGATCTCGATGTTCCGCAGGGCGACCGCCGCAGAGGCCGGATGGCCCCCGAAGGTGATCCCGTGGCGGAGCATCCGGCCGGGTTCGAGCAACGGCTCGGCAACCCGGTCGCTCACCATCACCGCGCCCATCGGCGCGTAGGCGGAGGTCAGTCCCTTGGCGAAGGTGGCGATGTCCGGGACCACTCCCTCGGTCTCCGAGCCAAGCCAGCGGCCCAGCCGGCCGAAGCCGCAGATCACCTCATCGGCGACCAGCAGGGCCCCGCTCTCGTCGGCGATCTCGCGCAGGCCCGGCCAGTACCCCGGCGGCGCGGTCAGGCAACCCCCCGCGTTCTGGACCGGCTCGACGATGATCATCGCCAGCTCCTCGCCGATCTCCTCGACGGTCTGCCGAAGTTCGGCGAGCAGGTGGTTCGCGTACTCCTCCTCGTCGAGCCCGGCGCCGTCGCGGAAGGCATTGGTCCAGGCGACCCGGCTGACGTCCACCGGGGGCGTGCCGAAGCCCTGCTTCATCCCCTCCACCCCGGTGAACGAGAGCGCTCCGAGGGTCACCCCGTGGTAGGCCACGAAGCGAGCGATCGCCCGGCTGCGCTGGGGTTCTCCCGTCGCGATGAAGTGCTCGCGGGCGATCTTCCACGCCGCCTCCACCGACTCCGAGCCGCCCGAGGTGAAGAAGACCCGGTTGAGGTCGCCGGGCGCGACGGCGGCGAGGCGCTCGGCGAGCTCGACCGCGGGCGGGTGGGCGGTTCCCCAGTTGGTGTTGAAGGCGAGCGTGCCAAGCTGCGCGGCGACCGCCGCCGCCATCTCCTCGCCGTAGGAGTAGCCGAGCTGCGAGCAGAAGAGGCTCGACAATGCATCGATGTAGCGGCGGCCCTCGGTGTCGAAGACGTAGGGGCCCTCGCCGCGCTCCAGCACCAGCAGATCGCCGCCGGCCCGATACGCGTCGCCATTGCGTGTGAAGTGGAGGAGGAGGTGCCGCGAGGCGGCCTCCTGCAGGGCCGCGTGGCGCTCAGCGCCCAAGGCCGTCATCAGGCGGTCGGGAAGCCGAGGTTCACGCCCCGCTGGCTGGGATCCGGCCAGCGTCGGGTGACGACCTTGCCCCGCGTGTAGAAGCGGAAGCCCTCGGGCCCGTGAACGTGGAGGTCGCCGATCAGCGAGTCCTTCCAGCCACCGAAGGAGTGGTAGGCCATCGGCACCGGGATCGGGACGTTGATCCCGACCATGCCGGCCGGTGCCTCGTACTCGAAGCGGCGCGCGGCGCCTCCGTCGCGGGTGAAGATCGCGGCTCCGTTGCCGTAGGGATTGGCCCGCAGCAGCTCCAGTGCATCCGGGTAGGAATCGCGCTCGACCAGGACCAGGACCGGGCCGAAGATCTCCTCGTCGTAGATCGACATCCCCGGCTCGACCCCGCCGAAGAGGCTCGGGCCGATGAAATGGCCCTCCGGCCGGCCGGGAACGGAGATATCGCGCCCGTCGACCAGCAGGTCGGCGCCCTCCTTCACCCCGGCCTCGACGTAGCCGCGGACCCGCTCGAGGTGGGCTTCGCTGACCAGCGGCCCCATGTCGGCGCCCGGCTCGGTGCCGTCGTTGACCTCGAGCGCCGCCATCCGCTCCCGCAGCTTGGGGATCAGCTCCTTGCCGACGCCCCCGACCAGCACCGCGACGGAGACCGCCATGCAGCGCTGCCCCGCCGATCCGAACCCCGCCGAGACCAGTCCGTCGGCGGTCAGGTCGAGGTCCGCGTCGGGCAGGACGACGGCGTGGTTCTTCGCCCCGCCGAGCGCCTGCACCCGCTTGCCGTGCCGGGTGCCGAGCTCATAGACGTGGCGCGCCACCGGGGTCGAGCCGACGAACGAGATCGCCGCCACCTCCGGGTGCTCGAGCAGCGCGTCGACGCTCTCGCGGCCACCGTGCACGACGCTGAGGACGCCGGGCGGCAGACCGGCCCGGTCGAACAGCTCCGCGATCATCACCGAGGCCGACGGATCCTGCTCGGAGGGCTTGAGGACGAAGGCGTTCCCGGCCGCGAGCGCGACCGGGACCATCCACATCGGCACCATGACCGGGAAGTTGAACGGGGTGATGCCGGCGACCACACCGAGCGGCCGGCGCATCGAGTAAGAGTCGACGCCGCGCGAGACCTGGGTCGAGATCTCGCCCTTCAGCAGCTCGGCGAGCCCACAGGCGTAGTCGGCGACCTCGAGCCCGCGCTGCACCTCCGCTTCCGCGTCGGCGAGCACCTTTCCGTGCTCGCGCGTGACGATCGCGGCGAGCTCGGCCTTGCTCTCCTTCATCAGCCGGCGAAAGCCGAACATCACCTCGGCGCGGGCTCCAAGCGGCGTATCCGCCCAGGCCGGGTAGGCCTCGGCGCCGGTCCGCACCGCCGCGTCGACCGCCTCGACCGACATCGGGACGAAGGCGCAGACCTCGCCGGTCGCGGAGTTCGTGATCGGCTGCGTGCTCTCGGCCCCTCCGTCGTGGGGACCGGCGATCCAGTGCTTGAGGGTCTCGGCCTGCGTGCTCGTGGTCATCTCCGTCCTTCGTTCGAGGTTGGCTGGATGGAAGTCGAAAGCAGCCGCGCGGGGTTCGCCCGCGTGATCGCGGCGATCTCGGCCTCGTCGAACCCCCGCTGCACCATGTGGGGCACGACGTGGTCGAGGATGTGCGTGTACCCCTCCCCGCCCCATTTCTTCGTGTGGACCTTGCTGCAGATGTCCTGCGAGATGACGACCTGGGAGCCGAACCCGGCGTCGAGGACGCCGCGAATCAGGTCCAGGCGACCGACGTCGTTGGGCATCTCGATCGACCCGTGCGCGTAGTAGGACGACTCGTGACCGAACAGGTCGAAGGAGAGGACGGCGCCGGAGGCCGCAACCTGGTTGATCTCCTCGAGGTCGAAGAGGGTCCGCTCGACGTGGCTGATCACGGTGCGCGAGAGGTCGCCCTCCGAGCTGCGCACGCGCTCGACCGCATCGAGGGCCGCCCGGGCGTGGCGGCCGGGGTGGATCACCAGGCAGGCGCCGGTTCGCCGCTGGGCGAGGACGGCGGCCTCCAGCACGCGTCCCTCGCACGGCTCGACCGGCCAGCCCAGCCCGATCTCGCCGATCACCCCGGCGGGGACCCCATCGACACCATCGCGGAGATCGGCCTCGATCGAGTCCGCGAGCTCGTCGATCGAGTCCGAGTGAGGCCGGGACCCGTGGAACTCGTGCTCATACCAGCCGCACCCCATCACGATGTTCACGCCCGTCCGTTCCGAGAGTCGCCGCAGCTTCGCCGGATCCCGGCCGATGTCGTCGAGCGTCAGGTCGACGACGGTCCCGCCCCCGGCCGTCCTGAAGGCGTCCAGTTCGGCGGCGGCATCGTCCTCGGAATCGAGCAGGAGGTTCTCGAGGTTGACGTCGTGCCGACGGATCTCGTAGTAGTTCGAGAGCGAGATCGGCAGGTTGGCGACCGGGTCGCTCGGATCGAGCGGCCCGCGCGGCCGCAGATCGCAGAAGAGGTGCTCGTGGAAGGCGACGTGGCCGAGCTCGGAGGCGGGGACGCCGCCGGTCACGGTCATCACCTGCGCGGTATCGACCGTCGATGCGGGCTCGCTCACCAGGTTCACCCAGTCGCCTACAGGACCCGGCTGAGGAAGGTCCTGGTGCGCTCGTGCCGGGGTGCGCCCAGCAGCTGATCGGGGGCGCCCTCCTCGATCATGCAGCCCTCGTCCATGAAGCAGACGCGGTCGGCGGCTTCCCGCGCGAACCCCATCTCGTGGGTGACCACGACCATCGTCATGCCGTCGGCGGCAAGGGACTTCATCACGGCGAGGACCTCGCGGACGAGCTCGGGATCCAGCGCCGAGGTCGGCTCGTCGAAGAGCATCAGTTCGGGGCGCATGGCCAGGGCGCGGGCGATCGCGACCCGCTGCTGCTGACCGCCGGAAATCGCGGCGGGGTAGGCGTCGCGCTTGTCGGCGAGGCCGACGCGGTCGAGCAGCGCCTCGGCGTTCGCCGTCGCGTCCCGCTTGGATTCCTTCAGAACCTTGACCGGGGCCTCGACCAGGTTCTGCATCACGGTCATGTGCGGGAACAGGTTGAAGCGCTGGAAGACCATCCCGATCTTCGCGCGCCGCTTCGCCACCTCGTGCGGCCTCAGCTCGTAGAGCCGACTGCCCGAGCGGCGGTAGCCGACCATCTCTCCGCCGACCGAGAGGTAGCCCGCATCGATCCGCTCGAGATGGTTGATGCAGCGCAGGAAGGTGCTCTTCCCCGACCCCGACGGGCCGATCACGCAGACCACCTCTCCCGCGGCGACGGTCATGGAGACGCCGCGCAGGACGCGGTTGGGGCCGAAGGACTTCTCGACGTTCCTGGCGACCACCACGGGCTCGCTCATACGCCCACCGGCCGGCGCCAATGGAACGCCCGCTTCCAGACCTCGAGCAGGGACTGGGCCTGCTTTGCGGCCCCCTTGGCGTAGTGACGCTCGAGGTAGAACTGGTTGATGCTGAGCAGGCTGGTGACGATCAGGTACCAGGCGCTCGCGACCATGAGCAGCTCGAGCGTCTCCAGGTTCTGGTTGTAGATCGCCTGCGCGCCGTGCAGCAGGTCGTCGTAGGCGATCACCGAGGCCAGCGAGGTGGTCTTCAGCATGTTGATCAGCTCGTTGCCGGTCGGCGGGATGATGATCCGGATCGCCTGCGGGAGGACCACCCGGCGCAGGGTCAGGCGTGGAGTCATCCCGAGCGCGTAGGCGGCCTCGGTCTGGCCGTGGTCGATGCCGAGCAGGCCGCCGCGGACGATCTCCGACATGTACGCGCCCTCGTTCAGCGCGAGGCCGAGGAGGGCCGCGGCGAAGGGGGTGATGAGCGAGTTCGTCGACGTGCTGAAGAGCGTCACGTCGAGGAGCGGGATCTTGAGCGAGATCGTGCTGAAGACGAGCCCGAGGTTGAACCAGAAGATCAGCTGGACCAGCAGCGGGGTGCCGCGGAAGAACCACACGTACAACCAGGCGATCGACCGACTCACGGGGTTCTCCGAGAGCCTCATCACGGCGGCGAAGATGCCGAGCAGGATCCCGATGCCCTGTGCCAGCAGGGTCAGCATGATCGTGTGCCAGAGACCGGTGAGGATCGGGGCGCTGAACATGTACTTCGGGATCGCGCCCCAATCGATTTTTTCGTTCGTGGCGAAGGCCGAGATGACGATCGCCAGGAAGCCGAGGGCGATCAGCGCCGCGACCCACCGGCCCGGGTACCGGGCCGGAACGACGACCAGGCCCTCGGCTTCCGCGCCGGTTCCCTCCGCGACCACGGCGGTGGACGTCGAGACGTCGCGCTGTCCGGGCTCGGTGCTCATCCGTTCGCGGGGTCGGCTGCCGGGGCGAGCGGGCCGTCGGGAGCGATGGCGGCAAGCGCCATCAGGTCCCAGATCACCGTCGCCCCCAGCAGGGCGGTCGTCTGCCCGGGCCCGTCGAACCCGGGCGACACCTCGACGCAGTCGGCACCGACGAGGCGCAGACCGGCAAGCGCCCGGAGCAGCCGCACCGTCTCGGCGCCGCTCGGCCCGCCGATCTCCGGGGTGCCGGTCCCCGGGGCCGAGGACGGGTCGACGAAGTCGACGTCGAAGCTGACGAAAGCGGGGGCCGCGCCGACGCGCCCGAGAATCCGTTCGGAGGTCCCGACTGCGCCAAGCTCCGCAAGCTCATCTGCCGAAATTACCTCCAGGCCGAGCCGCTCGCTCTGGTCCAGATCCTCGGCCTTGTAGAGGGACCCGCGCAGCCCCACCTGGATCGAGGTGGCGGGATCGATCAGCTCCTCCTCGATCGCACGCCTGAAGGTGGTCCCGTGCGTGTACTTCTCGCCGAAGTACTCGTCCCAGGTATCGCCGTGGGAGTCGAACTGGACCAGCGAGATCGGGCCGTGGACGGCTCTCAGGGCCCTCAGCGTCGCCAGGGTGATCGAGTGATCGCCGCCGATGCAGATCGGCACCGTGCCGGCGGCGAGGTGCGGCTGGAGGAACGCCTCGACCCGGCGGTAGGTCTCGACGACGTTGCCGGGGACCACCGGCGCGTCCCCGAGGTCGGCCGCGCTCACGGCGCCGAGGTCGACGCCGTGGGAGGGGTGGAAGGGCCGCAGCAGGGCGGACATCGAGCGGATCGCCTCCGGCCCGAAGCGTGCGCCGGTGCGGAAGCTCGCCGCGGTGTCGAAGGGAACGCCGAGGATCCCGAGGCGCCGTGCGGGCCTCGTCTCGACGGGAAGCCGCATGAACGTCCGGATACCGGAAAAGCGCGGGGTTTCCTGCCCGTCCTGTGGCCGCGTGCTGAGAGATTCCCCGTTCTCACCCACGCTCGCCATCCAAGCGTTGCCGGGGCAGGCTCACAAGTGGCGACATCTGCACTCTTCACCAGTGCTATTTGGAGGAAGCACTAATATCTGATCGCCCTTGGACCTCTCCTCACTGATCGAGAAGAACGACATGAGGCTTGTGGACGAGAGCCAGGGCCTCCCCGATCCGGACGTGGAGTGGGTCCACACGACCGAGCTCCTCGACCCCTCGATGTACCTGAGCGGAGGCGAGCTGATCCTCACCACGGGCCTCTGGCGCCACCGCCGCAGCGACGCCGGACGCTTCATCGGGACGCTGAAGGAGGCGGGCGTCTCCGCCGTCGGCTATGGGCTTCCCGCCCGCGACACCGAGATTCCCAGCGACGTCCGAGCCGCCTGCTCGGAGGAGGAGCTCTGCCTCGTGGAGATCCCCTACGACACCCCCTTCATCGCGATCTCCAGGAGCTTCGTCGAGTGGCTGGCGGCGGCGCGCGAAAAGTGGCTGGTCGAAGCCCTGCGTCGCAGCGAAACGATGACCAACAGCCTCCGGCGCGAGCAGGGAATCGACGGGATCCTGCGCATCCTCCAGCGAGACCTCGAGCTCGACGCCGCGGTCATCACCGGCAGCGGCGAAACCACCGTTCAGTCCGCCGGCGCCGAGTGGCCGAACGAGCTCCCGAGCCTCGCCGACCAGCTGCGCAGCTGTGAGGAGTTCCCGCTGCAGCTCGCGTTGGAGGGGGTCGACCTGACCGTGTTCGCCGTGCGCACGCCGGGCCCCGACCACGCCTTCCTGGTGCTCGCGATCCCGCTGGAGAAGATCGCCGACGAGCAGCGCACGGCGATCGACCAGGCCCTCGCCTTCCTCGCCGTCGAGCTCGCGAGCAGGCGCGCCGTGCGGGCGACGGAGCTGAGGTTCTCCGGCGAGCTGCTCGACCTGATCTCGATGCTCCCCGCCCGGCTGCCCGAGCTCCAGGACCGTCTCGAGGGCCTGGGGATGGATGCGACCAGCCCGATGACCGTCCTCTCCGCGACCGCGGTCGCCTCCGGGGGAGGAGAACCCGAGGTCCTCGCGATCGAGCGGACGATCGCAACGCTGGGACTGCGGGCGCTCGTGATCGCCCGCGGCGACGGCCACTTCCTGCTGACGAACGCGGCGGACGGGGAGCTCGACGCGATCGCGGAGCAGGTCCTCGAGTCCCTCAGGGCAGACCGGGAAGTGACGGCCGCCAGCGTCGGGATCGGCTCACTCGTCGCCGATGCGGGAGACCTGCGGATCAGCCTGAGCGAGGCGCGGCAGGCCTGCACGCTGGCCGCCAACCGGAAGGAGGCCTACGCGATCGCCAGGGCCGACGAGGCCGGCTCGCACGACCTGCTGCTGGCCGTCGCCGACAGCGAGATCCGGGCGACCTTCGCCGCCCGTCTGATCGAGCCTCTCCACACCTACGACAAGCGGCGCGGGGCCGAACTCATCCGCACGGTCTCGGCCTTCCTCGAGAACGGCTGCAAGTGGCAGTTGACGGCCGAGGAGCTGAACGTGCACGTCAACACCCTGCGCCACCGGCTCTCACGAATCGAGGAGCTGACCGGGCGCGACCTGAACGAGATGGAGGCGAGGGTCGACTTCTTCCTCGCACTGCGCGCCGACCGCATGACTGCCGAGCACAAGATCAGGGAGCCGTCGCCCCACCGTCAACCGGGATGACGTGGCCGGTGAGGTAGGAGGCGTCCTCGGAGACGAGGAACTCGATCACCGCCGCCACCTCCTCGGGTTTCGCCAGCCGCCCAAGCGGGATCGCCTCGAGCCAGCTCTCGCGCACCGCCTCGGGCACCGCGTCAAGCATCGGCGTTTCGACCGGGCCCGGCGCAACGGCGTTGACCCGCACGCCGCGCTTTGCCTGCTCGAGCGCGACCGTCCGCGTGAATCCGACGATCCCGGCCTTCGCCGCCGCGTAGTTGGCCTGCCCGAAGGCGCCATGGCGCGCGTCCGAGGAGACGTTGACGATCGCCCCGCCGCCCCTCTCGGCCATCGTCGGCAACACGGTCTGGCAGCCGAGGAAGGCGCCGCGGAGATGGACCGCGAGCACCGCGTCCCAGTCCTCGTCGCTCATCTTCAGCAGCGTCCGGTCGCGGGTGAATCCGGCGTTGTTGACGAGGATGTCGACGCCGCGCTCGCCGAGACCGGCGGCCTGCCAGGACTCGCGCGAGGTGACGTCGAGCTGAAGCGATTCCGCCCGGGCTCCCCTCGCGCCCAGCTCCTGCGCCTTGGCCTCCGCCGCCGCCCCGTCGAGATCGGCGAGGAGGACGCCGGCGCCGGCGCCGGCCAGCCGCGCGGCGGTCGCCGCCCCGATGCCGGATGCGCCCCCGGTGACGAGCGCCACCTTCCCTGCGAGGCGCCCGTCGGCGCTCACGAAGCCTCTCCGCGGCGGTTGACCATGAGCACGTCGTAGCCGTCTTGGACCACCTCGTCGCGCTGGTTGTGCACCTCGATGTCGAGGACCGCGATACCGGTCTCGGGCCGCGACTTGCTCGGACGGACCTCCTTCACCGTCCACACCGTGTGCACGGTGTCCCCCGCGAAGACCGGCGCCACGAAGCGGCGCTTCTCCTCCATCCACCCGACCAGGCTCAGCGAGTCGACGATCTCGGCGCGCAGGGCGTAGGAGATCGAGGCGACGAGCATGCCCTGGACGATCCTGCCGCCGAAGGGGGTGTTCGCGCGGGCCCACTCCTCGTCGGTGTGCAGCGGGCTGTAGTCGCCGGAGAGGCCGGAGAAGAGGACCATGTCAGCCTCCGTGATCGTCCGCGCGGCGCTCACGGTCGTGGTGCCGACCACGAGATCCTCAAGACAGTACAGCTTGCTCATCTACTTCCTCCTTGGCTTGACGACTCCAGCTCGAAGCAGGGCAGGGCCCAATCGCCCTGTCGACGCATCGAGAGGCGGACGGGTTCACCGCATCGCAGCTCGCGGTCTTCCGCACCGAGCAGGTTGCACGTCATCCGCACGCCCTCCTCGAGCTCGACCACAGCGAAGACGTAAGGCGTCTCCGGCGCAGCATCGGGATTCGGAACCCGATGGACGACGGTGAAGGCGAAGAGGGTGCCGCGACCACGGGCCTCGATCCACTCCGGGTCCGCGGCCAGGCAGTGCACACAGTGGGCGCGTGGGTAGAACTGGTGCAGCCCACATCGCGCGCAGCGCTGGATCAGCAGCACTCCGTCCGCGGCGGCCGACCAGTAGCGCTTCGCGAAGTCGTCGGGCCAGGGCACGCGCAGGTCCACGGTCACACCCCCAGGACGACGGTCGCGGTCGCGGAGAGAAACCCGCCGGTTCCGTGGACCAGGCAGGTCCGCGGCTGGGCGAGCTGCACCCCGGGCGACTCGCCGCGCAGCTGTCGAACGCCCTCGATGAGCGCCAGCGCCCCGCGGCGCCCGGGGTGGTTCGAGGAGAGCCCGCCGCCGTCGGTGTTGATCGGCAGGCTCCCCTCCGGGGCGATCGCCCCGGAGGCGACGAACGGCCCCCCCTCCCCCGGCCCGCAGAAGCCGAGGCTCTCGAGCGTGACGAGGACGGTGTAGGTGAACGAGTCGTAGATCTGGGCGCAATCGATCTCGGCGTGGCTCAGGCCCGCCCGCTCCAGGGCGTCCGCTCCCGACGACGCGGCGACCGTGCGGGTCGGATCCTCCATCTGGCTGATGTGAACCTGACCCAGGGCCTCTCCCGCTCCGAGAACGTAGACGGGCTTGCGCGTGAGCCGCTCGGCGCGTTTCCGCGAGGTCAGGACGAAGGCGCCGCCGGAGTCGGTCACGACGCAGCAGTCGAGCTTGTGCAGCGGATCGGCGATGAACCCCGAGTCGAGCACGTCCTCGACCGTGATCGGGTCACGGTAGATCGCGTTCTCGTTCGGTGCGGCGTTCGCGCGGCACTGCACCGCGATCTGCGCGAGCTGCTCGGCGGTGGTCCCGTAGAGATCGATGTGCCGCCGCGCGGCCATTGCGTAGTAGGCGACGGTGCTCGGTCCGTAGGGGACCTCCCACTGCCCCGGCCCGTAGGGCGAGCTGGGAATGTCGTCGAAGGGCAAGGGCCAGGACCGCCCGGCCGCGGCATAGGAGACGACGACCACCTCGCAGAGCCCCGAGGCGATCGCCAGGGCCGCGTGCCCGGCGTGCGAGATGAATGCGGCGCCGCCGATGTCGGTCGAGTCGAACCAGCGGGGGTGGATGCCGACGTACTCGGCGAGCTCGCCGAGGTCCATGTCACGGCCGCCCTCGGTCGGCATCGAAGCGACCGAGCAGAAGCCGTCGACGTCCCCGATCTCGAGCCCGGCGTCCTCCAGCGCCCCCCGGATCACCTCAGCGTGGATCGCGTAGGGATGGACGCCGGGCGCCTTGCGTCGCGCCGACTCGCACACGCCGGCGACCGCCACCTCCCCCGACCATGGCGACCGCGTCATCGTGTCTCGACATCGGCGCCGACGGCGCGCAGGCCGCGACGATCGACCTTGCCGCTCGCGAGCAGCGGCAGCTCGGCGACGAAGGTGAACTCCTTGGGCACCTTGAAGCGCGCCAGGCGCTCGCGCAGAAACTCGCGCAGCTCCTCCGCCTCGACCGGCCGGCCGTCGCTGAGGACGAAGGCGTGGCCCACTTCCCCCCAGATCTCGTCGGGTTGGGAGACGAGTGCGGCGGCGGCAACGGCGGGGTGCTCCTCCATCGCCTGCTCGACCTCGCGGGGATAGATGCTCTCGCCGCCGGACCTGATCATTTCCGAACGCCGGCCGACCAGCTCGAGGTTGCCGTCGTCCCAGGGCATGACGAGGTCGCCGGTGCGGAACCACCCGTCCGCGGTGAACGCCTCCGCGGTGGCCTCGGGCCGCCTCCAGTAGGAGGTCAGCAGATGCAGGCCCCGAACCTGCAGTTCCCCCACTCCGCCCGGGCGTGCCTCAATGCCCTCCTCATCGACGACTCGACCGGAATACCCGTCGTCGAACCGCCCGATCGTTGCCGCAAGGACCTCGTCGCTGGCGGCGTCGTCGGTGTAGGTCAGCGACCCGACCGTCTCGGTCATCCCCCAGCTGGTGCCTCGCAGGCCGACCCGCTCGTCGAGTTCCCGCACCAGCGGCAACGACGCCCGCCCACCCGACCAGCAGATGCGCGTCAGCCTCTCCAGCTGCGCTTCACCCCAGCGCGGCGAGCGGCTGCAGAGGCCGAGGACAGCCGGGTCGGTGTACCAGATGTCGATCTCCTCCTCTGCCATGAGCGCGAGCAGGGAGTCCGCTTCGAACTGCTCCTGGTAGACGGTGGTGCCGCCGCCCACCAGCATCGAGATCGAGGCGTCGCCGATCGCCGCGACGTGGTTGATCGGTTCGACGCACGGCATCCGCATCCCCTCCGCGATGAGCCAGCGGCGCGCCTGCACCGCGCAGCAGGTGGTGAAGCCGCGATGGGGCAGCACCGCGCCCTTGGGATCGCCGGTGGTGCCGGAGGTGTAGACGAGCACGGCCGGCGTGGCACCGACGACCGCAGCCGAGGCCAACCTGACGACCGTCCTGTGCCTGCCGGTGGCAGGCACGGCCTTCAGATCGGGGCCCGAGCGCACCGGAACCGACCCGGCGACCTCGCTGGCGAGCTGGGCGTTCGCCTCATCGCGCAACGCCACGAGGACGACCGGCTCGGCGTCCTCGATCTGGTAGGTGAGCTCGCGCTTTGAGCTCTTCGGGCTGAGGCCCTGGAAAATGGCTCCGAGCGAGACCACCGCGAGCAGGGTGACGAAGAACTCGGGGCATGGCGGGGAGAGAACCGCCACCCGGTCGCCGGGCCGAACGCCGAGCGCCCAAAGCCTTTCGGCCTGCGCCTCGACGTCTGAAGCCAGCTGCGCGTAGGTGAGGCGGTTGGAATCCATGACAACCGCCTCACGCCCGGGGGATTCGAGAGCCCAGTGGTCCAGGTAGTCATGGATCTTCTCGAATGCGGGTGGGTTCATCGCGCAGCTGCGGAGGCGGCCCGGGGACCGGGACGGCGTCCCGAGGCCCTATTCGGTCCCTTCGTTCTCCAGGAACGATGACGGCAGCGATTCGCTGTAGCCCCATTTCTTGTAGATCTTCGCGAGGGTCCCGTCTTCGAGGAGTTCTTTGTAGGCCTTGGCTATCGCGTCCGTCACCTCCGGTTCGGCTTTCACCGTCGCGATTCCGAAGTACTCGGTGCCGAGGTCGGGCTGCACGATGGTTTCGTAGGCGTTGCCGCCTTCCGCCGTTTCGGCGACGTACTGCAGCGACACCGCGTCCTCGAGGTTCGCGTCGACGCGGCCGGCGAGGATCGCGAGGTTGACCGCCGAGTTGCTCGCAAAGGTCTCGACCTCGATCGAACCGCTCTTGCATTCCTTGGACGCTTCTTCGACCAGCGCCACCGTGATCGTGCCCGAGACCTGACCGCTGGTGTGGCCGCAGAGGGTCTGCAGGTCGGTGATGCCGTCCGGGTTGCCCTTTTTGACGATCAGCGCCAGGGTCGTTTGAAAGTAGTCGATCATGTTGAGCTTCTGCTGGCGTTCCGGCGTGTCTTTCATGCCCGAGACGATCATCGAGATCCGGTTGCTCTCAAGCGACGGGATCAGGCTTTCGAACGCAATGTTCTGGACTTCCAGCGGGACGCCGAGCTTTTCCGCGATGGCTTCGGCGACCGCGGGGTCGATCCCCGTCAGTTCTTCGCCGTTTTCATAGAACTCCATCGGCGGGTAGGAGATGTCCATCCCGACCTTCAGCCCCGACGAAATACTGCTTGGAAGAGCGGCTCCTTCCGAACCGGTGCTCGGAGCTTCCGAGGAGGAATCGCCGCTTGAACTGCCGGAGGACCCCCCGCACGCGGCAAGAGCGACCGAGGCGATGACCATGGCGAGTGCTATCCCGAAGCGACTGACCTTCCTCATTCTGACCCTCGTTTCGTTTTTGTTGACACGACTCGGCGAAACAGCAGGGGCACGGGCCTTGATCGGCCGCTCAGCTGAGCCGGACCTGCATATCTCCGGCCAACTCCCCGTTGGATCTCGCCACCCCATCCAAGCCGCCCCGGGGATCGCGGCCAAGTGGCGAAAGCTGCATCATTTGCCGAGCCTTGTTGGAGACAGCCACAACATCATGGCTGGGGCTCGTCCGGATCGCGCTGGTTCGCAGACGGACAACCTGTGCTGAATCTTACTGATCGTTTGTAACAATTTTATTAATACTTACAACACTCTACGATCTGCGGCCGCTTACAGTTCGGGAGTTACTGTTCGGTACACACACACTCTAAGTCCTGAGTCCTAAGTCCCGTCGAAGGACAGAGAGATTCACGAGTGGTTTTGGAGCATGCTCCAACCTGCGCTTTCAAAGAGTGCATCTACCGCCAATGGCCGCACAGCGCGGCGAGGTCTAAAAGGGTTTGACACGGCCGACACTTGGGCCGTGAGGGTATCTAACAGGCTTTGGCGATAGAGAGAGAAAAGAGGATGTTAATGGTTAAGCTGATGAAGCCGTTTGCGCTGGCGATAGCGGTACTCGCCGCGATCGTCGTGCCAGGAGTCGCGGCCGCCGCGGGGTCCGACGGTTCCGGCAATTCGGGCGTCCAGAGCCTGCATACGGCCGACGCGGCGGCCTCCGGCGCGAAGGGCGGCGCGGCCCTGTCGGTGCCCGCCCATGCGCGAGCGCAACTGCGAAAGCACCTCAACAAGATCCTCGCGCAGACGAAGGCGGCATCCCCTTTCAGCCCCAGCGTCTTCGCCAGCGTCGATACCTATTCGCACCGGTTCTCCTGGAGTGGTGCGGCTGGCAGGACGTTCTTCGGTGGGGAGCCGGTGACGCCCGCGGTCGCATGGGACGGCCAGAGCGAGGGCAAGACCGTGACGGCGACCGCGATCTGGCGGCTGATCGAAATGGGACGGATCAAGCCCACCGACACCCTCGGTAAGTACCTGAAACCGGAAGTGGTCAACCGGATCGACGTCCTCAACGGAACGAACTACGGGCCGAAAGTCACGATCCGCGAGCTTCTGAACCACACATCGGGCATCGTGGACTGGTACGACAACTACCCGAAATCGTTCGAATACCTCTACGGGCCGGAACCGTCCCAGTGCGCGGCGCCGGGCGATACTCCGGCACGCACCTGCGCCGAATATCGCTGGGACCCCAGTGACCTGATGGCCCTCGCGTACGAACTCGAACCGTACTTCGCGCCGGGGGAAGCATGGCACTATTCCGAGTCGGGGTACTTCCTCCTCGGCATGATTCTCGAACGGGTGACCGGGGAATCGGTCGCACAGGCGCAACGCCGGCTTGTGCTCAGCCGAGCGCACGTACCGCATATGTGGTTCATGTCGTTCGAGGCGCCGCGCGCCGCGCTCGCACACGGCTATGACGAATACCGTCCCGAAGAAGAAAACGGACGCGACCCGGTCGACGCGATGTCGCAGTCGAGCAACGGCACCTGGAGCTACACCGGTGGTGGCTATGCCGCCCCCGGCACTGAGTGGAACCAGTTCTTCAGGGCCCTCCTCGAGGGCAGGATCATCAAGCCCAGGACCGTCAAGCGGATGATCGCGACCACTCCGCAATCCCGTAAGGAGAGCAAGCGCAAGAGCAAGGAATGGTCCGGAGACGGCGCAGGCCTCTTCGAATACAAGGTGGACGGTGCGAGTTTCTACGGCCACGACGGCTACTGGTGCGAGAAAACGATCTACTCGCCGCGGCTGAAACTCGCGGTGTCGGTCGACTTCAACGACCTCAACTGTGGCCGAGGGCTCGCAGAATCGGACGTCTCACCGAAGGCCCAACTCGTTAACCGCCTGGTCAAAGCCGTCAGGTCGGCAGGCTGAGGGCAGTGTCGAGCTCCTCGCGCCGGCCGGCGCGAGGAGCTCGACCGGGGATCGCCTTCCGGGCTGCTACCGTTGCGTGGTCGGGCTTGGCCAATTCGCCGCCCGAGAGGTTCCGTTTCCTCCGTGTGCCGTTGGCGCCTTGGGGCCGCAGGATCTCCCAAGACGTTTCAGCTAAGGAGCACACAAATCACTTCGTTTGCCGATCTCGGCACCTCCAAGCCGGTGGTCGAAGCCCTGCGGGCGCGTTCGATCACCCAGCCCTTCCCCGTTCAGGAGATGGTCGTTCGCGACGCGCTCGCCGGCCGTGACCTCCTCGTCCAATCGCCCACCGGGTCTGGCAAGACGCTCGCCTTCGGCGTCCCGCTCGTCGACCTGATCCGCCCCAAGGGCAAGCGTCCCGGGGCACTGGTCCTGGCTCCCACCCGGGAGCTGGCCAGCCAGATCGTCGCCGAGCTGAAGCCGCTGGCCAGGGCTCGCGGCCTCGGCATCGCCGCAGTCTACGGGGGCGTCGGCTTCGGCCCCCAGATCGCCGCGGCTCGCCGTGCCGACATCCTCGTCGCGACCCCTGGCCGCCTCGAGGACCTGATCGGCCGCGGTTCGGTCTCGCTGGGCCAGATCCGCGTTCTCGTCCTCGACGAGGCGGACCGGATGCTCGACATGGGGTTCCGCCCCGCGGTCGAGCGGATCGTCGCGCAGACCCCGACCGATCGCCAGACGCTGTTCTTCTCGGCCACCCTGGAGGGCGCCGCCGGCAAGGTCGCCTCCTCCTACACGCGGAACGCCCGCACCCACACCCACGCCGAGCCGAAGCGGGCCGAGCCCAAGGTCGAGCACCGGTTCCTCGCGGTCGACTCCCAGGGCGCCAAGCTGGACCGCCTGATCGACCATCTCGCCGGGGAGGACGCCGGACGCTCGCTGGTCTTCGTCCGCACCAAGCGCGGTGCGGACCGACTCGTCAAGCGGCTGCGCGGCCGCGAGGTGATGGCCGTCGCGATGCACGGCGACAAGAGCCAGCGCCAGCGCGAGCAGGCCCTCGCCCGCTTCGAGCGCGGAGATGTCATGACCCTGGTCGCGACCGACGTCGCCGCTCGCGGCATCGACATCCCCAACGTCGAGCGGGTGATCAACTACGACGCGCCCGAGGACCGCGAGGCATACGTGCACAGGGTCGGCCGCACCGGTCGCGCCGGCCGGACCGGCACCGGCATCAGCTTCGTCCTCGCCGACCAGGCCGCCGAGATGGGTCGGATCAGGGCCGCGCTCGGCCTGGACGCCGAGCTCCCGACGCAGACCGCCTCGCGCCCGCGCGAGGACCACCGACCGGGCCAGCATCGCCCTCCCCGCAGTCGCAACCGGCGCAGACGGCGGCGAGCGCCGAGACCGGCGTCCTGAGACCAGCGCCGCCAGCGTCATCGGGCGGGGTGCGCCCGCTGCGGATCCGGCGCCGGCGCCGATCGAGACCTTCGACCGCCAGCTCTGGGCCCTACCCTTGAAGCGATGGCAGTGCAGCGCATGGATCACGTCGGCGTCGTGGTCGAGGACCTCGCCAGGGGTCCTCGCCCGCCTGCAGGCTCGC
>AR_comb_assmDRAFT_10490182_pt1 | contig 21226 bp, 15 predicted proteins | sample ArasoioldDNA_FD_10543 | JGI IMG/M metagenome (IMG submission 10543) | reverse complement strand
AGCAAACGGACGCTCATTCTGTGCGGTGCGCGCGAACAACCATCGCAACTCATCCATCAGGCGGAATTCGCCGAAGTCATCGGAGAAGAAAACATCTGCGGCAACGTGCAGGAAGCACTGAGGCGGGCGGAAGAAGTATACGAGCACGTGGAAGCGAAGACGGTCGCAACTGCGCGATAAGTGTTGGAACCAGGTCGTGTAGGGGCGGACGCCTTCGTCCGCCTCGCGAGCGAAGCAAGCGTACGACGGTATCAATCATTCACTTAGCTGACAACGGCTGACATTGCGCGCTTTGCGCGCAACCCCGGACGAAGGCGTCCGGGGCTACACAAACAAATCAGAACCGAAAAACGTAGGACGCTTTCACGAAAAACTGTCGCCCGTCGTTGATATAGCCGTTGCGCGTGGTCATGATCGCGCCGGTTACGGGGTCGACTGCCAGGTTACGATCTAAATTCTCCAGGTCACTGTTGTAACCCACATAAATCGCTGTCCCGGGATGGATGAGGTAAGTAATCAGGAAATCGGTATTGAAGTTCTTGGTGCGAGGCAGCGAACTGATTGCCGGATTCGACAACACCGCGTTGTACTGCAGGATCACGCGGGCAGACAGATTGCGCGTGAACTGATAGTTCCACTTGCTGCGAATGATGTGGTTGGTAACGGCAGTGAGGTGGCTATCGCGTTCGCGGATGTGTTCGATCAAGTAGGCGTTGTCGATGCGCAGACGACCGGCAGCGTGGACGGTCAAAGTGAAATTGCCTTGGTCCTCGTGTCCGATTGCGGGCGCCTGGCCCGCGGCGGGACTGTAGTTTACGCCTACGCCGGAAACGAAGAGTGCCGTCAGGTCGAATTGTTTGAACCAACTGGTCGCGGCATCAATTCCCCAAAATGGTTGCGGATACGCTGTGACCCGCGAGAGCGTGCTGTAGTCGCTTGGGCGCAGGCGGACGTCGTCATATCCATAGGGATGAAAGTTGACGTAGGTGCCGCGCGTCATGTCGATGCGAAAACCAGGGTAGAAAAAGTAATCGAGAGCCGTGCCGCTATGGTCCCAGATGTTGAACTGCTGGAGCGTAGGACCGTACGAGATGAGGAATCTGCCTTCCGGCCGCCAATAGTAGCTCGCTTTCAGGATCTGCTCTCGCATGTCTACCCGATTCACGAATCCGGTTTGGGTTTCGAAGTTGGGGCTGAAATCTAGATAGTGGCTTTGCAAATTGAGCTGGCGTCCGGTTCGTTGAAGGTCGAGTTCGTATCCCAGCCCGTCCAAGGGTGGCGTCCCCGCGATAACGTCATGTGTGGCACTGCTGGCAGCTTGAGCCTGCAAGCGCCAATGCGGATCGAGCTTAAGATTCGCGTCGATGCCTCCCACGCGGTTGTAGCCGCCCGCAAATTCGCGATCGGTGTAGATTGCTCCAATCGTGGACTGATCAAGAATGTCGCGGCTCACCCGTGCAATGGTGTAGGTTGCGCGGTCACCGGCGTGCGGATCGGTCGGAGGCAAAGCTTCTCCCGGGGCTCGATCATCGCTCGCAAGAACTCCAACGGCCCAGGGCCCCGACTTGCCCGTCAGGCGCAAGCCAAATTCCGGATGGGCGATGTTGCGAGTAAAAACAAGGTCGATTGGGCTGGTGAAGTAATTGCTGTTTTCGAGGAAGAAAGGTCTCTTCTCCGGAAAGAAGACAGCAAAGCGCTGGTTGACCGTGATCTGCGGCTGGTCCGATTCAATTTGGCTGAAGTCAGGATTGATGGTCGCATCAAGCACAAAACTGTCGTGCAGAATGAACTTCGCATCCAGTCCCACTTCAGGCTGCAAGGTACGACTTGCGAAGATCGGCTGCGTAGGATCCCGGTCATCGATGTCACGGAACCCGCGCAGTAATCCGTAAGGAATGAGTTGAATATTGCGTGCAGGCGATATGTGATCGATACCGGTTGCGCTCGCGGCTTGATTGAATCTTCCCTGGATGCGATTGGAGATGCGCGGCCAGAACAGGTTTTCGTTGGTGCGCGGGATACTGCGGTTCAGAATGATCCGCCACTGCTGGAGATCGGTGCTGGGAAAACGCAGGCTCTTGAACGGGATGCTCATGAGCAGCATGTAGCCTTGGCTGGTGAGCCGGCCTTCGGAGTTCCAGACCGTATCAAATGATTGATCGAAGCCGCTGTAGTCGGCGGGGAGTCCATTGCCGATCGAGCCTTCGGTCCAAAGTGCATCCCATTGGATGCCCAGGGGATTGGCCGCAAAAGCGTATCCGCGGCGAGCATCGTCGAAGGTGTCGATCATGATCTCAGCCGAGTCATCGGAGAAGATATCTTCGCGGCGAGTCATGCGGGCGCGAATCTTGTCGGGCTCCTTGTCCCAGCAAATGAAGACGGCGTACAGGTTGTGGTCGTCGTAGGCCAGGTAGACGTCGGTGTCTTGCGTAGGCTGCGCGCCGTCGGCGGGCTCGCGCGCGATGAAGCCGGAAACCTTCAACATGTGTTCAGAGACGCCGCCAGCGGGCCGCATGGCTTCGAAATTGGCGAGCTTTGGAGGCGTGTCAATGCGGGGGATCTGAATGTTGGGCGCCGCTGCGTAACCGAAGGGCGCCACAAGCAGCAACAGCACTCCAGTTCGAGCGGACCTTAACCTGAAATTCTTTCTGATCACGAGGCCGAGGAGCATTGTAGACGAGGGACGGACAACCCCGAGAATCTAGGGTAATACAATCCCGTGAACGCCCGAGCGCCGTCGCTGGTTTGGACGCTGTCACCGCACAATCGATAGCAACTCCGAATGCATGTCTCGGCGATGAGGCACATTCGCCGCGACTGGGCCTGATCCTCTAGACTGTTAAAGAGGGCCGCTCTCCTTCGATGATCATCAACCATGCCGAACGCGCTCATAACCATAACTGGGAACTCGACCCGGTTATCCGGTCGCTGCTGGACACGGACTTCTACAAGCTGCTGATGCTGCAGTTCATCTGGAAACATTTTCCGAGCACGCAGGTGGAGTTCTCGCTCCTCAATCGTCATCCCGCGGTGCGAATCGCCGAGATCATTAATATCGAAGAGTTCAAAGTTCAACTGCAGCACGTGCGTGGGCTGCACTTCCGAAAGTCGGAGTTAGTGTGGCTGGCTGGCAACACGTTCTACGGGCGGCGTGGAATCTTCGAGCCGGCGTTCCTGGAGTGGCTGGAGAAGGATTTTCGCTTGTCCGATTACCAGTTTCGTGTGCGTGATGGCCAAATCCAGCTGACGTTTGAGGGACCGTGGACCGCGACCACCATGTGGGAACTGTACGCGCTGGCAATTCTCGACGAGTTGAAGACGCGCGCCCAGTTGAAGACGCTGAGCGAGTTCGGCCTCGACATTCTTTACGCGCGGGCGAAAACGAAATTGTGGAACAAGATCGAGCGCCTGCGCGGCGTGCCGGGGTTGAGCGTGGCTGATTTCGGGACCCGCAGGCGGCACAGCTTTCTGTGGCAGGAATATGTTGTAGTAGCGATGGCCGCCAACCTCGGCAGCAATTTCATCGGGACCTCGAACGCCTTTCTCGCTCATAAGCATGATCTGGAAGCGATCGGGACCAATGCTCACGAAATTCCAATGGTCATGGCCGCGCTGGCGAAAGATGATCTCGAGTTGAAAGCATCGCAATACAAGATGCTTGAACTTTGGCAGCAGACCTATGAGGGCGCATTGCACGTCATGCTGCCGGATACGTTTGGAACCACACAGTTTCTGGCCAACGCGCCGGATTGGGTTGCGGACTGGACCGGCCAGCGCGTCGACAGTAAGGATCCCTACGTTGCGGGAGATGAATACATCCATTGGCTGAACGCACGAGGACGCGATCCGCGTGAGAAGCTTCTGATCGCTTCGGACACTCTGGATGTCGACGCCATCCTTGGGCTGCACGCGTATTTTGGCGGAACCATGGCGAAGAGCGTTGTTCCCGGCGAGTTTCATCATGCCGCCGATTTTTACGATCGCCACAAATGGACGGCTGAGCAGAAGATTCGCTTTAGTGCAGGTTGGGGGACCCTACTGACCAATGATTTTCGCGGATGTAACCCGAATGATGGAGGTGGGTTTGATCCGATCGGTCTCATCTGTAAGGTGTCGAGCGTCGAGGGACGGCCCGCGGTGAAACTCTCCGACAATTACTCCAAGGCGCTGGGACCACCTTCGGAAATTGAGCGTTACCGCAGAGTGTTTGGGACGGCTGGAATTGCAAATGTTCCGCTAGTAGCGTAACGAAGCGCCACCCCGGACGAATGCGTCCGGGGGCTACATTTTTAGAATCCATCCCGACAGGCTGACGCATTACAGTATCTGCATGCGTCGTCTTCATCCAGTCTTATCCATCTCCTGGTTGCTGGTCTTTGCCTTTATCGCCCTCGCCGACACTCCCAGCCAGTCCACGCCGTATTGGGCTTTCTGCATCAACCCTGCCGGCACTGCTCCCCCAAAGGTCGACGACAACCCCCACAATGTTCCCAACAGCACCGCGTCTTTTACAACCGCCCAAACGCAGGACCTCTTCAACCCTCCCGACTGGCATCCCTCGGGACATCCGTCGATGCCAGAGATCGTGGCTCACGGCCGAAAGCCCGACGTTTACGCGTGCGGTTACTGTCACTTGCCCGACGGATTGGGACGTCCCGAGAACTCCAGCCTCGCTGGATTGTCCGTCGGTTACATCATTCACCAGATGACCGACTTTCGCAGCGGGGCCCGCAAGAGTTCCGAGCCGCGGCATCTGCCGGTCGTGAACATGATCTCCCGCGAGACCAAGGCGACGAAGCAGGAGATCGCCGCCGCCGCGGAATATTTTTCCAAGCTCGAACCCAGGCCATGGATCCGCATCGTGGAGACCAGTACCGTACCTAAAACGCATGTCGCAGGATGGATGCTGGTTGCCGATATATCCGCCGCTACCGAGCCAATCGGCGAGCGCATCATTGAAATGCCTGAAGACCTCGAGCGCACCGAACTGCGCGATGACACGTCGGGATTCGTTGCGTATGTTCCCGAAGGCAGCCTTAAGCAGGGAAAGTGGCTGGTCACCGGTGGACGAGACGGCAAGGCGTTCGCGTGTGCCAAGTGCCACGGCCCCGGCCTGCGCGGCAGCGGAAGTGTCCCGCCGATTGCTGGGCGATCTCCCAGTTACATCGTCCGCCAGTTATTTGATATGAAGTCAGGCGCGCGTTCGGGAGCCTTGTCCCTGCAAATGCGCAAGCAGGTCGCGAAGATGAGCATCGATGACATGATCGCCATCGCTGCATATACCTCGTCACTGAAACCTTGACGCTCCGACCCGACTGTTCGATTACGAACATATGAGATCGATTGTGGGCACGCTGGCAGAATGGCGAGGCTCCTACAGTTTTCTATCCAACTGAATAAACATCACTTGCGCACGGCAGGAGATTGGCAAGCGAGATGCCGCCTGGACTTAATTGTGATGTGGAGCCTCCGATGAAATCCTGGACCCATGATCTTCGCTATGCGCTTCGTCAGTTGCGTAAGTCCAAAGGCTTCGCACTGACGGCAGTGCTTACCATTGCCCTGGGAGTTGGCGCGGTCACGGCTGTTTTCAGCGTAGTGCACACCGTCCTCTTGCGGCCTTACCCGTTCCATGATCCGGGTCAGATAGTGGTTTGGCGCGAGACTATTCAGGAGATCCAACAGGCGGAGCCCCTACTGCCCGACAACTATCGGCATTATCTGAATCTGAAGAGCCGAGCGAATTCGATTCAGGACGCAGCGATTATCCAGACTGCAGGATTCAGCGTGTCGGCTGGCATCGACCATCCACAGATGACGGAAGGCCTGGCTGTTTCTCCAAATTTTTTCTCCGTGCTGGGAGTCACCCCGTTAATGGGCCGTGCCTTCATGCCGGAGGAGGCGCAGAGCGGACGAGACAAAGAAGTCATTCTTACGTGGGGCGCATGGCAGCGTCTTTTTCACGGCGATCCCTCGGTGATTGGTACGAATTTGCGGGTCAGTGGGGAGCCAAAAACCATTGTGGGCGTAATGCCGAAAGCGTTCCGCTTTCCAGTGATGTCCGTCATGCCCGGACAAGCGACATTCGGATCGACCGAACGCTATGAAGTGTTCAAACCTCTGGTGCCAGACCCAGATGAGTTGACCGCGAACGACGGCGATTTCAACTTCCTCGTTGTCGCGCGCCTCAAGCCTGGCGTTTCAGTGCTGCAGGCCCAAAGCGAACTGGACGGAATCGAGAAGGCGACCGCTGCTGCCGACCATCTGGCGATCCACCTGGGAGTCGTAGTTCAGCCATTCTCTGAGGAGATTTCTGGGAACGTCAGCAAGCCTCTCTGGCTGCTGCTGGCTGCTGTCGCGAGCGTCCTGCTCATGGCGTGTGTGAATCTTGCGAACCTGCAACTGGCACGCAGCGTGGCCCGCCAGCACGAGATGTCGCTTCGAGCCGCTCTTGGCGCAGGGCGGCGGCGGCTCTTCCAAGGCGTCCTCGCGGAAAACCTGCTCTTAGGATTGGCAGGCGGTCTGGGTGGAATCTTATTTGCGGATCTGGGAGAGAAACTGTTCGTCAGAATTGCGGCGGTTCTGCCCCGTTTGAATGAAGTCCATCTCAGCGCGCCCATGCTTTTCTTCGCACTTGGGCTCTCGATTGTAACGTCGCTCGGTTTTGGGGTTCTTCCGGCGCTTCGGTCTTTCCGCGTGATGCCGCAGGCAGCGCTGCAAGCGAGTTCCACACGGCTTTCCAGCAGCAAACAGGCCGCACACACTCGCAGGATGCTGGTCGCCATCGAAGTTGCGTGCAGCGTCACTCTGCTGATCGTGACCGGTCTGATCACGCGTAGCTTTTCACGTCTACTCACACAAGATCGCGCCTTCAATTCGCAGTCCGTCGCCATCGCAACCGCCGATTTGAGTGATTCCAGATACTCCAGCGGGGAAGGAATACCGAACAATCCGGGAAGTGATCCGGGTAGCCTGGCACGCGACTCGATGATCGATCGAACTCTCGACAAGCTGCGTGCTTTGCCCGGTGTGCAGTCCGTTGCGGCTACCAGCGTAATTCCCCTGACGGGGGATATGAGCGTGGATGAGATCCACAGGGTGGATCACCCCGTCCCACAGGGGCAAGCACCCATGGCGAACCGGCGATTCATCAGTCCCGGCTACCTCGACACCATGCGGATTCCCCTTCTTGCAGGGCGCGATTTCAGTGAACAGGATCGCAGGAATCCCCTCGTTGTCATCGTCTCTGAGAAGACCGCCAAGGCTGCGTGGCCCGACGAGAATCCGCTTGGCCGTACCATCCGGCACTGGGACCGCAACTACACCGTCGTGGGTGTGACCGCCAACGCTCGCATCAACGACTTGAAACGCGACGTCGCTGTCTACTATCTGCCGTATTGGGATTTTCCTCCCGCAAGGCCGGTGTTCCTGGTTCGTAGCGCTCAGACGATCCAGGCCCTTGGCCCGGAAATGCGTCAGGCGATCTGGAGCATCGATCCCGACATTTCCATTCCGACGGTGATTTCGCTGGACACCCAACTTGCCGAATCCGTCGCCGCGGAGAAGTTTCAGACCGTCATTCTCTCGACCTTTGGCGGTGCTGCGTTGCTGCTCGCGGTACTTGGCATCTATGGGGTTCTCGCCTATTCCGTTTCACTGCGAACCCAGGAGTTCGGCATCCGGATTGCGCTGGGATCGAGCAGAGCAAAGCTCGTTCGCCAAGTCTTGCTGGACGCGTCCTATCCCATGGCGGGAGGGATTGCGATGGGCCTGCTGGGAGCTGCGCTAACCACGCGCTGGGTGCGCAGCCTCCTCTATGAAACCAGTCCATCTGATCCCTGGGCGATCGGATTGGGTATGGCGGTTCTGATCGTCGCTGCCTTGCTTGCCTCTCTCCTTCCGGCAAGGAACGCCGCTACCACCGATCCGATGCATGTCCTGCGGGGAGAATGACGCTCGAGGCGATAGCCTGAGATCAGACCGGCTTTATAACGAACCCTCACACCAACTGAAACCTCGGACTAAAAGCGTTCAACCCACAATCCTCCCTGTCTAAACGTATGAAAGCGATCCCCAGTTCGCCAGCTCTGACTTCGCGACAGATTCGCGGTGGCCGTTTCCGCGGTGATCCGAGTCTTCATTCGTCGGGCCTGCTCAGGCGTGAAGATTAGCGTCCCCATACCGATCCTCTGCACGGTGTCCGTTTTCCACCTCGGCTCCATGATTCCTACTCCGGAATGCGCATGCGAACCGAGCAAAAGGTGACCCAACTCATGCGCCGAGACGGCGCCTAACAAAAGCGCGAGGTCAATGTCTCCTTCCGTTTGTCGAAGTCGATCGTAGAAGACGTCGCTATATTGCCCACGTCCATCTTCTCCGAGAAAGGCCTCGCCAAAAACGAAATCGCTCCGAGTGTTACCCATCGGTACGATGTGAAGCACGAACTCTTTCGGACCGAGGATGTGCCGGCACTCGTCCGCCTCCGCGCAATTCACCCATTGGATTTCGATACCTGCCGAGTCGAACAATCGCGCCGCTTCCCGTTCCGCTCGTCTTAGGACTGACCGCTCCACACCGGCTGTGTCATTCACCAGCACCGTAATCTGCGAGCTTTTATCCTGCGCTGTCCCGATGCTGCCCCATAACAAAACACTCGCCAAAGCCAATCCCCACCTGTTGCTGAACTCCATGGCCCCACCCTCCGTATCTCCACAAGGTGGGTGAGCGGCGAGCGTGCCTCAAGGACCGGCGCATGACCCGTGGGTGAAATCTGGGTGACAAGCTAAGGTTTGGCGCGTCAAACGTTTACACGGTGGGATGACATGGGGAATCGAGCTATCAGAGTGCTAAATTCGCAGTTTGTGGGGAACCCAAACGGCAATGACATGCTTTCCACGCGCCGCTTCGGCGTGTTTGAACTCGACTTACGCGCCGGAGAGCTTCGCCGCAATGGTTCCAAAGTCAAGCTGCAGGAGCAGCCGTTTCAGGTGCTCGCCGAACTTTTGGAACGCCCCGGGCAGGTCGTCACCCGCGAGGAGTTGCGCAATCGCCTCTGGGCCGCCGACACTTATGTCGACTTCGACCACAGCCTGAATGCCGCCATCCGGCGTTTGCGAGATGCCTTAGGCGATTCGGCGGAGAATCCCACCTTTGTAGAAACAGTGGCGCGTCGTGGATATCGGTTCTTAGCACCAGTTAGCCCTGGTCAGGAGAATGGAAACCATAGTGCCGAAGCGGAGCTAGCTCCAGTTGTACCGATCGCCAGCCCCCGGCGTCATCATTGGTGGATCGCCGGGGCCGTAGTGGCTGTCGTCCTCGTGTTGATCGGTCTTGCCGTTGGATTCTTTCTCGCGCCCCATCCGTCAGCACCTGACCGAATCGCACGCCTGACTGCGAACCCGGTGGACGATCCCGTCCGCGCGGCCGCCATCTCCCGCGATGGCCGGTATATCGCTTTCTCCGATGACACCGGATTTTATCTTCGCCAGATAGATACCGGAGAAACCCATTCCATCGCCTTGCCCGAAGGCATGCTGGCAACTGCCGTGAGCTGGTTCCCCGATAACGTCCACATCGTGGTTGCACTGTCATCGGCAAACCTTCGAGGCTCAAGCCTGTGGGAAATTTCGGCGCTGGGCGGCCGTGCTCGCAAACTCGTCGATGATGGGCGGGATCCTTCGATTTCACCTAACGGCAAACAGGTCGCCTATATTGCCGGAGCGCCGCTGCGTCAGAGGATCTGGACAGTCGGAACATCGGGAGATCCGCCGCGCGAATTGCTGGGAGAGGACGGCGATCTGTTTGGAACCGCCAGCTGGTCGCCCGACGGCGCCAGGATCGCCTACACCACCGCGAAGTTTACGTACGGTTACGGCGCGAAGGGCAGTATCGTGGTCGCCGATCTGCGGAACGCCTCAAGCAAGGGTGAAGCATCTCGGCCCACAGTTGTATTGTCCCTCTTCGGTTTGGACGCACCCCTGCTATGGGCCCCGGATGGACGGCTGATCTATGCGTTGGAGGAACCACGTCCAAGGCAATCCGACTCGAACCTCTGGTGGATTCGCCTGAACTCTCAGATGAAGCCGGACGCGGCCCCTGTACGCCTGACCAATGATTCCGGAGCGATAAGGGAGATTAGTGCGTCGGGCGACAGCAAGCGTATCGCCTATATAAAGGGGGCTCCGCAGCCTGATGTTTACGTGTCGAAGCTGCAGGCCTCAGGATCTCTGGAGGAACCGCAGCGGCTCACTCTGGACGACCATCAGGATCTGCCTTTCGACTGGACGGCCGACAATAAGTCGGTGATTTTCATCTCCGATCGAACCGGACCCTTCAGCATCTACAAGCAGTCCATCGATCAGACTGTGCCTGAATTACTGGTCTCGGCAGGGCAGCACCTGGTGGAGCCTCGATTGAGTCCCGACGGCACTCAGATCCTTTATCTCATTAATCACGTCTGGGGAGACGCAACATCCGACGTTCCGCTGATGAGCATGCCACTTGCTGGAGGAGCCGCGCGGGAGATTGCTAGAGCAAAATGGATTAACAATCATCAATGCGCCCGGGCTCCCGCCTACACCTGTATTTACAGCGTCATCACCGAGACTGGGCTCACGTTTTTCCGGTTCGATCCCCTAAAGGGACCGGGTCCACAGGTCTTTCAAGTCAACGACGATCTGGCCCAACTCTACAACTGGAGCTTGTCACCGGATGGGACGACCCTGGCCATCGCGAAGGGAAAGGGAGGCGGGGAAGAACCGCGGATTCACCTCGTGTCGTTGGTTGGCGCACCTGAAAAATGGCTGACGATTCATGGCTGGCCGGGATTCTGGTCCCTCGACTGGGCGGCCGATAGCAAGAGCCTGTGGGCTGCTACCACGGGAGAAAAAGAGAACGTTCTTTTGCGCATCGATTTGCGCGGAAATGCCCGTCCAATGTGGCGACCCAAGCAGGTGAGGGTAGGCTGGGCGATCCCCTCGCGCGATGGAAAATCAGTCGCCGTGCACGTGGACAGCAGCAGCGCCAATGTGTGGATGCTGGAGCACTAACCGTTTTTTGTGTAGGGGCGGACGCATTTCGTCCGCCCCGCGAACCCTGAGCGAAGCGAAGGGGAGCGTACAGGCCACGTCCTTCGCCACAAATGCGTGGAACTAGGGCCAGCCGCCGCATTGCGCTTCGCGCAACCCCGGACGAATGCGTCCGGGGCTACATAAGCCTATCGCTCCCCCCAAACTCTCGATACTGCTCCAGCGGCCACGGGCCCACATACCGCAACGCCACTTCCAGCGGATGATCGGATGTAGATACGGCACAGGCGGGATTGCCCGTAGCGCGCCCAGACTGGTTCTTCGTGGTTGTCGTTTTTCTTGTTGGGGATTCGCCAGCGTCAGAATCCCTGCACTTTTATAGAACGTGACCTTGCAGCTCCCCACCATCCCTGCTCGCGGACGTGTTCATCGTGCAAGCGCCGCGTCCGCGCCGCCAGAATCGCCGCCCGTCCCAGGTATCCCACGGCCTTCCGCTCATCGCTCCGGTCCACTACCGGCAGGCGTCCAACATCCTGATGCAGCATCTTGGCCGCGGCCTCAGAAACGAGTTCATCCGCATAGGTCACAACCAGCTTCGTGCTGCCCGCCTGCTCCACCGAAGTCATCCCGGTCGAGTCATTGTCGAGCGCGCGCAAGATGTCTCCGCGCGTGACAATGCCAGCCAAATTACCATCATCGAGAATCAGGAGTGCGTCGTGACGCGCTACCTCAGGATCGTGCCGTGCGATCCGCTCCGCCAGCTCTCCTACCTTGGTTCCAGCCGCGATGACCGGAGGATTCCTCTCCATCGTTTCCCCAACCACGACCTGGGTTAGAACGTCGGCTTCGTAATCCTGGTGGACCCGCAGCCCGCGCCGCGCCAGCTTCTCCGTCATAATCGAGCTCCGCGGCATGAACAGCATAGCGACTCCATCCGCGATCACCGCTACCAGCATGAGCGGCAGCACCGAGTTGTAGTCCCGCGTTATCTCAAACGCGAAAATAATGAACGAAAATGTTGCCCGCGATGCCGCCCCGAACACTGCCCCCATGGCAACCAGTGCAAATGCCGCAGGCGAAAGATGAGCGTTCGGGAATACATGATTCCCGATCATCGCAAAAAGTCCGCCCATCGCCGCGCTCCACATGAAGGTTGGCGCGAGCAGGCCGCCCGAAGTCCCCGATCCCAGCGAAATCACCAGTGCTGCGAATTTCGCGATCATTACCACTAGCAAGACTTTCCACGCCAGTTCGCCGTTGAGGATCGCCCCAATCGTGTCGTATCCCACGCCCAGCACGCGCGGAACAAAAAACCCGATGATGCCCAGACCCAGTGCCCCAATTGCCGGCCACCATAGTTCGTCCACGGGAAGTTTCTCGAATAAGTCTTCCACCCAATACAGTGCTTTGCTCAGCACGATCGCCGCTAGCCCACAAAGCGGTCCCAGGACAAGATAGAAGGGCAAAGCGCGGGGAATTCCAAAGTCTACCTGCCCCACCTGGAACATCGGCCCCGGACCCAGCAGTTGCATGTGCACGGCCGTCGCGATAGTGCTGGCGATAACCAGCGGAATAAACGACCGTGACTTGAACTCGAAAAGCAGCAGCTCAATAGCAAGGATCACTCCGGCGATCGGCGTGTTGAATGTGGCCGACATCCCCGCCGCCGCGCCGCAAGCCAGCAGAACTTTCCTCTCTACTGCTGTCGTGTGCAATACCTGTCCAACGAGGGATCCTAGCGCTCCGCCCGTTTGAATGATCGGTCCTTCCGCGCCAAACGGCCCGCCCGTCCCAATCGCAATCGCCGCGGAGATCGGCTTCAGCAGCGCCACCTTCGGCTCAATCCGGCTGCGATTGACCAGCACCGCTTCCATCGCCTCAGGAATCCCATGTCCCTTGATCTTGGAGGTTCCGTACTTCGCCATGACCCCGACGATCAATCCGCCAGCCACCGGAACTAGAATTACCCACCAGCCAAGATGGTGCCCGCCCACGCTACGGAAAGTCGTCGTGACCTCATGAAAGAAGAAGAGGTTCGTGAAAAGCCCGATGAGCTTATACAGAATGTAGGCGACAATCCCGGCCAGCAGTCCGACGCCCGCCGCAAGAAACGACATCAGCACGATCCGAAAGGGTGCCGGAGCAGCCAATGCCAAAGGCGATACTCCCGAGGCCGCCAGCGGCTCATTCGGAATTGAGGTAGACCGATGGTTGTTGTTACTGCTACTCATTAACTCTTCCTCCGAAACTGCATGCAATTAACAGAAGCAGCATCAAGACCAGCGGTTGCTGCTCTTCCAAACTCAGAGCAGAGCACTCCGAATTCGCGGGTGAAAGCGCCGTCAACTTGTTCTGACAACAACGTAAAGTGTCACGTCAGAGGGCGTCACCGCCGGCTGCACCGTGGAAGAGCGGCCCTTCAGGGCCGCGAAGAAATGTGGGACGAGAGGGCTTTAGCCCTCGTGGTTGCTCTTCGCGCTCCCTTGTCGGCTCCATTCTCTTTTCCCGCCATGACCCGTCGCAACGCCGCCACCAGGCGTGGCGCCGCTTCCTGCAACTCCTCGTGATGATGCAGCGCCAACTCCTCCAGCACCTTTTCACCTTTGGGCGTAAGTGCCAGCAACACTTCCCGCCGGTCGTCCTCAGCCCGCTCTCGTCGCACGTAGCCGCCAGCTTCCAGTCGATTGATCAACTCCACCGCGCTGTGATGCTGGACATGCAGCCGATTCGCCACTTCCCGAATCCGCGGCCGCAGTCTCTCCGGCATCCCTTTGATGGCCAGCATCAATTGATACTGCCCTTTCTCCAGCCCCGCCGCCTGCACGGCGCGATCGCTGAAAGCAAAAAATTCCCTAATCTGATACCGGAATTCCGCTAGAGCCCGATAATCCGCCACCGTCAGCTTCTTCATGCCGTGAATTCTATCGTAGCCCGATAGTCTCTCATTTATTATATCGTAATACGATATAGGTAAACAAAGGTCTATGAACGCGTGAGGGCAGGTCAAATGCGTACCTCTGTGCCCTCTGTGGTGAGCGAAGTCCCGCCCGCTAGCCGAGTCCGCTTCGATCCATTTAGAATCCTCTGTCCACATCGGACAGGAGCCCACCGTGATCCCGCGCTATACCCGGCCCGAGATGGCTCGTATCTGGAGCGATGAAAATCGCTTCCGCACCTGGCTCGCAGTGGAGGTTGCCGCCACGGAAACGCTCGCGGAGGCAGGACTCGTTCCCAAAGAGGCCGCCAAGGCCATCAAGGAGCGCGCCGACTTCCGCGTCGAGCGCATCCACGAGATTGAAGCCGAAGTCCGCCATGACGTCATCGCCTTCACCACTGCAGTTGCCGAAATCGTCGGTCCGCACGCGCGCTGGTTCCACTACGGACTTACCTCCAACGACGTCGTCGACACCGCGCAGGCCTTGCTCATTCACCAGGCATCGCAAGTCATCGCGCAAGACCTGCACCGCCTCGCCGAGGTACTCGAGCGCCGCGCGTGGGAATTCAAAGACACACCCATGATCGGCCGCACGCATGGCATACACGCCGAGCCCATCACCTTCGGATTCAAGATCGCCAACTGGTATTCGGAGACGCAACGCAACATCGCGCGGTTCATGGCCGCAGCAGAAGACATGCGGGTAGGCAAGTTCTCTGGCGCGGTAGGAATTTTTGCGCACCTAACGCCGGAACTCGAGGAGAAAATCTGCGCGCGTTTGGGGTTGAAAGCCGCAGCCGTTTCGTCCCAGGTGATTCAGCGCGATCGCCACGCGAGTTACCTCGCCACGCTCGCCGTGATCGCATCCACGCTGGACAAGATCGCGACCGAAATCCGTCACCTGCAGCGCACCGAAGTCCGTGAAGCCGAGGAGTTCTTCAGCGAAAAGCAAAAGGGATCGTCGGCGATGCCGCACAAGCGCAACCCCGTGACCCTCGAGCAGATCAGCGGCCTCGCCCGCGTCGTGCGCAGCAACGCGCAGGCAGGGTTTGAAAATGTCGCGCTCTGGCACGAGCGCGACATCTCACACTCCTCAGTCGAGCGCGTGATCTTGCCGGACTCGACCACGCTTTCCGACTATCTCCTCACCAAGACGGCCAACATCATCGACACGATGTTCGTGTATCCCGAGCGCATGCGAACCAATCTGGAGAGCACACGCGGCCTCATTTTCAGCGGACAGCTTCTGCTCGACCTGGTCGAACACGGTATGACCCGCGAAGATGCGTACCGCCTGGTGCAGGGGCACGCCATGCGCTCATGGAAAGAAGGCCTGAACTTTCACGATGAGATTCTTGCCGACAAGGAGATCACCGCCAAAGTCCCGCGCAAGCAGATCGAATACGCTTTCGACCTGGAGCGCCAACTCAAGAACGTCGACAAGATCTTCGACCGGGTCTTTGGAACGAAGAGGCCAGCGAAAAAGACTGCCAAAAAGCCGTCGGGGAAGCGGCGCTAGTCCGCAGAAATGCGGCGAGACTATCGATGTTGCCGCAGCCGAACGTGAGCAATCTCCTCAGGCGGACCGTAGCCACGAACATGAGCGCGGCCGGAAACTTGGTAGGGCTGTAATTCATCGCATTTCCAGCGGCTGGGACTGGGCGGTGAACCACAGGCGCAGTAGAGAATCCATTCTTGCAACGAACCTCTCGCGACTGGAACCAGGTAGGAACCGTTGCGATACGGACTGAATCCGATCAGGTACCGTGTGCGGCACTTCGGACACTCCACGCAATGACGGACACGCCAAGTCATAACAGGCTACCGCTGTTGCGAAATTAACGGAGGCGTCCCTGTAAAGTTGGACACTAACGGACTTCGATCCGGACGAGCTGGACGTTTTCGGATGCCGCCTCTCGTTCCTGAGATGAGTCCGAAAACGTCCAGAATTCGTTGACGACTGGACTATGATCAAAAACGCCGTTGCTGTTTTGCAAACGGTTGGCATGATGCTGGATTGGCAAGTGTGTTCCCGGGCGAGGCTGTCGCGCGATCCGCGCTTCGATGGCAAGTTCTACATCGGAGTGCTGGGGAGTCGCGTGTATTGCCGACCGATTTGTCCGGCGCCGACGGCGAAAGAGAAAAATTGCCGCTACTTTCCGACTGCCGCAGCCGCGGCGGAAGCGGGATTCCGTCCGTGTCTGCGCTGCCGGCCGGAGGGGTGTCCGGGAACTCCCGGCTGGCAGGGAACTTCCAACACGGTTTCGCGCGCTCTGCGATTGATCGGGGAAAGCGGACTGGAAGATGGAGGAGTAGAGTGGCTGGCTGACCGGTTGGGCGTTGGCTCGCGACACTTGCGGAGGCTGTTCGTGCGTCACCTCGGCGCAACCCCGATCGCGGTGGCGCAGACTCGCCGCCTGCATTTTGCCAAGAAGCTGATCGACGAGACGACATTGCCCATGCATCAGATTGCGCTCGCCTCGGGATTCGGCTCGGTTCGCCGCTTCAATGCCGGGATCGTCAAGGTCTATCACCGCACGCCGACGCAGATCCGCCGGCTGGCGCATCAGAAGGGAACGCAATCGCCCAATCAGTATCTGCTTCGCCTGCACTTCCGTCCGCCATATCACTGGCAGGGCATGCTCGATTTCCTGGCGCCCCGCGCGACTCCCGGCGTCGAAATGGTCGAGGATTCCACGTATCGACGCTGCATCGCCGCGAACGGGTTTGAAGGGTACCTCGAAGTCTCACTTGACCCTACGCGCGACGCGTTCCTGGTGCGCATCGATTTTCCGGACCCGCGATCGCTGTTCGGCATCGTCGAGCGCATTCGGTCGATGTTCGACTTGAACGCCGACTGGGCATCGATCGTGAAGACGCTGCGGAGCGATCCTGTGTTGAGTGCGAGTGTGCAAGCCGATCCGGGCATTCGAGTGCCGGGCTGCTGGAATGGATTCGAACTCGCAGTGCGCGCGATTCTCGGGCAGCAGGTCACGGTGCGCGGAGCAACTTCGCTGGCGGGAAGAATGGCGGCCGCGTTCGGCAAGAAGTTCGACGGGCCGAAGGGAGTGACGCACCTTTTTCCTTCGCCAGAGGCCTTGGCGAGCGCGAAGCTGACTTCGGTGGGGCTGACCAACCCACGCGCTGAGACGATTCGCGCGCTGGCGCGTGCGGTGCGTAGTGGCAAAATCAAATTCGAGGGTGTCGTGGACTCTGACGAATTTCTGCGCCGGCTGTGCGAAATTCCGGGGATCGGCGCGTGGACCGCACAATATGTCGCGATGCGCGCTCTGGCCGAACCCGATGCGTTCCCATCCAGCGATCTGGGGCTGCTGCGGGCGCTGTCGCTAGGTAGCGCTCGCGAGGTCGAGCGCCGAGCAGAGCCGTGGCGTCCTTGGCGTGCGTACGCGGCGATGTATCTGTGGCGGATGGCTGGTCGAAAGGGTGACGGAAAAAGTCAGCAAAAGAATGTTGAACCAGCGCTGCACGAAGGCGCGGAAGGTCAGCGCGCTGCCCTGTAAAATCCCCAACAAATAATTTTCGTGGCTGATGCAGGGGTACCCTCCCCCCTCGTGGTCTATTGGGATCATCAAGTTAGCGAAAATTCTCGATTTAATCTATGGGCTGCAATCAATTAGGGGCAAAATCTTGAGCCGCAAAGAGTTAGCAGACGAAATCGTTTTCAAGGAACTTTGCGGTTTTCTTTCTGTACCGCTAACGCCTTGGCAATGATCTGCTTTCTGGTCCGTGGAAGGCAAGGTCACATGTCACATTGGGCTGTGGATAACCCGCATGATTCCGTCCTGGCGAATATTCATCAATCGAGCAACGGCCGCGCCCCTCCGCCCGTGAGCGAGGAATTCATGTTGAAGATGTTGTGATGGCCTTCGGATCCACCCCAGGCAAACATCATCTGAACCATGGGGAAACCACCGGCTCGCAACGTGATACCGGCGGCGAAACTGTGTTTCAAATGGTCGAATCCGACGTCGCTGCGAGTCGCTGCCACTCGGCCTTGATCGGCCATGAATTTCAGGCCGAACGGTCCCCAGATCGAGTGCTCGAAGCTCTCCTGCAACAGCAATAGATTGGGTGCGCGAAACCGGTAATCCTGATAGCTGCTGAGGGTGAGATTGCTGTTGATGTTTTGCCCGCCCAAGGTCTGCTGGAAATAGAAGGGAACCGCGCTGGTTGCCGAATTCATGGACTCGGACAGGAAAAACCGGACGCCAATCGATCCATTCAGATTCCGAGAGCGAGACACGCTGGGGCACTTCTCGCCCGATGGCGCGCACTCGTCCGGCCCGGTCATAGTGCTCGTCTTGGGCCCTGACTCGGTATATCCGTACAGATAAAAGGTGTGGTTCAGATCCACGGCCCATCGCTGAAAGGAACTCCGGGAGTCGGAAGGCGCAGCGAACTGCTGAAAGCTGCCCGAGTAGTTCAGTTCCAGATGATCCCCGATCACCGGCTTGATGCGGACGCCCTCGCCAAATTGTGCGAATGCTGGCTGGCTGGAAAGTCCGGGCGCGGTGGCATCGTCGTACAGAGCATAGATCGACGGCACGGACGAAGTGCTTTCGCTGCGAATACTCACGAACCGTCCGTTGATTTCTCCGAACAGAGAAAGATTCAGCTTACTGATCGAAGACCACTCATATAGCGGCTTGGTCACGTTGCCGCCGACAATGGTCTGGGTCATTCCAAACAGGGACTTGTCGACGAGTGTCGAATCGTTTCCCAGTCCAAAATAGTTTAGCGTATTCAAAGAAATAGCCTGTGCGTACAGGTTAAATACCGTGTAAGGATGGATCCTCACTTCATGCTTCTTCGGCTTCGCGGGCTGCTCTCCAGGAGTGGTGGGAGTCGGGGTACTCACGTGAACAGGCGCGAATGGCGTGTGTACCAGTTTCAAATATCCCCCGGCACGCCATGATCCGCTGGTTGCCCCCACGGCATCAGCGTTCCAACTCAACCGCCAGTTTTCAGTGTTGCGGGTTGCGACGTAGGCAGCGCCCATGCCAAATCCGTTCTGCGGAGGCAAACTGCCGACAGCAATGTGCAGCGGATGATCGGTAAACAGCGGGTAGGCGCAGTAGCCCACACTCATGAAATTGTAAAATTTGCAGGCATCGGCGATACGCTCGCCCTCACGCCGGAAATCCGCGTGCACCCAGCTTTCCTGGGCCAACGCCACAGTCGATACCAGCCACAACATCACCGCCAGGTTCCACCGCATTTACGCCTCCATGCTGCTACTTCTTCTTGGGCCGTTTGGCTCCGCCGCTCTTTTTTCGTTTCGTCGCGTCTCGTTTTTTCCTCGGGCGACGCGTGCTAGCGCGTTCCACTCGTTCATCGGCTACTGCCGCAATCTCGATAACGCGCTTGCGTTTCGGTGTTCGCCGCGCCCGCTCAGCATCCTCATGTGCAGCGTGAATCGCTTCGGTGACGTCGCGAATATACTTGGCCGCTTCGCCTTCAGTCCGAATGGTTTTGATATACCACTCGCTGCGATACCTGAGTGGAAGCTTGCCTTCGGCGTCCCTCAGGTGTTCGATCTGCGATTTCAGCAGCGATGACATCGGCCGATCCGGGTCATACGCGCTCTTGGGTGGCTTGGGAACACGAATTAGAGCCATGTTGAGAACTCCTTCTGTGCGGCGCATCTGCCGCGTGATGCCGAGACTCCCCACTTCTGGCAAAACCGGCCAGAAGTGGGGCACCCCCGCTTGGATCTATACGTCAAAGTCTGGGCAATCGGTGCGCATCACATCCAGCGAGAGCAGGTTCCGCGCCGGATCGACAGCCGCTCCCTGCGGTTCAATGAAAATATCGGCGCTGGTTTCCCGCGGAGAGCGCGGCGCCCAATCTCCGAGGAAGAACTTGGTGATGGTCGCGGGAATCGAGGCGTGGTCGAAAACACGGTCGACCACACTTCCTTTCGGAATCCACGGTGAGACCAGGATCGAAGGCACCCGCACGCCGAGCCGGTCGAAATGAAATGGCACTCCCGTACCCGTGGCATTTCCATCCGCGGTGAACTGATCCTTCGGACAATCCGGTGGCGGGACGTGATCGAAGATTCCACCATGTTCGTCATAGGTGATCAGCAGTGCCGTGGTTTCCCACAGATCCGGATTGTTCTTGATCGCCTGGTAGATCGACGCGATGAACGCTTCGCCGGCCTGCATGTTGTGATCCGGATGCTGATCGTTGGCGACTTCCTCACCGCTGTCGGTTTCGTGATCGCTGTAGTTCGGCTCAACAAACGAGTAACTCGGCAGATTGCCTTTGTCGCAGTCTTTCAGAAACTGACTGTAAGTTCCGAACAGCTCCGGCTGATTCTGCAGAAGGTTCGCGACTTCCATGGTGGAGCTGGTGGTGTCGTAGTAATAGACCTTAGCGGTTCGCTTCGGAGAGGCGCCGATCAGGCGCGAGTAAATGCTTTTGATCGTCTCTGGGGGATAAATCGGGTTCAGATCCACGCGCCCGAATGAAGTTCCATAGTGCGCGAACGCCCGGTTGCAAATCGTAGGACCAGGGATTGAGGCGAACCAGCGGTTGAAGACGGCAAACTCTAGCGCCAGCGTAGTCAGGACAGGCAGCTTCTCTTTCGGGAAGTAGTACATGATCATCTGCGAATGCGCCGCGTCCCGCCGCTGGTTGAAATAGCTCTTTACGAAGCCCTGCATGTTGGGCTGGCGATTGGCGCTCTTGTCGCCGCCGTAGATTTGCAGGTCGACAGCCGGGAAATGATGATCGGGATCGGGCTGCAACTGCGCCTGAAACTCGGCCTTGGGCTGCGGTTTCACCGGATTGTTGGCCGCGTCGGGATTATTGAAGGTATCAGCATCGACGATGCCGTCGATTTTAGGGTTCACAGCCTTCAGCGACCCCAACATGTGGTCGAACGACCGGTTCTCCATCATCAGCACAACAATGTGTTGTAGTTTGTCTAGTCCCGCTGGCATGGCACACTCCTGCAATGATCATAGTGCAGCAGGGGGGGAATAACGTTTCTGGGAAAAGCCGCACGCGTTTCTGGAATCTTTGTACAAGAGTGTGGAACAAGCAAGGAGATTTTGCGAGAGGGGAAGCGGGATTGTTACGACATCAGGACAAAGAGTGGGAGAAAGCCGCTGGGCAATCGTGGAAGATCGCCGCTTTTCATGAATAGGAACCCTCAGCGGCCGAGGGCATTGCTCGAAGGAAGACGACCACGGGCCCTAAAGGGCCTTAATCTCGAGCGCGCAACGCGGCCCTT
>AR_comb_assmDRAFT_10413413_pt1 | contig 21266 bp, 15 predicted proteins | sample ArasoioldDNA_FD_10543 | JGI IMG/M metagenome (IMG submission 10543) | reverse complement strand
CGCTCCGGCATGTTGGCTTTCACTCGGGGTTACTATGGGATTTCGCTCGCAACGCGCAACCTGAGCTCCATATCGGATCATCCCGGTGAATTCGACTTCGCACCCGCTCCGGTGAACCAGGACAAGCTGATCACCCCGACGTGCAATCGTTGCCCGATTCAGAAAGAGTATCCTTCGTGCGACAGCGCGTGCCTTGCCGCATCTCTCGATCTGGTTTCACAACATCTGGACAACGTTGCCGCTGTCATTGTCGAACCCGTGCTCTCGGCCGGCGGCATGATATTCCCGCCAAAGGATTACTTAAAGAAGCTTCGGGCGACGACAAAGAAACGCGGCATTCTGTTCATAGTGGACGAAGCCCAGACAGGGTTCGGTCGGTGCGGTCAATGGTTCGACATACAAAACTATGAGATCGAGCCAGACATTCTAGTGGTGTCCAAAACTGCTGGAAATGGTTATCCGGCTGCGGCGGTCGTGGTGTCGGATACGGTCGCCCATGCGCTCGAGGAGAGTTTCTTCACTCATCTATCAAGTCACCAGAATGATCCGTTGGCGGCTGCGGCCATCGTGGCCGTTATAGAGACTATTGAAGAGGAAAATCTCGTCCAGCACAGCCGCGAAATGGGTGCGTACTTCAAAATCGAACTGGAAAAGCTGAAGGCGACGCACAAGATCATTAAAGACATCCGTGGACGAGGCTTGATGATTGGCATTGAGCTTTCATCCGCAGAACAGGACTCGGACAATCTTGCGTTCGTGGTCGCTATGTTGTGCGAGAGGAGAGGATTACACATCACGTACAGCTATTACGAACCGGTCTTGAGAATTATTCCTCCTCTAATCATTTCGAAGCAGGAAATCGATCTTGCGTTATCAATCGTGAAGGACGCATTGAGCATCGCCGAAAGAGGACAGGCAAAGCTGACCGAGATCATTCCGAAGAATAGTCGGAGCGGTCCCTTCATACGCGGCATGGTGAGGACATCGCCCGGAACGATCCTGAGAAACATGTGGCGCACATCTCCCCAGAGATGGATGGAGAAGGTCCGCGCGATTAGTGAACGCGCATGAAGAAGGTCTTGATGGTGGTATTTCACTATCCGCCATGGAGCGGTGGAAGTGCAGTCCATCGCACTCTGAAGTTCACCAAGTACCTCCCGGGCTTTGGATGGCAGCCGATTGTTTTAGCGCCCAGTCCGCGCGCATATCCGAAAAATGGCGTATCTCCCTCTCCGATACCCAAAGGCGTAGAAGTGGCTCGATCGTTCGCTCTGGACACGGCGCAGCACCTGGCGTTTCGCGGCTCTCATTTGAAATTCATGTCCCTTCCCGATCGATGGATTAGTTGGTGGCCAAGCGCGGTAGCGACGGGGTTGAATTTAGCGCGGCGACACAAGCCGAACGTCATCTGGTCGACATATCCTGTTGCGACAACGCACCTGATTGGGCTCACGTTGCAACGATTGAGCGGACTGCCCTGGGTGGCGGATTTCCGTGATCCGATGAAAGAAGTGGATCCGAGGACGGGCGAAGAGTTTCCGGAGGATGCGACAACCAGAAAAGTGAACGGCTGGATAGAACGGCCAACTCTGAAACACTGTACCCGGGCGGTGTTTACGACACATGGAACGCTGAGGATGTATGCTTCGCGATTTCCCGAAATACCGTCATCACGATGGGCAGTAATTCCGAATGGCTATGACGAGGAAGACTTCATGGCCGCGGAACGCGAAGCGGATTTCCAACGACCAACCGGCGATACTGTGTGCCTGCTTCACAGCGGGCTTCTTTATCCATACGTACGCGACCCCACTTGTTTTTTCTCTGCGCTGTCAGACCTGCGCCGCGCAGGGCAAGTGACTCCATCCACTCTGAAGATTGTGTTACGGGCCAGCGGGTTCGATCAGCTTTATCGGCCGCAATTGCAATCACTGGGAATAAGCGACATCGTCTTTCTCGAACCGGCAGTGTCGCATAAGGAATCCCTCATCGAAATGATGAACGCAGACGGGCTGCTGATTTTTCAAGCCTCGAATTGTAATTGGCAAATTCCCGCGAAATTGTATGAATGCCTTCGCGCGCGCCGCCCAATTCTTGCGATCACCGATCGGGCGGGAGATACGGCCGCCGTCCTTCGATCCGAGGGCATCGACTCGATCGTCTCTCTCGATTCAAAGGGAGAGATCGCGGAAGGTCTTATGAAGTTCATTTCCGCTATCCGGAAGGGTCACCACGGGGCGAGAGCTGTCGAGCACTATTCTCGCAAGGCACGGACTCAGGAATTAGCCCTGTTATTAGATTCGGTTTGCGAACGTAGCCTTTCGGCTGTCGCAAGAAGTAAGCAGGAGCCTACGTTGACTCTCCAGTGAGTCATCAGTCCGAGAGAAAGCTCAGTCCTTTCAGTGCGCGATTACCTGATCGTTTCTGTCATCCTGGCCAGTCTCCCCGTTGGAGTCATCAATCCCTATTACGGGATACTGGTCTATGCGTGGGTTAGCTATATGTACCCGCAGATGCTGGCATGGTCCTTCGCTCAGACATTTCCCGTCGCTAAGCTCGCCGCTCTATCTGCGTGTGCCGGCACCTTTCTCAATCGCGCGGCAGATCTTACGCCTTTGCGAGAACGGGAAAACATTGCGATGGTTTTGCTGTGGTGCATGTTTACGCTGTCGAGTGTTTTCGCAATCTATCAGACCGAGGCATGGAGACAGTGGCAGGACGTATCGAAGTTGATTGTGATGTCGTTGCTCACTTCTACGCTCCTTACCGACCAGAAGAAGACAAGATATTTTCTGATTGTGGTTGCCCTGTCGATCGGGTTTTACGGAATCAAAGGCGGGATATTTAGTTTCAGGGCCGGCGGGGAGACGATGGTGTGGGGTCCGGGAACGTCTGTCATGGGCGCTAATAACGCCATAGGACTCGCTCTCAATATGTGCTTGCCGTTCCTCTGGTACCTTTCGGTCGAGCAGCGCGGTGCAATGAAGCGACTTCTGCAAGCCGGCTTTTTTCTGAGTATTCCTGCCATCATGTTCACATATTCGCGGGCTAGCGCACTTGCACTGGCGGTAGTGCTGCTGGCATTGGTACTGAAGGGGCGCAATGCGCTAATTCTTATTTTTATTCTCTTAATTGCTGCAGTGATCGCCGGACCCCTGATTCCATCTTCGTGGTGGAACCGCCAGGGAACTGTGCTGACGTACGAAGAGGATGCTTCAGCGATGTCACGGATCGAGAACTGGAAGTTCTGTTGGCGTCTCGCGCTCGATAATCCATTGGTTGGTGCAGGCTTTCAATTTCAGACGCGCGACATGTTCGCTAAATACGCTCCGGACTTCCTGGAAAGATTCGGCAAGGAATTTAACACCCACAATATATTTCTGGCGATCCTGACAACGCACGGTTTTCCAGCGTTGTTATTGTTTTTAACGATGATTGCTTTCGTTCTGTTGAGCTGTCGAAAGATGCGACGCTCAGTGCGACATCGTGAAGACTTAAGGTGGATCGTGCTTTACTGCGACCTTGTGCAGGTGAGCATGTTCGCGTTTCTCGTTAATGGGATGTTCGTCAATATGGAATATTTCGATTTGCCGTATCATCTCGTGGCTCTAACCGCGAGCATGAAGGTGATCCACCGCCGGCTGCTCGCTGAGGATGCAGTCGAAATCCCAACCGCAACACAGCTGGCTCCAGCAGCCGCGTCGTAGACCAATTTTGACAAGACTAGCCTTCGTTTACAGTGTGGCACTCATAATCGGCATCGTGATGCGGAGCGGTGCGGAACAGACAGTCCCTCAGGCCGATCGCGTCAAGATACGGATCATTGACGCGGAGAAACCGAGCCCCTATATCGTGACCCGCGTGGATGCCGGTCCATCCGTAGGAAACATGCTGGGTAACCACTTCTTTCCGGGCATCGACCACTACAACGCTGGACGATATATGTATGCACAGATAGAGTTGGCTTACGTTCTGGAGCGACCCGCATATCTGGATGGCAACCCTCACCGAAACGACTTCATGAGCGTGGCCCATTACCTGTCCGGGATGATCTACATGTACCATGCAGACGGACTGGGTCGCCGCAATGTGGCAGCGGAGCATTTCGACGAGGCGATTGAATGGAACCCCGATAACCACATCGCGTACTTGGAATTGGCAAGAGTTTATGCTGAATTGCGCCTCACAAAACAGGCAAGCGCGATAGTTCAACGTCTCCTTGATTCGAATCCTCCAGAAGATATCCAGGCACAAGCCCGTAATGAGCTAGACAAGTTTTCCTCCCCCGATAAGTAGCTATATGAAGACCTTTCAAGACCTTAGTTTTACTGACTACTTTAAGATCATCCGCCGGCGTATCTGGTGGGTGATCGTCCCAGCATTCCTGATCAGCGTCTCATCGGCAATTTACCTGCGGCGTCTACCATCGATGTACAAATCCGAAACAACAATCATGGGGTCCAGCCGATTGGTGCCGGAGGATTACATTGCTCCGCTTGTTCGGGAGTCTGTTACGGATCGCATCGACTTTGTGAGGCAACAACTTCGAAGCCGAACCTTCGTGGAGGGAATGATTCAGGAGTTTCAGCTGGCGAAAACCTGGACCGGAAACATGGAGGATTTGATAAATAACTTTCAAATGAATTTGGAAATCGGGACTGTATCGCCCGGCACCTTCAAGGTTGCCTATACGGCGACAAGCCCAGCTCGGGCGCAGGCCATCACGCGACGACTAGCGGAACGCGTGCTGACACTAAACGACACGGTGCGCAAAGATAAGGTGTACGCCGCCGATCATTTCCTGGATGAGGAGGTTCGCCGCGCCGCCGGGGAGTTGTCCGTAGCAGAAAATAAAGTGCGGCAGTTCAATCGTCTCCACTTTCCAGGCATACCGGACGAGCAGATCGTAAGTTTGGGAACTGTGGATGGCCTCGAACGCCAACTCGTGGCCATGACCTCGGATCTGGAAAACAAGGTGAGTCAGCGAAGGTTTCTCGCCCGGCGCCTCGATGAACAGCGACAACTGACGGCTCTGCTGCAGAATCCTTCAGGACCAAGCCGGTCTGCCCAACAGAGTCCACAGCCGCAGGATAATCAATACGCCCAGACCGACCTGGAGAAGGCGCTCGCCGCCAAGCAAGCCGAATTGTCCGCGGCCGTTTCCCGATATACGCCGCTCCACCCCGATGTCGCGCGACTCTCTCGTCAAGTTCGAGAATTGCAAGACCAGGTTGCAGCGCAGGCGCGCCCCTCCAAGCCGCCGAACTCGCGGGCGGATGCTTCTGGACCTGTTGTTCCAGCCGCCGCTGACAGATCGGATGATCTCATGCAGGCAGAAATCCAACTGGAGTTGGAACAAATGGACCGGCAGATCGCTAAACAAGAACAAGCAAAGAATGATCTTGTCGCGAAAATAAGTTTGTATCGCGGCCGGCTGAATCTGCCGGCGGCACTCGACCAGCAACTGTCGGCGTTGACGCGCGAAGTCGATTCCGCAAAGCAACGCTTAAATCTTCTTACATCAAAGAAGCTGAGTTCGGATATGGCCGGCAGCGTGGATACAAGCGCGAACAATGCATTATTCAGAATCCTCGATCCCGCAAACTTGCCAAATTACCCTATTTCCCCAGACCGTCCGAAGCTTCTCGCCGTGGGTTGCCTTCTGGGGCTCGGGTTAGGTCTCGGCATTGCGTTCTTGCGGGAATTCGCGGACTCCACCCTTGCCGACGAAGATGAAGTCTCGTCGCGACTGAAACTGCCTGTTCTCGCATCGATTCCAATCGTGCCTTCATCCCAACCCGAAAAACGCCGCACCTCCAGCGGACGGAAGTTGTCACTCATTGCGTCCCCGATCGAAACCTACGAGCGCGCAAGCTTCAGTCTTCACGCTGCTGACAGCAAAGTGAAACAGGTGATTTTCGGTCCTGTGAGTATAGCCGGAGAACAGTATCGAGTAGTGCACGCAAGCCTGGCACTAAAGCGCAAACAGCATGGCTTGAAGAGCATTCTGATCGCCAGCACCATTCCGAACGAGGGGAAAAGTTTTGTTGCAGCCTGTTTAGCCGGAGTACTGGCGCGAGAAGCGGGCAATTCCGTCTTACTCATCCACGCCGACATGCGGACATCCAAGGGTTGGCAGATGTTGGGGATCCATCACGGAGATTCATTTCCGATTGGGTTAAGCGAGGTGCTGCAGGGGTCGGCGAATGTCAAAGACGCCATCCTTAAATCTACGGAATTCAATCTGTACGTGCTTCCGGCCGGAAAGATTGTTAGCAATCCGACTGAATTATTGTGCACACCGCAATTCGAGAACCTGCTTCACGACGTGGGTCCCAGTTTTCACTGGATCATCATCGATTCCCCACCAATTCTTGCGCTGGCTGATGCCCGGCTCCTCGTTCCGTTGTGCGATGCTGCGTTGTTGGTTGTCCGTGCCGACAAGACTCCCGCAAACCTTGTAAAAGATTGCATAGAGCGTGTCGGCAAAGACCACATTTGCGGAGTTCTGCTGAATGGGGCGCGCAATATCAAGTCATCTCATTATTACGAGCCCTACTACCATCGATCCTCACAGTAGAGAAACAGGAACATGTGGCGTCTCCTTTTCGGATATCTGACGTTTCATAAACTCGGCGCCGTGATACTCGAGAACTTCATGGTCGTAATGTGCATCATGTTGGACGTCGGCTTTGCGAACTTTACCGATCCGCCGGCTTTGTACTATACAGTCTGGATCGCCAGGGCACTTATCATAGCCCTGATATTTCAAGCCTTCCTGCACTTGAGGAACGTTTACGATTTTCGTGCGAAACCGTCTACTCCCGAGTTTCTTTTTCGCCTGTTTCAGGCCCTGGTCATGGGTAGCGCTGTGGTTGCTGGCGCGGCGGCCGCAATCCTCGGCCTGGCTCCTCCACCGATCCACCTTTATCAGGACCTTCTGCGAATCACAGTTTTCTTAGCCGCCTGGCACGTCTTGCTCAGGACGTATTTCGGAATTCGGCCGAATCGGAAGCGAGTGTTGATTATGGGCACAGGTCAATTGGCCCGGAAGGTGGCAAGCGAGATTCTGCGGCGGCCCGAGATCGGCATGAGGATTTGCGGATTCGTCGGTGATGATCCATGTCTAGTCGGTGTGTCGATCGTGAATCCAAAAGTTATCGGCCTGGGGAAAAATATCGATCGGATCGTTGTTGAGAACAACATCGACAAAATCGTGGTCGCGGTTCAGGATCGCCGCGGCACACTTCCGATTAATAATCTGCTGGCTCTCAAGACTCACGGTGTGGAAATCGAAGAGGCGACAAGTCTATACGAACACTTGACTGGAAAGATCGAGCTGGAGAACTTAAAGCCGAGCTGGATGATCTTCAACGACGGGTTCGAAGTATCGCGTTCCAGTCTTCGCTTGAGAACATTGATTTCCTGGGCAGTCTCCTTATTGCTGCTCGTGCTCTTCCTGCCTCTTCTTCCTGTGATTGCTCTGCTCATCAAGCTCGATTCTCGAGGTCCCGTGTTTCATGGCCAGGAACGAGTAGGACGGGATGGCAAGGTCTTTACGCTTTGGAAATTTAGATCGATGCAGCCTAACGCTGAACGCGAGACGGGGCCGGTCTGGGCCGGACGTGACGACAGTCGAGTCACACGCGTTGGGAAGTATCTGCGTCGAACACATCTAGATGAAATACCGCAGCTCCTTAGCGTATTGAAAGGGGACATGAGTCTGATCGGGCCGCGGCCCGAGCGGCCGCACTTTGTCAAACAACTCGCCGAGACCATTCCTTACTATCATCTACGGCATTCTGTTAAGCCCGGCATCACTGGTTGGGCACAAATCAAGTACAAATACGGCAACACTGTAGAAGACGCGATACAGAAGCTCCAATTCGACCTGTTCTATATTAAGAACATGTCGTGGCTCCTCGACATTATGATCATCTTCAACACGATCAAGATCGTTTTGGTCGAGAAGAGCTTCTGAGCCCGCAAGTCTGCCCGCTAACCTAAAGTGCAAAACAATCAAATGAGGAATGTCATGAGTGTGGACGTGGAAGATTATTTCCATGTCGAAGCGTTCGCGCGAGACATTCCGTCGACGGAGTGGCATTCCTATATTCCTCGTGTCGAAAGGAACGTCGGCCGAATCCTTGACCTTTTCGCCGAGTACGAAGTTAGGGCAACCTTTTTCGTACTAGGCTGGGTGGCAGAGAAATTTCCGAATCTTGCCAGAAAAATTGCGGCGGCCGGGCATGAAATTGGTTGCCACGGATATGCGCACGGACGGCTGCACACGATGACGCCGAGGCAGTTTCAACAGGACCTCCGGAAGGCTACCGCGTTGTTGTCGGATCAGGTTGGCGAGTCGATTCGGTCTTTCCGCGCTCCGAGTTTCTCGATTGTCCGAACGACACTGTGGGCTTACAACATCCTGTCCGAGGAAGGTTATTCATACGACTCCTCCGTTTTTCCAGTGCGCCACGATCTATACGGGATTCCAGACGCTCAACGGTTCCCGCATTGGACCACAACGGATCGGAACGCATGCATCTTTGAATTTCCACCTTCGACGCTTTCCTACGGCGGTGTGAATGTTGGTGTTGGCGGCGGCGGTTATCTCCGCTTGCTTCCTTACCGCATAACGTACTGGGCTCTACGTCATATAAATCACGCTGAGCGTCAACCGGCAGCGGTGTACTTCCATCCGTGGGAAATCGATCCCGATCAGCCTCGACTTCGCGTTGGTATGAAATCCAGGCTGCGTCATTACACCAACCTTTCCACAACTGAAGGCAAGATCGAGAGGCTGTTACAGGACTTTCAATTCGGCACGCTGTCGGAAGTATGTCTCGGTCATCCGAACTACTTTGCGAAACCAGTTGGCCATCGAGACTCGGCAGACCCGCGCGCGTCGAGCGACGTCATTACGGTCCCTTAAAGCGATTATCTGTTTACATGGTTGTTAGCTTCAGGCCATTCACTCTGTTGTTGGTCCTCGCGATAGCGTCCCCGGCTCGATTGTCCGCGCAGTCGTCAAACGCGCAGTCGTCAAACGCGCAATCGTCAAACGCGCAATCCTCAAGCGCGGAATCCGTTCAGGAGCGGGCGCCGTTACTAGAGGAACTCGCACCAATCGGGGCCTCCACTGACAAAGACAAACAGAAGGGCACCGACTCAGCGCTGAATTCATTGGTCGACGGACTTTTCGCCAAGCCGAATCGTATGGGGCTCGCGTTCGGTCTTACAGAATTCTACACACCAAACACGGTGACAAACGGTCCGAAAAGCCGCGCAGGATCGTTCACGTCAGCGAATTCCAGTTTTTATGCTAACTTCCAGCGGACGAAGTCGCAGTTTCACATCGACTACACGATTGGATATCAGCGCGATAATAGACAAAGTCTCTCCGGGGTGAATCAAACGGGCTCTCTGAGTTGGACCCGAACGATGGGCCGACGCGGTTTTCTGAACATCTCAGATTCATTTGTCGATGCTCCTAATGACTACAGCACAACGTCTCGTCTGACTGACCCGCTTCAGTACCCGTACGTGTCGACACAGGAGATCTTCGTTGATCGCCAAAGAATCACACGGAATGTTCTCGCGGTGAGCTCGGGTTATCAGGTCGGCAAACGGACTACTGTGGACGTTTTCGCCTCGCATGAGTTGTCGCTCTATCAACGTGCGGATTTCGGCCAAACACAGATACTTCAAGCGGGAGTCGGGGCGTCGCATCAACTCAATAAATTCCTCTTCATCTCGACCAGTTATACAGGTTTTATTAATAACGTGGATCCCATGTATCGGGACGTTGCTATCCAACGTCTCCGCGCCATCACTTTTCGATATCACCGGCGAGGAATCGATGTGTCTTCGTCAGCGGGCGTTGAGTATGCGAATAACCATGGCTCGAACGATATCGTCGCAGAGGCCGAAGCAGGGATGACCATCGGTTCGCGATCCAACTCATTCTCGCTGCGATACCTTCACGGTCTCACGAGTATCGTCGGCGCGGGATCAGCTGTTGTAACCGACAGTCTGTACGCTTCCCTGATGCATCGCATTTCCAACCGGTTTTCTCTTGGACTTAGTTCGAGTTATATGCATTACGCCGGCGAGACTGGATTACAAAAATCGGGACTCGATAGCCTCGAGGCCGGCGCGAGAATCCAGCTGGCGCTGACCCGCGAGGTTGTACTTTCCGGCAGTCTTTATTACGTTTCTCAAACAACGAGGAACCTGGGCTTTTACGCGCCTGAACTTCATCGCTCCGCCGGCTCGGCCAGCATTATATATATCTTGCCGTCGTTCCGGGTTCGTTGATGGATGATTACGATCGTACACCAGCACTCGCAGGCGCACTCAGGCTGATCAGCCCCCCGGCGCTCCGGCGCCATTTGCGTCTGGCCCACAAGCGCTACACATTTCTGCGTTCAATCGGCCGGTTCTACCGGGATCCGAGGAGAGCCGCAAGCTCAACGGACGCCCTACTTGGGGATCTAGTCTACGGGTGGGGCAACGAGGGATGGTCTGCATTCCCGGAGTTTTTATCAGCGAGCGTTGGCCACGCGCTGGCCACTAAAGGCGCAATTTTAGAATGCGGATCGGGTCTCACGACGATTCTGCTCGGCTTGCTTGCAAAGCAGCAACGACGCATCGTGTGGGCGCTCGAAGACAGCCATGAGTGGAGTGCAACAGTGAATGGAGTTCTAAGAAGGCATCGAATCGACTCTGTACGCCTCTGCACTGCTCCGCTTAGAAACTTTGGAGGATTTTACTGGTACGACCCCCCACTGAAAGAGATGCCCGAATTTTCGCTCGTCATCTGCGATGGCCCGCCGGCGCAGACTCCTGGGGGTCGCTACGGTCTTCTGCCGGTCATGAGAGAAAAATTATGCGGTGGGGCCGTTGTCCTCCTCGACGATGCCAAGCGGGACGATGACAGAGGCATTGGGCGTCGCTGGGCATCCGAGTTTGATATGAGGTACGAGCTTCTGGGTTCGGATCGGCCGTTTGTTCGATTAACGTTTCCTGCGAGGGCGTTTTCCGAATGAATCTCGATCAACTCTTCTTCAAGTACTGCGTGTACTACCCCACAGTGCTTCTACAAGGTGAAAAAGTCCCTCAGCATCTCCGAAATTTTAGAAAGACGCAGTGGGCCAGTTCGAATGATCTGGCAGAGTTGCAAGAAAGAAAATTACGCGCACTTGTAGCTCACGCCAAGTTAAGGATTCCACATTATCAACGCGCATTGCGCGGTATCGATTTGAAACGAACGTTTGGCTTGGAAGATCTTAGGAATTTGCCGCTCGTGAGTAAAAGAGATCTTCAAACGGCCCAGGTCGAATTTACTGAACCTGGAACTCAATCCACGTTGAAACGCAAAACGACAGGAGGCACAACCGGTCAGCCAGTCTTCGTCTGGAAAACTGCGGATGCCATCGCACAGGAAAATGCCGCAAACTGGCGCGGTTTCGAATGGGCCGGCATTGACATCGGCGATCGCCAGGGAAGGTTCTGGGGCTTGCCTCTGACGCGGAGAAGCCGGTTGCGCGCCCACACTGCCGATTTCATCGTCAATAGGAGACGATGTTCTGCGTTCTCTTTCAATGAAAGCGATATGGGGCGATATACGAAGCGACTGAACCGCTTTGCACCGCATTATTTCTACGGTTACGTTTCAATGCTTACAGCTTTCGCGGAATATCTCAAGTGCTCGAAAGAGCGATTGGAATTCAACCTACAAGCCGTTGTACCGACTGCGGAGCCATTGACGCCCTATCACCGCAAGTTATTCACGGAATTCTTCGGCGCCCCTGTGTTCAATGAGTACGGCTGCGGCGAGTTGGGAACGATTGCGCATGAATGCGAAAAGGGTTCCATGCACATCAATTCGGAAAATCTCATCGTAGAGATTCTTCGCGAAAACGAACCTTGTGCGTCCGGTGAAATCGGGGAGGTCGTTGTCACAGAACTGAACAATACCGGAATGCCCCTTCTGCGATATCGGCTCGGGGATTTCGCCTCGTTCGCGGACGTCCCATGTTCATGTGGCCGAGGTTTACCGGTGATCGAAAATATTGCCGGAAGGGCTTTGGACATCATCTATAACCGCGAAGGCAAAATGTTTCATGGCATGTTCTTCCTCTACGTTTTTCAAGAGGTCAAGCGCAAGAATCTTGGCATAACAGCCTTCCAAGTCGTTCAGAACGACTTGGAGCACCTCGTTATGAAAGTGGTGGTCAACGAGATGTATGGATCGGAGACGGAAACGTTGGTGCGCAAATTGATCCAAGAAGCGTTCGGTGAATACGTCCAGGTGGCGTTCGATAAGGTTGCGGAAATTCCTAGAGAGCGCTCAGGCAAGATGCGACTAGTCGTCGGCATGCCCTTTAATACGCCGAGTGTGACTACGAGGAGCGAAGCATAATTTGGGTCCCAATCAGAATCCTGTTTCTTCACGATCAAACGAAGCACTACTGTTCATCACTTGGGCGGAGGATTGCAGTCGAAGCGACAGTATTGCGAAACGACTCGGCGGGATTTCGCTGATGGTCTATTCCCCCTTTTGGGGCAGCCGTTACTCGACTGTATTTTTCAAGTATCTCTCCCAAAGTTTTAAGACATTGAAAGCTCTATTCCGTCACCGCCCTCGAGTCGTTCTAGTAATGACGCCACCTGTTTTTGCCTGTATACCCGTGTGGATCTATTCCAAGTTCACTCGAGCCCGACACATTATCGATGCACACAGTGGAGCCTTCCTGGATAGACGATGGGCGTCGATACTGTTTCTCCACAAATTCTTTTCCCGCCATGCTGCGCTGACGTTAGTAACGAGCCCGTTCTGGGCGGAGCTAGTCCGTGGTTGGGGGGCCAACACAAAGATCGTAAGCGACGTTCCGGTGTGTTTCGAGGAGCCGCGACACCCAAAACTCGAAGGCCGTAGGAATATGACATTCATTGGCACCTTTACGCGTGATGAGCCGCTCATGGAGTTTCTGGGCGCTGCGGGTGAGTTCCAAGACATCCAATTCTATGTCACCGGCCGTTTGAGAGATGCAAATCCAGCTGTATTGAAAGCCGCTCCGAAGAATGTCGTCTTCACGGACTTCTTAAGCAATGCTGATTACGTGGGGCTGTTGCTGGCATCCGATGCTGTGATTTGTCTAACTACTGGAGACCATACAATGCAAAGGGGTGCGTACGAGGCCGTTTATCTCGGTAAACCCGTCATTACTTCAAATTCGGATCTGCTAAAAAAATCATTTCACGCCGGAACGATTCATGTCGGGAACACTCCTAAGGAAATCGCACTTGGCATTCTTGAGATGAAACAGAATCTTGATAAATACGAAAGAGAGGTCCAGCAACTGCGGGTAGAGAAACTTCAGACGTGGGATAAGGTCGAAAAAGACCTGAAGTATTTCTTCGAAACGGGCGGGCCGCCATTACACAGCAAAGAGTGACATGCAGCGAGGAAAGGGCACAATGGGGCTACCTGTGAGGGTTTTACGCGAACTCGTTTGTCCCGGCTGCGGTCATTCGTTAAGTATTCATCACGACACTGCTCGCCGCTATTTGTTGTGCGAGAGCTGCGAAACCGAGTTTTCCATGTCTTCATCGATGGTTTCTTTCGTCGGTAACTTGAAAGAACAGGAGGCAACCACTTTAACCTTCGGATACGAGTGGAAAGCGTTTCTGCGGGGAGCGTTCGACAAGGATGATGTTTTTGGCCTGCGATCAACCGAGACGAAAGAGTACTTCCTTTCGAGGGTTGGCTTAACGCAAAGCGATCTCGCAGGACTCAAGATTCTGGACATCGGTACTGGATCCGGCCGCATACCCAAAAGCCTGCAAGACACCGGTTGTCATATCTATGCAGTCGACATACACAAAAACCTGCATCTAGTGGCCGACGAACTCAAGAATTTCGAAAATGTGTCTTTTTTTCAGGCGGACTTGTTCCGATTGCCATTCAAAGATGGATTTGCCGACATCGCCTGGAGCAGTGGAGTCATTCATCACACCCCGAATCCCGCGAAGGCATTTGCCGCTATTGCGAGGAAGGTAAAACCGGGAGGCCGGATCTTCTTGTCTGTCTATTCAAAAGATCTCCATCATTATCGATTGCTGCGCCGCCTCATGCCGTTCGCTCGTCATTTGCCGGTCGCCTGTACTTATTTCCTGGCAACCCTGGTGGCTGTTCCCGCGTATCTGGCGTTCAATACTGCTTTATTCCTGGTTCGGCTGATGTACCACAATCGGAAACCGCCTTACCGCTTCTTGGGATTCGAGATCGAGAACACCAGGTCTCAATCTTATCGGGGTATTTTGCTGAACATCTTCGACCAAATCCATCCGCACTACCAGAGCGAACACTCGGTGGATGAGGTCCGAGGATGGTTCACGGCAAATGGCCTGAGTGACGTGACCATAGTGGAATCGGTCGGAATGGTCGGTGTACGTGGCATCAAATCCAGGCAACCCAATCGAATACTGGCAGGCGCTGTTGCGGTATCAGGGCGACATACCGAATGAGGATTCTTTTTGTATGCCATCGATTTCCCTATCCGCCCACTCGTGGTGGGAAGATCCGGCCTTTTCAGATGATCCATCATCTGAGTCGCAAGCACACTGTTGTGGTGGCTTCCCTTGCGCACAGCCAGAAGGAACTCAGCGAGGGAGCCCCATTAAGAAAATACTGCGATGATGTCATCGGTGAGGTGCTGCCGAGTTCGATCCGATGGATGCGCGCTTCGAAATCGCTGTTGACTTCAAGACCATCATCCGTCGCTTACTTCTGGTCGCCCCGCTTACACGCGCGCATCAAAGAACGCCTGTTCTCTTCAGATTTTGATGTGATCCTCGTCCATTGTGCATTCGTGGCGCAATATGTCGCGGACTGGAAACAAGGCTATCGGATCCTCGACTATGGTGATCTCGATTCTGCGAAGTGGGCGCAGTATTCTCAGCGCAGATCCCTGCCGTTGTCTTTCGGCTATGGGCTCGAGGCTCAGAAACTCCGTCAATACGAACGTGAGACGGCCGGGCGTTTCCACCGCTGCACCGTAACTACTCAGGTCGAAAAGAATAAATTCGACGAGCTTCAAGTATCGACGCCATGCGCAGTCATTCCGAACGGAGTAGACACGGCTTATTTTTCCCGAAGGAGTGTTGCGCGTTCCGCTTCCACTATCGTGTTTCTGGGCAGGATGGACTATTTCCCAAACATCGATGGAGTCTGTCATTTTGCAGACACGGTGTTGCCTCTCGTCCGCGCAAAAATGCCCAATGTCGAATTTCGGATTGTAGGTTCGGCGCCTCACCGGAAAATCCGGCAATTGGGCAAAATTCCAGGAGTCGTCGTCACCGGCTCCGTGGCCGACGTTCGAACGTACCTTCAGGACGCCGCAGTTTCGATCGCTCCGTTGAGGATTGCCAGCGGAACACAAAACAAGATCCTGGAATCGATGGCAATGAGAATTCCTGTTGTCGCCACACCCGAAGCTGCAAAGGGCATTCAAGCAGCGCCTGGAAGGGACCTGATGGTCGCGGACAATCCCGAAACATTTTCCAGACACGTTCTGAACTTTCTACAAAACGCGGGGCTCCGCGAACGTTTTGCTGCAGCGGCTCGTGCCCAGGTGGAGCGCGCGCATCTGTGGCCGAACTCTATGCAAATTCTTGATGATCTACTGGCCGAAGCGCCGGCAACCCGGCATCTCGCAGTGACCGCAGGCTAATACGCACGGCACCTCTCTAAGAACTTTAAGAAAAGAGATTCTCTCAGGCTGAATGGTTACATCGGTAGAGCAGGCCATTGGCGTTAATCCGAAACCAGCAAGACTTGACCGATCCATGGTCCGAGCCATTGCATGGACTGGCTCCGCCCAATGGATCGCACAGATCTTCAGTTGGATATCCACGCTGTATGTGGCCCGAGCTCTAACGCCCAGAGACTATGGCGTCTTTGCGATGGCCATGATGTATATGGGATTCATTTCTCTTGTCAGCGAATTCGGGGTCGGCTCTGCACTTATTGTCTTGCGAGATCTTGGCCGCCGCCAGATTGCGGAACTCAATACACTCTCTATCGGTGCTGGTTTCTTTTGGTTTGTAATCTCGTTGGCTGCCGCCCGCGCGGTTGGCGCATTCTTTTCATCAAATGAGCTGCCTTTGGTAATCATTGTGATGAGTGCGGGGTTTCTCGTCGGCTCCGTCAAGGTGGTTCCAGATTCGCTGCTCCAACAGGAATTGCGCTTCAAACTTCTGGCTTTTCTTGACAGCGTTCGTTCACTTCTGCAGGCGTCAGCTACAGTGGCTGCAGCACTACTGGGTTGGGGTTACTGGAGTCTCGTGATTGGCTATCTCTTGGGAACCACTGCTGGAACGGTTTTGACTCTTGCATTCCGCAGGCATGGTTTTAGCTGTCCGCGATACCGATCATTGAAGCCTGCCATGGGGCTCAGCTGGAATCTGGTCGTGATACGCATCGGTTGGTACTTGTATAGCAATGCAGATATCTTGATTGCCGGCCGTCTGCTTGGAGAGACCTCCCTCGGCGCGTATCGGTTGGCATGGTCCATTTCCAACATTCCGGCCGACAAGATCACGGGTATGGTCAATCGGACGTCGCAGGCGTTTTTCTCAGCCGTGCAAAAAGAATACGACGCACTGCGCCGATATGTTTTAGCCCTCACCCAGGGTTTAGCTCTAGTAGCATTTCCCGCTAGTATCGGTATGAGCCTGGTCGCCGACCAGTTCGTATCTCTTGTTCTCGGACCCAAATGGCACGAGGCAGTGATACCCCTGCGCTTGCTCACGTTTTATGTCGCGGTCCGGAGCGTCGCTCCCCTGATCCCCACCGTTCTTAGTGTGACCGGGCAATCGGGCTATCTCGCACGCAATAGCGTGGTGATGAGTATCGTGATGCCCTTTGGTTTTTTGATGGCTGCCCGATGGGGTGCGCCCGGAATGGCCGCAGCATGGGTCGTCATGTACCCGATCTGTCTAGCGCCTTTGTATTGGCGAGCCTTCCGTCAGATTGATCTATCTTTGCGGCAGTATCTTGCCGCTCTACGTGTTGCAATAGGCGGCACGTCGGTTCTAGCAGTTGTCGTTCTTGGTCTGAAATACAGCATCCCTTCCGGTATGCCACCAGTTGCGCAGCTCGGTCTGCAGGTGACAGCCGGCATCGTGACATACGTGGTTTTCATTTTCGTATTCCATCGCAGTAGCACACAAAAGTTCTGGCAAGCTCTGGCGTTATTGCGAAATCCCGCGTAAGACACCGAACCTCAACAACAAGATTAATTAGGATGATGAAATCGATAAGCATTTTCGGTTTGGGTTATGTCGGCACCGTGACAGCCGCCTGTTTCGCGTCCCGCGGTCACCGCGTGATTGGTGTCGATCCGAATCTACAGAAGGTCAAGAGCATCCAGGCCGGCGCGAGTCCAATCGTGGAGAGTGCCGTCCAGGAGATGATCCGCAGTGCAAAACACTTGAATCTGATCTCGGCAACGCATGATTGCGCAGCCGCCATCGCCGACTCGGACGTTTCTTTCATATCGGTAGGCACGCCAAGCCAGCGCAACGGAAGGCTGGATCTGTCGCATATCCGAGACGTTTGCTCGGAAATTGGTTGCGGCCTGAAATCCAAAAGTTCTTTCCATGTGATCGTGCTCCGGAGCACCGTTCTTCCTGGAACGACTGAAAACGTTGTCGTGCCGGCGTTAGAAGCAGCCAGCGGGAAGAAAGCCGGTCGTGATTTTCTGGTGTGCTTCAATCCCGAGTTCCTTCGTGAAGGCACGGCTGCGGCCGATTTCTTCGATCCTCCTTTTACAGTGATCGGCACCAAGGATGCCGCGCAGGCGAGGGTCGTACGTGAACTTTATAGTTTTACTTCGGCGCCGTTGTTTGAAATTGCGATACCCGCAGCCGAAATGCTGAAGTACTCGTGCAACGCATTTCATGCGCTGAAAATCGCTTTTGCGAATGAGATGGGTACTGTATGTAGATCGATTGGCGTCGACCCCCAACTCGTGTCGAACGTTTTCAAATCTGACAAGCGTCTCAACATATCGGACATGTACCTGACACCAGGCTTTGGTTTTGGTGGGTCATGTCTTCCCAAAGACCTCCGTGCGCTCACCTATAAGGCGAAGGAACTGGATTTGACATTGCCGGTACTCGATTCCATCCTCCCCAGCAATGCGGAGCACATCGAACGCGCGGCCCAGGCGATACTGTCGTTGGGCAAACGTAAGGTCGGCGTTCTAGGACTCAGTTTCAAGCCGGGTACGGATGATCTGCGAGAGAGCCCCATGGTGCATCTTGTGAAAAAGTTGATTGCGGAGGGCTGTGATGTGCGGATCTGGGACGCAAATGTCTCCTTGGGACAGTTGATCGGATCCAATCGTCAATTCATCGAGGATTACATTCCCCACATTGGCAGTCTTTTGCAGACCAGTATTGATCGTGTTGTGACGCATGCGGACGTCATCGTATTTGCGAATAGCACTTTATCAAGAGATGAGATTATGGGGCGCGCGCGTGATGGTCAGTACTTCATGGACGTAACCAGACTGGAACAGCCGTTCCTAAAGCGCAGTCCACTCATTAGCGAGGCAGTCCAGGAGCCTGTCGCGACTTAGAGTCAGCAAAGATGAAAATAGAGCGCCGTGCGATGCCGTCGGCCTTTGTCGCCTACTGCTTCGTGATCATCCTGCACTTGGTTCCACTATGGGCCTATGAGAATTTCGCGACTCAGGATGGGCCTAGTCATTTGCACAATTCCGCCGTGATGTTGGATCTGTCTACCGTGAAGTCTCCGTTCCTCAAGCAATACTATGAAATGAAGTTCACCTTTGCAGGGAACCTGCTCAGCCAGCTCGCGCTCATGAGTCTGCTTTCGGTATTCTCTCCGTCACTAGCGGACAAAATATTTCTCAGCCTCTATGTTGTCCTCTTCTGCCTTGGATTCTGGTATGCCGTGTCTTCGGTCCGCCGTGAGTCAAAATGGATCGCGTTTCTGATATTCCCATTCGTATACAGCTCATGGCTGCACTTGGGCTTCTACAACTTTCTCCTTGGCATGGCGGCGTTCTTTTTCGTCACCGGTTATTTCATTCGACACCAGGAGAATGTAGGTGTGAAACCGGCGGCAGTTCTGGCGTTTTCGTTCATTGTTCTTTTTTTCACGCATCTGACAGCTTTTTGCTCGGCCTTGATTATGGTCGCCGGTTTGACCATGGCTTCGGTTCTAGTCCAGACAACCAATCAGCAGTCAGTTAAAGCGAAGACGCTGCTGTGGCTCTTGATTGCGGTTGTTCCAGGTGCGCTTCTTCTGCGGCTCTTCCTGGGCAACCATATCCTTTACACTCTCCCAGTCGATCTTCATTTTTCCTTATGGATGATTCACAGCATAGCTCCTCTCGCTTCCGGTTCCGAGCTTGAGTATCGATTCGGCGATTTGATGGCAGCATTAGTCGGAGGGCTCGCGATTGCAGCCTTATATTTCATGTGGAACCACGGCAAAGTTCGACGACTTGATGGAACTCTTGCCGCGGCAGCAGGTTTCTTTCTCCTGATCATTGTGGGACCGGAAGCTGCGAGCACTGGCGGACTCATTCGACTGAGAATGGTCTTATATTTTTATCTTGCGCTGATTCTCTGGATCAGTGCCCAGTCCATCCCCAAGGCCATCGCAAAATCTGCGGCCCTCGTTGCTGTCGGTATTTCTGTGCTGTTCTTCGTCAGCCGTGCTCCCGTTTATGCGGAACTTAACCGCCAAATCGAGGAATATCTTTCGGCGGGTTCGTACATTGAGTCAAACACGACGATCTTGGGCCTGTCGTATGCCAGTCACGGTTATGACCCCAACCCCCAGCGTTGGCCCGCGTATGTTTACTTGCCGTTCGAGCATATTTCTGGCCTTCTCGCGGCCGACAAGCCTGTTGTTGATTTGAGCAATTATGAATCGGCGCTCTCCACATTCTGGACACGATATCGGCCCGAAGTAGACCCCTTTCGGTTCGTTGATAAAGTTACAAAAAGCGACAGCCGCGCTTCGGCAGCCAACCTTTATGGTTATCCACCCGATAGCGGAGGCAGGATTGACTACGTATTGTTGTGGGGTCTGGATGAAAACAGGCAACGCGTGAATCCGCCTTCACCGCTGCGCGACCAACTGAGGGCCGCTTACGACTTGATCTACGTGTCACCTGATCGTCACCTGGTCCAGCTCTACCGGCGAAAAGATTTCGAGCGAGCTGTTTCAGTCCGAAAGAAAAGTCCTGAGCGCCAAACCAACAGTCAAGCGACACAGTCGATTAGTTGGAAGTAAAACTTTGTCTCTTTTGAGGAATTGAACGGGAGCCCCACTGGATGTCAAAACGTGCTTACCTGATGCCAGTACTTTTGATCTCCTTGTCGGCCTATTATCTGCCAACGAAGACGACAAACGCCCAGAACGAGGGTAGCTCAGGAAATGCGTTGTCGACAGTGGCGGCATCGATGCAGCCAGGAACCTTTGCGCTGCTTAACTATGATGGTGACGCGAGCGGATACGGGAAGGCTCTGCTGTCGACGGGCGGGTCCAGCAGCATTATGGGCTTTGCGTCCAAAGCCGCTTATGATCCGGTCACGGACCGAGTGTACTTTTCAGGTGGAGAGCACAACGGCAAGACGAAAACGATTCATTACGATATTGCGTCCAGCACGTGGGCAGACGATGGTTTGGTTCCGAGCACGTTTCAATGGGGACATGCCTATGACTCGGACGCCATCATTACCAGTGCGCGCGAACTTTATAGCAGCTCCACACTTGTTCGGAATCTGCGGCGCCTGAATTTGAATACGAATACCTGGTCCACCATGCCGCAGCCGCCAGAGTTTTATACGACCGAGCCTTCGGTCGAATATTTTCCAGACCGCGATGAACTGTTATGGCTACAAGGAGGCCGGCTGGGCGGCTTGGCTAAATATAAGCGTTCCACCGATAGCTGGGCGACGGTCACGACCAGTTTATCGGCCTTGGAGTTGCGCGGGGCCATTGCCCGTTACATTCCCGCACAGCACGCAGTGTTATTGATGGGAGGCGTCAACACCGATCCGATGGCGGAGAACTTGCCGGCCGTTGCCAGTCATGCGGTCTACAAGTACGACGCCAATGGAGTGATCAGCCGGCTGAGTGATTTTCCGTCGTCGATTTGGATGTACCCAAACCAGGCTGTCGCTGTTGTGGATCCGGTGAGCAGCGAATTGAT
>AR_comb_assmDRAFT_10021912_pt1 | contig 21315 bp, 22 predicted proteins | sample ArasoioldDNA_FD_10543 | JGI IMG/M metagenome (IMG submission 10543) | reverse complement strand
TCTGAATGGAAACGATTCATGGCAGAACTGGATTATGAAGAACCATTATTTCAAAAGCGGCTTGGTGTTTATTTGATCGATACTTTAATTACGGACGGTCCGATTGTTGCACAAGTTTTATTGAAAGGCGCAGGCGAATCGCAGCTTTTAAACACTGGCGATCAGATTTTAGCGATTGAAGGAAAAGCGGTGAAGAATGCATCCGAAGTTCAGCAAGTGTTAATGGATCTGCAAAAAAACGACGCCGTAAAAATTTCGCTACAACGTGCCGGATCGGCGATGGATGTGGATCAGAAATTATTAAATAGTCCGATGGAAATTCAATTTAATAATCCGACCTTGCTTTTCAATCGTCAGCTGATCGGATTCAAGAAAGATTACAATTTAAGTGTGAATCCTTTGGAAAAAAATATTGCAATGTTGAACATCGGCCTATGTCACATGCACTTTGCGGAATACGATCTGGCTTTTGAACAGCTCAGGCAAGTGCAACTGGATCGTGCCGTCGGAATTGGACCGGGTACAGTTCAATATCGCATTGCACAGTGTTATCGCGAGCTTGGCTACAAAAAAGAATCTGGCGAGAGCTTGCAGGAAGCTGCAAAATATTCGCAGAATACGATCTACTCAGATGATGGTCCCTCCCTTCAACGTGAAATCCGCCGCGCTCAACTCGCATTACAATAGTCCTTTTTAACGCCGAGTTCGCCGAGATATTCTCGCCACAGAGCCGCAAAGATCCGTCACAAAAACTGAGATTGCGTTATACTTTTTACTATATGGAACGTAGATTTTTAATTCTGGATATTGAAACGGTGCTCGATCGCGAGCTGGTCCGGCGATTTTTCGGATTATCTGAGGATGCTTCTTTGGAAGAACTGCAAGAGGCAATTCGCGGTAAATACTCACATGGATTTCTACCCCCTCCATTTCATAGGCCGGTTTGCATTGCGATGGTGGACGTTGATTGCGAAAGCTGTAAGGTTGTAAACGCTGCGGTCGCTGAAAATCCCGATGAAAAGACATTACTTCAGCAATTCTGGAAAATTGTTCGATTTCGTAAAGGGAATCAGCCAGTGAAAAGCACGTTGATTCATTTTAACGGCCGTGGATTCGATCTGCCGGTGTTGTTTTATCGTTCGATGAAACATCGGATCCCGGTGGTAATGCAGGAAGATCGCAGCCGTTATTCGTTTGAAGAAAGCCATGACATTTGTGATGATCTTTCCGGCTTTGGAGCGAGCAGCCGTCCATCGTTGAATCTGATCGCCAAGTTACTAGGCCTTCCGGGAAAAACTGATATTGATGGTTCGCTGGTTGAAGAGCTGCATCAGAAAGGAGAACGCCTGCGGATCAAAGATTATTGCATGGATGATGCTCTTTATACGTACTATATCTGGCTTACGATCCGATACATACGAGGACAAATCGGCGAGGAAAAATATCGAGAAGCATACGATTCAGCGAGCGACATCGTGCGGTCTTGTCGTCAAGTCACCGACAGTTTCTTCAGTCCTCAAGAAAATGCCCTGACTCACGAGAATTAACTTATCTTTAATCGGCTCTAATGCCCCCCGCAAGTAACTGAAAATGGTTGCTTTTTTCGTTTTCTTCACGATAAGATAGAGACACTACTGAGGGAAATAGGCTCAAGCTATATACAATGGCGTTTGTTAATTTTGCCACGCGGGAAATAACTGCCAAAATCGTCTATTACGGACCTGGTCTTGGCGGCAAGACCACATCTTTGCAATTTATTCATAACAATCTTGCCCCCGAAAATAAAGGCAAGATGATTTCACTTGCAACTGAAGAAGATCGGACGATCTATTTTGATTTCCTGCCTTTAAATCTCGGCAAAATTCAAGATTTTGCGGTCCGCGTTCAGCTTTATACCGTTCCCGGCCAGGTGCGTTATAACGCAACACGCAAACTTGTACTGCGCGGCTCAGATGGTTTGGTTTTTGTAGCTGATGCACAGCGGTTAAAGAAGCTGGGAAATTTGGAAAGCTTCAATAACATGGAAGAGAATCTCCGTGAATTAGGAAAAGATTTAAAAGATCTTCCTCATTCTTTGCAATTTAATAAGATGGATCTTCCGGATGTAATGACATCGGAAGAGATGAATCAAATTCTGAATCGCTATAATGTTCCATTTTTTGAAACAGTGGCAACAACAGGCATTGGCGTACTGGATGCTTTGAAAAGTATTACGAAATTAGTTTTCAACGACTTGAGCAAAAAAGCACTTTTGCAAAAGCGTGCACGAACTTCCACTTCGCTCTACACCGCCGGCGGTAGTGCGGTTGAGCAGCCTTTAGCTGCAGCAAAACCAACTACACCTCCACCGCCTCCACCAGCATCTATGGTCGCGCCACTTCCATTTGTTCCAGCTAAATCTCCAACACTTCCGCCTGAGCCGGAACCAATTGAAGCGATCGAACCATATGAAGAAGTGAAAATAGAAGAACCATTTCCCGCTCCAAAAGAGCCGGAATTGGAAGATGATCCGCTTGCTTCGTTAGAACCCGAACTTCCTGGATCGATCGATAACTCAGTTGATGATGTTGAGGATGCAATTGATGCCATTCAAGAAGTCGAACCAATGGAAGAATTTGATGAAGGTTCCGATGATACGAATTTATTAAAAAGTTCGCCCTTTCATAAACCAAACAATGAAGAACCAACGTTCGATCTGGTTGCTGATGATGCTGAAAATTTTGAAGCTCCTGAAGCAGAAGATACTTACACGGGGCTTCCACCAGAAGAGCTTCATATTGAAACTCAACCTGAGGAATTAGAAGAAGCGCCTCCTGAACCGATTGAGTTCAAACCCGAACCAATTGAATACAAAGCCGAGCCTGTTGAAGTCAAATCTGAAACTGTTGAATTTAAGCCGCAAGTTATAAATCCATTTTCATATGGAAATCTTTTTGAAGGCTCAGGCGAATTTTCAACTCTGATGCATTCAATGGAAGAGCAAATTGCGGATAAAAGATATACCGATGCAATGGATACCGCCCGCAACGTTTATGCACATTTGTTAACACAGTTATATCCGAAGCAGGATATTTTAAATGGCAATGAGGCTCTGAAAATATTTGCCCTGGATATTAAGTTCAGAAGATTTTTGCGTTTCAAAAGTTTGTTGGACTCCGCTCCAGATCCTCAAAACTTACTATTTATTCATCACTTCCTTTGCGATCTGTATCTCAGCCTGAAAGAGCTATAAGGCTTTTTCTGGTTTCCACACCAATTGGAAATCTAGGAGATTTTTCTCCGCGCGGACTCGAAGTGCTGCAAAGCGTAAATTATATTTTGTGCGAAGACACCCGGCGCGCACTAAAACTGCTATCTCGTTTCAACTTTAAATCCAGGCTTGTTAGCTTCCATGAACATAATGAAAAGCAGCGTCTTCCAAAAATTATCGCCTTAATGAAGAAAGGTAAGGTATTTGCCTTAGTATCTGATGCTGGCGCTCCGTTAATTTCCGATCCAGGCTATGCACTGGTTCAAACTTTAATTCAAGAAGATATTCCATTTACTTCAATTCCTGGACCTAGCGCAGTGATCACGGCGCTTTTGTTAAGTGGATTTCCATTACAACAATTCACTTTCGCCGGTTTTTTGCCCTCAAAACCTGGAGCGCGCACAAAAGCCTTGCAAAAATTAGCGGAGCTAAAAGAACAGACGTTAGTTTTATTTGAATCTCCGGAACGGATTCATGGTCTTGTGCGAGAAATTTCAGAAGTGCTTGGCAATCGCAATTTGGCTCTTTGCCGTGAAATGACGAAGCTCCATGAAGAGGTTTTGCGCGGAGCGGCCAGTGAACTTCTGCAAAAAATGGCTGATAAAAAATGGACCGGCGAATGTACGGTTGTAATTGCTCCCGGCGATGAGGAACCGGTTGAAATTTCGGATGAAACAATTCAAATCCGTTTTGATGAATTAGTGCGGCAAGGACTTTCCAGAAAAGACGCTATTCAGAAACTGACGCGTGAGACCGGCAGGTCTCGGAATGATCTATATGAATTACTGCATCGTAAGAAGTAATCACTGAAACACTGAATACACGGAATATGTTTTTTTTATTGAATTCCGTGTTTCCGTGATTTAATTTTGCGGTCTTAGAACCTTGTGATAAATTAACGGTTCATGGGCGATTAACTCAGTGGGAGAGTGCTACCTTCACACGGTAGAAGTCAGAGGTTCAAATCCTCTATCGCCCACTCACTACTTCCTCTTTACAATCAACAAAGTCCAATCATCTTCCTGATCTGTAGCCAGCCAATCTTCGCGGATCTTTTTTACGATTGTTTCCGTTAATTCCGATGCCGTTTCGGTAATATTTTGCTTCACAGTTTCGATCAATTGATCCATTTCGAATTCAAAATCCTGTTCATTCCGTGCTTCAACAATTCCATCGGTATATAAAACCAAGGTTGTACCATGTTCTAAAACATCTTCTCCTTGCGAATAAGGCTGATCAATAAAAACACCAACAGGCATTCCGCCTTCATCATATCGTTTAAAAGGTTCAGAGGCTTTTAAGCTGAATGGCGGATTATGACCGGCATTGCAGAAAGTCATCTTTCCAGTTTCTGGATCAATTACCATTACCACCATGCTGATAAATTTTTCTTGCGTACTAAAGCGGTAAATAAATTCATTCACTGCTGTAACGATTTCACCGGCTGAGGAAAATTGCTCCGAATAAATTTTCATGATGGCTTGAACCTGAGACATCAACAGCGATGACGGCAATCCTTTGCCCATTACATCGGCAATCATTACAACTAGACGTCCATCATTCCGTTCATGCCAGAAGTAAGCATCACCGCCAACCTTGCGAGTTGGAATTGAGACTGCGCCGAAATCAAAACCTTCAAGGCGCGGAAATTCGGTTGGAAAAAATTTTCGCTGAATCTGTCCTGCCAGATTCATTTCCTGTTCCAATTGCTGCTGAATCAACGCCTGATGCCAGAGCTGATCGTTTTCCCATTTAATGGCCATTAAGTTTGCAAGAATTGCGAACATTTCCAAATCGTCATAACTGAAACTTCGATCAGAAAAAATTAAGTCAGCATAAAAGAAGCCATGAATTTTTCGGTTATTCAACAGCGGTGCACAAATTAATGATTTTACGTTTTGACGTTGAAGGCTCTCCGATGCATTAAATCTGCGATCTTCAGTTCGGTTGGTAATCAACAACGCTTCTTCTTTTGTTTCCAACTCATTGATTAGCTTGCTGCTGATTTCAATATTTTCGCCGGTTAGCATCGGATTTTTTCCGAAGCGCTGCGTCATGATCTGCCAATTTTCACCGCCGCGCTGCATTAAACAACTTCGATCCGGATTCCACACTTCTTGAATCATCTCAAGTGCAACTTCACCCAAATCCGCTGATGGAGATTGCTGCAACAGTCTTGCGCTGAAGTTGTAAAGTAAATCCAGATAACGCTGCTTTTTTTCTGGTTTGTAGCGGGTTGAATCAATCAGAGATTTAACCGGAAAACGCTGAATCAAATCTGCGGTTGTTCCAGTAGATCGAACGTTCTCCCGTTCTTCCATGCAAAATCGGACATGAATATCACCAAAACCTAAAATGTCGCCATCCTGGAGTTTCTTTTCTCCACCAATTCTGGTTCCGTTGACAAAAACACCGTTCAAAGAACCACGATCCTGAACAACGAACTTCCCTTCTTGTTTTGTAATTTGGGCATGAAATCGCGATAAAGAATCGGAAGCGAGCATCAAATCATTTTCGCGGGCTCTTCCAATGAAAAATGTTTCCTTACGGATTGGTATTTTGCGGTTCTGCTTCTTGTCGGGGACTAACAAATAAGCCATGGCTTTTCTATTTTAACCACGAAGTTCAGGAAGAACACGAAGTAAAAATAAAATAATTAAATCTTCATCAACATCATGTACTTCCTGGTTAATAGCAATCGTCCTTGATCAAGGACACCTCAAATGCCTTTATCTCGTCGAGAAGCAGCTGGCATGGGAGTTGCTCAATACCGCATTCAGAGGTTTAAGGAATGAATGATGAGAACTGATTCTGGTGAATTTCAGTTCCTTTCTTCAGGAGGGAGGTATAAGACGCATTTATTTCGGAATCAGCATCTTCCGTTAATCACCTGAGGAATCCGGGTGTTCGCTCAGGCGGACCTCCCCGGGTTCCTCTTATGCAATGTTTCGTTAGTAGTTGTACTACGTTCAGGCGGGACGATAATGGTAAGAGAGGCTAATCTCAAAGGAGTACAGATATGAGGTGCTTAAGAAAAATAATATTAGCAGTTTCAGCACTGTTAGTAGTTGGAACTTTGGTATTTGGTGCTGACCTGAATGAGGTACAGAACAAAATTCAGAAAGAGGCCAATATCAACCAGCTGCAGGTGCGATCACAGGATGGCAAGGTTGTTTTGGAAGGGGTTGCCTCCACACTTAAAGACAAATTCGAAGCCGAAAAGGTCGCGAAAAAGGAGTTGAAGCAAGAGGTTGAAAATCGTATTGCGATCAATGGTCAGAATCGATCTGATGAAGAAATTGGTGTAGATGTAGTTGCGAAAATTCGGCAAGATTCAACAAGCTACGGAGATAACGTATTTGATTCGCTCAACGTTCAGGTAAAAGAGGGAGTTGTAACTTTAACCGGCAAAGTCCGTAACGCGTACTTGTTTGATGTTGCTGAAGAGAATGCGATGGAAGTAGCCGGTGTACGGAAAATTGATAACAGAATAGAAATTCTTCCACCGTCGCAGAATGATGACCGTTTGCGGTTGGCGATTTATCGCCGATTAAGAAATGATGATCGGTTGTTTTATTATTTCCTTGGAGCCAGACCTTCGATCAACATTATTGTGGATCGAGGCCGCGTGACCTTGTCGGGGTTCGTAGATACGGAAGGCGATAGAATCCTGGCCGGATCTTTAATTCGGCAAATGATGGGCGTTCTTTCCGTAGAAAATCAGTTAAAAACTGAGTAGTTAGAAGGGGCAAAGAATATGGGGCACTCGCATTCGCGGATGCCCCATTTTGCTATTCTTCTTCATGTCTGCCAAAAATCATTTTTCCTACTGTAGTTTGCAAGACACTTGTCACTGTAACTTCAACATTCTTTCCAATTAACTTTCTTGCATTATCAACAACTACCATAGTCCCATCATCGAGATAGGCTACACCTTGATTGTATTCTTTGCCTTCTTTCAATATAAAAACCTTCATGGTTTCGCCCGGTAAGACAACCGGACGTAATGAACTTGCGAGTTCGTTAATATTCAGAACTGAAACGCCCTGAAGTTGTGCAATCTTGTTGAGGTTGTAATCATTTGTCACTATTTTCGCACTCAACTGTTTGGCTAATTCAATTAACTTCATATCAACTTCTGGAATATCAGGAAAATCGATTTCAGTAATGGTTACATTTAGGTCAGTTTTTTTCTGCATTCGTTGCAGAATTTCAATTCCCCTGCGACCCCGATTTCGCTTTAAAGAATCAGGCGAATCAGCAATATGCTGCAATTCTCTCAATACAAATTGAGGTACTACGATCGTACCTTCTATAAATCCCGTTTCGGTAAGATCAGCAATACGGCCATCGATGATGACACTTGTATCAAGAATCTTGTAACTTTTCTTTTCACCCTTTTCTCCAAATAGGGCCATCAAATTTGCAGGCTCAAACCAATCAGCTTTTTTACTTCCAAGAAGCAATCCGGTGTAAATGAAGAAGAAAAATGAAAATATTTGAAGAATCGATGTAGTTGGTTTTGCTAGACCCAACTTTCCAACAATTAACCCGACAAGAATCGCGAGGATAATACCGAAAACTAAACCAATTACGGCTCCAATTAATGTCTTTGGTCCCACGCTTTTGATTTTGCTTTCAAGAAAAATGATAAGTCCTCCCAACACCGCACCGGCTATTAATCCGTATATTCGGCTTGGTGCCTGGAAGGGCTGAATGAAATACCCCGCGACTGCCAGTAAAGCTACTAAAACTAATCTACTTAAAAATAGGCTCAGATTGATTCACCCCCTTTTTTTAGAGTGTTTATTAGCGTCTACATTGTAATATAAAATGGCGGGAAATCATTGCGAAATTTAGGGTTTGTTCATATGCTGGCTGGCAATTGAATCTCCTCTTCAAGTAACATAGATGTTGGCAATCCTCTTATGACTCTCCGAATGCGGCTGTGCACGTTGTTGTTCATTAACTTTTGCTTCCTGATGTGCTGTAAACATGGCGAATCTGGGAAGACGACCTCAGAACCTTCAAACCATTACGTTGTAAAAAAGTCTGCCGAGGGTAATCCGGTTGTGGATTTGTATGCTTCGACCCGGGCTGGCGATTTGTCGGCAGCTGCAAAAGCAGCGAGACCTTTAGTTTACGTCCCCAATTCAAAATCTAACACAGTAACAGTCATTGATCCGGTCAGCCGTAAAGTGCTGCGCACTTTTAAAACGGGCAAACTGCCGCAACATGTCGTTCCTTCTTACGATATGTCTACGCTCTGGGTGACTAACAATGAAGGGAACAGTCTTAAACGGATTGATCCACAAACAGGAATGGACAGCGATTACGTTCGTGTTGATGATCCCTATAATTTGTACTTCACACCCGATGGAAAAAATGCGCTGGTGATTGCTGAAAGACTTCATCGAATCGATTTTCGCGATCCTAAAAATTTTAGCCTTATCGCGTCACTTAAATTGAAATGCCGTGGCCCAGATCACATGGATTTCATGGCGAATGACCGTAATGCAATAATCACCTGTGAATTTTCAGGTGATCTGGTGAAGATCGATTTAGTAAAACGGGAAGCTGTTGGGTATTTACGTTTGCAGGGACACGCTATGCCTCAAGATATCCGTGCGGCTCCTGATGGTCGCACATTTTTTGTGGCTGATATGAAACAAGATGGAATTCATGTCATCGATGCAGAAAAATTCCATCAGACCGGTTTCATCAAGACAGGCAAAGGCACACATGGAATTGTTGTAGGCCGTGGCGGTCGACCATTTTTTATTCTGAATCGCGGTTCAAATATGATTGGCGGTGGCAGACATGGTCCTGGGACGATTACTGTAATCGATCCTGAATCCCGAAAAATCCTGACTAGCTGGCGCATTCCTGGCGGGGGAAGTCCTGATATGGGAAATATCACTGCTGATGGCAAAGAGCTCTGGGTTTCGGGACGCTATGATAGTGAAGTCTACGACGTTGATAGTACTACAGGGAAGTTAATTGCTCGCATTCCAGTTGGTGCTGAGCCTCATGGTGTGTGTGTGTGGCCTCAGCCCGGACGATTCTCTACTGGCCACACCGGCAACATGCGCTAATGTTTTTGGGACTACAACTGCCACCATTTCTTTTTTGTACCAGGTACGAGTGTAACACCCGCGACTCTGACGTTTTCACCTTCTCCCTCCCAAGCATCTGCAATAGATTTATGATCTATGTACTTACAAAGAACACCAACCGTAGAACCTTCTTCAGCACTTTGAACCGATTTGCGCGTTCCAGGATCCTCCAGACCAATTACTCGCGTATTTATTTCCGTTGATCGTGTTTTGCAAAGAACCGGATCACCAACAGAAATTTTCCCGGATAAAATCCTGCCCACAAATACAGTTCCTCTTCCAGTAATCGAAAAGATGTCTTCAACATTTATCTCAAACATAGTTAAGTTGCTGGAACTGAATGGTGTTCATGCATAATAACCCAGCGCCCATTTATTTTACGCAATCCAACTGTCAAACGAAAATCGAGCGAAACTCTCTTACCGTCTTTGTCTAGCTCGGCGCATTGCATCAATGCGGCAGCGAAAGCGACATCAGTACCAGCAACGATTTCCAACCGTTTGATGTCAAAAGCGACTGGTTCCGGCTGCGCGGAATAGAAGAGATCCCAAGTCTTTTGATAAGCCTTCAAACCTCTAGACTCGAACGGAGGAGGAACATCAAACATCAAGAAATTATCATCATGATGCGCAAGAATTCCTTGAAAATCCTTAGTGCGAACCGCTGCCGCCCAACTCGTAATCAGTTCTCTGATAGCAGACTCTTCCACTGCTAACCTATCATCTGAAGTCATAATCCACTCTCCATCTACATATGTTAAGCAAATTAATTTTCAAAGAGTGGACACTTTCGGTCATTACTATTCAAAAGGGACAATCAATGCTTATTATTGAGAAGGATAATCTGCAAGATGACTCTATTTACGCACAGATCTAAAAGCGACATGTTTTTACCCAAATCCATGCGATTTTGAAATTGTGTGCTATTTGCCTTGAGTTTTATTGGTTCGGTGTTGTGATTACGGGGGCCTTTTCAGAAGAAAAATTAAATGCCGCCAAGCTTATCGGGCCGATAGAATTAACAGCTTTCCCATTCTCGCGTTCAATCAATAGCTTTCGGTCTCTCCGTGGCTCTGTGGTGAAATTCTATTCTGGCTTTTTCAGAAAACTCAATGCATCTTTGACGGATTCGCAACCAACGATTTCTAAGCCTGAGCCATCGTAGCGTGAATTTTGGGGGGCGAGGATGCGTTTGAAACCAAGATTTTTTGCTTCTGAGGCGCGCAAATTAAAATGCGCTATTGAACGGATTTCACCAGTCAATCCAACTTCACCGCAAAACACAGTATTGATGTCAATTGCTTTATTTCGCAAACTGGAAACAACGGCTGCACAAATTGCAAGATCAGCTGCAGGATCATCGATGAACAATCCACCAACAACGTTTAAGAAAATATCTTGTCCACCAAGATGATAGCCAATCCGTTTTTCTAACACCGCAACAAGCATCATCAGCCGTGATGAATCAACTCCGATCGCCATTCGCCGCGCAGTTCCATAAGCACTTTCAGTTACCAATGCTTGCAGTTCAACAAGAAACGGACGCGTTCCTTCTAAACAGGACATCACCACTGAACCTGGCGCAGACAATGGACGCTCAGACAAAAACATTTGTGATGGATTTTTCACCGGAAGCAGTCCAGCTTCCGTCATTTCAAACACACCAATTTCATTAACCGATCCAAATCTATTTTTGACCGCGCGCAAAATTCGATATAGCTGTTTGTTGTCGCCTTCGAAATAAAGAACACAATCAACCAGATGTTCCAACAACCGTGGGCCCGCAATCATCCCTTCTTTGGTAACGTGACCAGTGAGAAAAACTGTGATATTGCTTTGTTTTGCGTAAGTAAGAAACTGCATTGCAGTTTCGCGGATTTGTCCGACACTTCCCGGCACTGCAGGAATTTTTAACGTGTACATGGTTTGAATTGAATCCACAATCAACGCAAATGGCTTGAGATTCTCTGCTTCTGGCAAAATTCGCTCAACACACGTTTCAGTAAAAACGTAAAGATTTTCGGTTTCGATTTTCAGACGTTGAGCACGCATCCGAATTTGGTTTTCAGATTCCTCGCCGGATATGTACAGGATTCTGTGATTCATTCGCGAAAGACTGTGAGCCAGTTGCATCATCAATGTGGATTTACCAATACCTGGATCTCCACCAATTAAAACCAGGCTTCCTCTTACTATGCCGCCGCCTAATACGCGATCTAATTCTGGAATCTCAGTTGAAACGCGCGGCATATCCTGAACGTTCTCATCTGAATTCAGCAACACTGGATGATTTTGGGTGATGCCGGTCCATGTTCCGGTTTCGCGCGCAACAACAGTTTCTTCTACTAATGAATTCCAGTTACCACACTCCGGACATCTGCCAAGCCATTTCGGTGACATGGCCCCGCATTCCTGGCAAACAAATTGTGAACTCTTTTTCTTCATGGACAAATTCCTAATTAACCACGAAGGTCACTTCGTAGTTAAAACGAGCACTCATGGGTAATATACGTCGCAGATCTTACCTTCTTTGTAATAAACGCGTTGAACGCGCGAACCGATTAAGCAAAGAATCTCCCAAGGAATTGTATCCAGCATACGCGCCCATTCCCATGCGCCATTCCCCGGACCAAGAAATGTTACAACATCATACAACTCAACATCAGGATGATCGGTCACATCCAGCATGCAAAGATCCATACTGATCGTTCCAACAATCGGGCACATCGTTCCTTTTACATCCACTTTTAACTTATTTGAAAGTCGTCTGCGTAATCCATCACTGTAACCGATTGGAACCGTTGCAATCAGCGATTCACGATCCGCAACAAACGTTCTTCCATATCCGATGCTCTGCCCTGCCTGAATTTTGCGAAGCGCAATGATTCTGCTTTTGATTGAAAGGATCGGTTCGAGATCCGGACCTCCACTGCAGGGTGAGAGTCCATAAAGTAACAGACCAGGACGTACCAGATTGTAATGACTTTCAGGATAATTCAGAATTGCAGCGCTATTTGCAGCATGAATATCCGGAATTTTTGGGCCGTAGGTTTTTACAAATTCATTGAACCTGCTGATCTGCATCTCCATGCTTTCATCATTCGGCATATCTGCGCAGGCAAAGTGCGTAAACAATCCTTGAATGTGAATTCCAGGAACTGGATTTTGAATGATTTCTGCCGCTTCATGTTCCGTCATCCCAAGACGACCCATGCCTGTATCCACCTTCAAATGCACCTGAACAGTCAGGCCACTCTTACTAACATAATTAGCCAGTGAATCGTAAAATTCTTGATTGTGGATTGTTGGAAAGAAATCGAAACTTCGCACCAACGGAAGTTGCTGCAATGTCATTCCGCCAAGCACAAGTATGGGCGTTGATATTCCAGCCTGTCTGATTTCTAACGCTTCTTCAACAGTTGCTGTTCCAAAATATGCAACGCCTGCTTTTTCAAATTCACGAGCCATAGCAACAGCGCCATGGCCGTATCCATCAGCTTTAATGACTGCCATGATTCGTGCTGGCGAAACAAGCTTTGCAATTTTTAACGTATTAGCATGAAGGGCGTCGAGGTTGATCTCTGCCCAGGTTGGCCGCTGAAAGGGGAGGTTACTTATACTTGTTTTCAAATCGTGTGTATTCCTTCAAAAAGACGAGCTCAATATCTCCAGTTGGACCATTACGCTGTTTTCGAATCAGGATTTCAGCGAGGCCTCTATTTTCTTCGGTAGGCTCATACACTTCTTCGCGGTAAATAAAACAAACTATATCTGCATCCTGTTCAATCGCACCCGATTCACGTAGATCCGATAACATCGGTTTGTGATCTTTTCCACGCGTTTCAGGTCCGCGATGAAGCTGCGACAGCGCAATCACCGGCACATTCAACTCTTTTGCAAGTTCTTTCAATGAGCGTGAAATAGCGGTGATTTCTTGCTGGCGGTTGTCATATCGTCCTTTCATCCGCATCATCTGCAAATAATCAACGATAATCAAATCCAAACCATGTTCTGCTTTTAATCGGCGCGCTTTTGCTCCCATTTCAATTGGAGTTAGACCGCTTGAATCATCCAGGAAGATTTTAGATTCACTTAAAATTGCCATGGTGCGCATTAAACGCGACCATTCATCGCGGGTGAAACCGCCAACCTTCAAACGATGCGAATCTAATCTCGCTTCGGAACAAAGAAAACGCAGCATCAGCTGGTCTTTCGACATTTCAAGACTGAAAATGCCAACCGTTTTCTTCAAACGTACTCCAACATTTTGAGCAACATTCATTGCAAATGCAGTTTTGCCCATTGATGGACGGCCGGCAATGATGATTAAGTCGGAAGCTTGCAAACCGGATGTGATTTGATCAAGATCCGCAAATCCGGTTTCTAATCCGGTTAAAACTCCCGGATTTTCATGAATAAAGTTGATGCGGTTCCAGGCGCTATCCGCAAGATCTTTCAGTGATTGAAAACCGATGCGCACCCGATCTTCAGCGATTGCAAAAATGCTGCGTTCAGCATTGTTTAGAATTTCGCCAGTTTCATCTTCTTGCCGGTAACTGGATTCAATAATGTCGTAACCTGCGCGGATCAGGCGGCGCAATATCGCTTTTTCTTTAATGATCTGGCCATAGTGGAGAACGTTTCTGGACGTTGGAAGGGTATCGATCAGGGATGCGATGTAAGCGATACCGCCGATTTGATCGAGTTCAGCGGTGCGTCCTAATTCTTCGCGCAATGTGACCAGGTCAACTGCGTGCGAACTGCTGATCATTTCAGTCAGCCGCTCATACAAGACACGATGATTTTCTGCGTAGAAATCTTCGGCTTTTAAGACATCAAGAACCTGATAGATCGCTTCATTGTCAAGAATGATCGCGCCAAGAACAGATCGTTCAGCGTCTAAACTTTGCGGAAGTCCCCTTTCGGTGATGAGATCGACTGCCATAACCTAACAAGCGAAATAATTATAGCGCAACTCTAACCGCGAAAGCACAGAATTAATTAGCAGACTAAAGTCTGCGGCCCATGATGTGGACTAAAGTCCGCGCTCCACTATTCTTTGACGACCCAGACTTTTACTTCAGCAGTAACTGTTCTGAACAACTTAATCGGCACGTGATAAACACCAAGCCGTTTTATCGGTTCACCAATATCAATTTTCCTTTTATCGATGGTGTAACCTTCTTTTTCCAGCGCAGATGCAATATCAGCAGACGTGACTGAACCAAATAAAACATCCGCTTCACCCGCTTTCATCGGAATGGTTAGCGATAATTTTTCCAGGTCACCTTTCATGCTTTGTGCGTCTGTTTCTTCTTTCGCTTCTTTGACCTTGTACTTTTTCGCTTCCAGTTCTATCTGCTTTAGATTGCCTTCCGTTGCAGGCATAGCCAGTTTACGCGGAATGAGGAAGTTGCGTCCGTAGCCATCTTTTACACTGACTACATTTCCGCGCTTACCTAACTTATCGACGTCTTCAAGTAATACTAGCTTCATAGCACTATACTCCTACATACGGAATCAGCGCCGCAATGCGTGCGCGTTTCAATGCGGTGCTCAGTTTGCGCTGATGCCAGGCGCAGGTACCGGTAATACGGCGAGGCATGATCCTGCCACGTTCCGGAACAAAACTTTGCAGCAAAGCAACATCTTTAAAATCAATGAAGTCGATTTTTTCAGCGCAGAATCGGCATACACGTTTTCGCCGGTAAAAATACCGGCGGCCGCCGCCCATTCCTTCCTGTTGCTGCCCATCCTTCTTCATGTCTTTGTCTTTATCTTGTCCTCTTCGATCTGGCATAAATCCTCCTAACTTTCCGGTGTGGGTTCTGCTGTTGATTCTTCAGCCTGTGGTTCGGCTGCAACTGGTGCTTCTTCGGCCACAGGTGGAGCAACTGGCTCAGCAGATGCTACAGGTTGTTCTGGTTGCGGGGGAGCCGGAGCAGCAGCTTCCTGGCGGCGTTGAATCTCGCGATTCAAATTTTGAACCTGCAACTTTTCCATCTTGATGATCATGAAGCGCAAAATAACTTCATACATCTTTAACTTGCGATCGATTTCAGAAATTCTAGATGGATCTAGTTCAAAATAAAACCAATCATAGATTCCTTGGCGTTGTTTCTTAACTAGATATGCAAGTTTGCGTTTGCCCCAATGATCTACCCAATTGATCCGGGCATTTTCATGCTTCAACAGTTCTTCTACGTGTGAGAACTGTTGACGCTGTTCATCTTCAGTGAGGTTTGGTGAATAAATCACCATTAACTCGTAGTGATTCATGGATCCTCCTTATGGATCTTCCTCATCTCATTCGAGATGCGGAGTTAGCTGTTTTCCCGCAAGAAAACAACAAGGAGCAAAGGCTGGCTATTCTTCCTGCTTTTGCTTTCGATTAAAACGGTTCATTGCCGTAGTAATGCCATCGCTAAGGATAAGCTCTACGGCATCAGTACACAAATCTAATATTTCTTCAACAATTTTTTCTTCTGAACGTTTGAACTTGCCTAAAACGAAATCAGCCCAATCGTCCATTTCGTCTGTCTTGATTCCCATCCGGACCCGAGGAATTTCGGTTGTACCGAAATGATCGATAATCGATTGCAAACCGTTATGACCACCGGCACTTCCACGTTCACGAACACGAATCAAACCAAGTTCAAGCGCGAAGTCATCATACAATATCAGAATCTCTTCAGACTTCAAATTCAGATCTTCTGCAATTCCACGAAGCGCTTTTCCGCTGCGATTCACATAAGTCAGCGGCTTGCAGAGCATTCCAAAACGTTCTGTCTCATACAACAATGCATTATGAACCAGGCTCTCTTTTGCGGCTGGTGAAATTTCCAACAATTTATCAACGGCTCGAAATCCCGCATTATGGCGGGTTTTCTCATATTGTTGGCCAGGATTCCCTAACCCGGCGATCAGCCTGATCATCAACGTTCACGTTTCACGCTTCAGGTATTAAGATTCACGCTTCTCTTTTTTTCCTTTCCCTTCTTCTTCCTCTTCACCTTCTTCAGCTTCAACAGCCTTACCCTTCTTAATTACTTCTGGCTCCTGTTCAGCCTCGGGTACTGGTGCAGCTGCTGTAGGTAGTTCTTCCGCACGTGGATGTTCAACTGCAACAACTACTGTTTCCGGATCATCCAGGATTTTGATTTTTTCCGAAACCTTTAAATCTTTTATCCGCACTTGATCACCAATTTTCATTTCGGTGACATCCACTTCAATGTTTTCCGGAATATCTGCCGGCAAACATTCAACGCGAAGTTCCCGATGCACGATGTCAAGCAATCCGCCTTCAGTCTTAACACCGTAAGCTTCACCGATTACTTCCAGCGGTACATCCACTTCTAATAATTCATCCATCGCTACTTCATAGAAATCAGCATGAAGCAAACGATGTGAAACCGGTTCAAGTTGATATTCCTTAATCAAGACATTGATTTTTTCCTTACCAGGAACTTCAAGCAGGAAGATCGTATTTTCACCGGTATCTGATTGTAAAATTTTGAAGATCTCTTTCGGATCTACTTCAAGAGCCATATTCTGGCTTTTGTGTCCGTATAAAACTGCCGGGATTTTGCCGGCAACCCGCAGACGGCGGTTCGGCCCTTTGCCTTTTTGCTCTCGAACGCTGCTTTGAACTGTTATCTGTTCCATACAATTTTCTCCATACTCCGCCGCGGCGGATATTACACAAAAAGTTCGCTTACTGAAAGTTCTTTATGAATATTTGTAATTGCTCGTGCTAAAAGTTCAGCTACTGAAAGTTGAACAATTTTATTAATCCGTTTTTCCGGCGCAAGCGGAATGGTATTAGTGACCACCACTTCTTCAAGCGGCGATTCTTGTAGACGCTGAATTGCAGGACCACTTAATACAGGATGCGTACAACTCGCGATGATCCGTTTCGCCCCCTGTTCTTTCAGCGATTTTACGGTATTGCTCAAAGTGCCTGCGGTGTCAATGATGTCATCTACTACAATGCAAGTTCTGTCGCGAACATCTCCGATGATATTCATCACCTCAGCTACGTTCGGTGCAACACGGCGTTTATCCACAATTGCCAGCTGCGCATTCAATCGCACTGCAAATGCGCGCGCTCTTTCAACGCCGCCAGCATCAGGTGAAACAATCGTAATGTCTTCCAGCTTTTGTTCCGAAATGTATTTCAAAATTACCGGAGCTGCAAACAGATGATCAACCGGAATTTGAAAGAAACCAACAATTTGATTTGCATGCAGATCCATTGTTAAGATCCGATCGGCTCCGGCTTTGGTAATCAAATCAGCAACAAGTTTCGATGTAATGGGCACACGGGGCTTATCTTTTCGATCCTGCCTGGCATAACCATAATAAGGAATCACGGCTGTAATACGACCCGCAGATGCGCGCTTCAACGCATCAATCATAATTAACAGTTCCATCACATGCGTGTTTACAGGCGTGCATGTAGGTTGAATTACAAAGACATCCACACCGCGGACATTCTCAAGAATCTGACAATATGATTCGCCATCACTGAAGCGGGTAAGATGACATTTGCCTAATGGAGCTTCCAAATAAGAACACACTTCGGCCGCTAAAGGTGGATTCGCGTTTCCAGTGAATACTTTGCAACGATTCATAATTTTTTTAGTTTAGCTGGGGAGGAAGGATTCGAACCTTCGAATGCGGGCTCCAAAGACCCGTGCCTTGCCAGCTTGGCGACTCCCCATCACGATTTTAGATTTCAAATTTCAGATTTCAGACTGAAACCCCAAAGCATTTCTGTACTCGATGCGATTCACAAATCGGCTGCGAATACTATTCGGAAATGCTTTCACTGCTTTTTCAAATTCATCGGCATCAGAAAATAGACCGAATATGGCGGAGCCGCTACCGGTGAGAGCTGCAGCAATCGCACCAAGTTTCAGTAATCTTTTCTTTATGGAATCGAGCTCAGGATACAGAGCAAAAACGACCCGCTCCAGATCGTTTTTGACTAAAGAGACGTAGTCCCTCTGGGATTCCGGCCGTTGAACACCCCGAATTTTAATGGATTTGCTCTCGAGTGTCAACAAATTTCGGCGGTCATATTCCTCGTAAATCGCTGAGGTGGAACAACTAACATCAGGGATCAACAGAAGTACATTCACGCCAGGCCAATCATCTAATTTCCGAATTTTGTCTCCTCGAACCGTTCCCAGGGCCGAACCACCTTCCAGGAAAAATGGGACATCAGAGCCGAGAGTTGCGGCAATTTGATGCAATTCTTTCATCGGAATTGGCCAATCGTATAAACGTGATATCGCGATCAATGTAGCTGCGGCATTGGAGGATCCGCCGCCTAAACCGCTTTGGATTGGAATCCGCTTTTCAACTTTTATATTCACCCGGTGCTTCAGTGGATGGATTTTGTGGAATGCCTGACAGGCACGATGAATCAAGTTGGACTCATCTGAAGGAATTTGGGGATCCGATAATTTCAAATTGATATCGAATGTGGTTGCTGCCTCAAATTCGAAAGTTAATTGATCTTGCAAATCAATTGTCTGCAGAACTGTTTGCAACGTGTGATATCCATCGGGGCGTTTTCCAAGAATGCGCAGGATCAGATTTATTTTGGCGTACGATGGAATTTTGATCATGGTTCCCCCTCCTTGGATAAGGAGGGGGTTGGGGGGTGGTTTGATAGAATTCTTTCTAAGACTCCATCGATGCTGGTGGTAATTTCACCATTAGTAAACCGCATAACGCGGATGCCAAGATTTGTAATATATTTTTCCTTTTTTTTATCTTTTAGCTTTTGTAAATCTTCTCCATGTACGTCACCATCTACTTCTATTGCCAAATTTAATTCTGGACAATAGAAATCAACTACGTACTTTGCAATTCCACACTGCCTCCGAAACTTGAAACCACCAAGCTTTCTTGCTCGCAATTTTGACCATAAGAGTTTTTCGGAAGTAGTTGCAGTATTTCGTAAAGATTGCCTTAGGGTTTTCTGTTCTTTTCGGTTAAGGATTTTCCGCATAGCTTAACCACCCCCTAACCCCCCTCCTTGAAAAGGAGGGGGAACGGTTATTCATCGTGTTTATGCCCATGGAAGTCATGAGTGTGCGGATGAGCATGTTCCATATCGCGGTGTTTATGAGTGTGAATGTGAATCAAATTGTAATCTTCCAAAAGTTGCTGCTGTTCCAAAAGTTCATTGACTCCGGAATGATATACGATCTGCCCTTTTTGCATCACATACACTTCATCAGCAATCTCTTTCAAAATGGATAAATCGTGCGTTGATGTCACAATCGTTTTGCCATCATTGGACCAATCATGAATCAGTTCAAGCAACAAATTTTGGGTTCGCGGATCCAGTGCAGCAACAGGTTCATCCAGCAATAACACTTCAGGATCAAGAGCAAGAACTGAAGCAAGTGCAACCTTTTTCTTTTCACCGACACTTAATCGAAACGGCGGGCGATCGGCAAGATGATCGATCCCGAATTGCTTCATCATCTCTTGGGCAATTTGGTTAATCCGCGATTTATCCCAACGAAGCTGCAAAGGTCCGTAGCAGATTTCTTCAAAAACCGTGGATGAAAATAATTGCGTTTCAGGATCCTGGAATAAAAATGCAACCCGTCGGCGAAATTCATATGCAAAATTTCCATTTTCTAACGATTCTTCTGTCAGGGTCTTTCCTTCAAATTGAATGCTGCCAGAATTTGGCAGATACAAAGCATTCAACAACTTCAGCAACGTACTTTTGCCTGATCCATTTTCACCAACAATTGCAATTCGAGTTCCTTGATGGATTGATAGATCTATTCCAGTAAGAGCCTCAAGCTGTCCAACATAAGAAAAATGCACATTCGATAATTGGAAAAGAGGTGAAGTCATGGGATGGTCACCGCCCCGAGTCCTACAGCTACAAACACGAATGCCCAAACGAAATCGGAGAACCGCAATTTGAACTGATTCAGAATTTGAGGTTCACCTTGAAATCCGCGAGAGATCATCGCCAGGTGAACATCCTGACTCGTTTGAATCGATTTTCCTACTAGCGTTCCAAGGGTTCCTTCCAGCCAATTTCTGGTGGTGCGCCAATCTTCAGGTCCGACTCTTCGACTTTTCTTGGCCAAGAATAAATTTGAAGCAACAAGCAGAAGCAAATAGATGTAGCGATAAGTCATTGAAAGCATCAATACAACAATTTTGGGGACAAATAAAGTTCGTAACGCTTTCAGCAAATCCTGCCATGAGGTCGTTAACACCAATACCAGCATCAATGCGACTGATACTGCGACTCGCGAAACAAGAAACGCCGCAGCGCTCAATCCTTGTTTTGTGATTACGATATCCGTTTCATCGAATCGGTAAAGCGGAGCACCATGAACAAGAAAAAGCGATGGCAATGCAATGATTGCCACATAGATCGGAACATAAAGCCAGACTTTACGAACGAAGATTACAGAAAAAATTCCGGAGCCGAACGCAAGAATCAAGGCAAACGCATAAATCAAAAGGATCGATGTTAGATTATGGCTGAACGATGAACAAAAAAGCAGAAAGAAACAACCGACCAATTTGATTCTGGGATCGACTTTTTGGAGCCAGCCATTTTGTTTTGCAGTTTGATCTGCAAAAAAACTTTCCTGTAAAAATGACGCAAATCTAGCGAGATTTTTTTCGATGGCAGAACGAGAAAGCCTCATTGCGAGTGTGCAGGAGCGCGATCCTGAAAACGTCTGAGAATCAGATTGGCCAGAACAAAAATGGAAATAATAATCGCAACCCCAATAATGGCAGAAATAATGTAGCCTGTATTTTCACCAACACCAGGAATTAAATAATCGGGAAATGCTGCATTCCAAAAACCTTCCCACTTCTTTAACCCTTCAGGCACAAATCCCAATCCGATGTGTGAAAGTTGGCTTGAACTCCACTCGCCCCATGCAGTTCC
>AR_comb_assmDRAFT_10554198_pt1 | contig 21317 bp, 20 predicted proteins | sample ArasoioldDNA_FD_10543 | JGI IMG/M metagenome (IMG submission 10543) | reverse complement strand
GATTTCGCAGATAGCATCGACAAGAAGGGTTCAAAGGCTAATAAGTTCTTCCATGATCTATTTGAAGTAACTAAGGTAGTTGGCTCGGCTCTCGGAGACATTCTGAGCGCTATCGGAGATGAGCTTTCGGAAATCTTTGGAGACGAAGCCGGTTCGGGTGGTGACTCGGTTAAGGCGTTCACCACCATCTTTACTGAGGTTCTAATTCCAGCCCTCGGTCAGTTCCTTCGTAACATGATTGCGATTGGTAATGCGGTCGGCAAATTTGTCGCTGCTCATCCTCTTGCGGCACGACTAGCCGCGTCCTTTGCCGCTATTGCCATCACCTTCGGTGTTATGCAGAAGGCATTCACGCTGATCTTTGGTCCTCTTACGAGCCTTATTAAAACAGCAAATGCACTACGTATCGCTTTCGAGCTAGGGTTTAGGCCGCTACTGCTGGGCGGAGTAATTGGGCTGGCAATCGGTGCGGTAGTAATTCTTCTGGCTAAGTATCACCAGCTTGACGACCTTTGGCGAGGCATTCAAGGCGCGATTAGACGGCTTCGCGGACCATTTAGGGAACTGATTGATGCGTTTAAGGACCTGGGAGATTCTCTAGGACTTTCGGGTAAACAGGGAGATAAATTCCTAGCATTCGCAGCGAAGGCTATACGAATTGGCCTCGTCTTCTATTTCAATACCCTGGCCAAAGCAATTGAAGGATTCATCGATGTGATGATCGGTGCAATCCGCATTATTGCGGGAGGCATCAAGGTATTCAAGGGATTTGCTGACCTAGTTATTGGCTTCTTCACACTTGACCCGAAGCAGATGCTTAAGGGCTTCAAGGAAGTATTTTCAGGACTAGGCGAAATCTTCTCTGGAATTGGAAAGATTTTCGAGGGTGTAATCGAGACTATCACTGCCGCCTTCAGAAGCTTGCCTGGTCTACTTAAGGACTTCGGGATCAATGCCAAGGACGCTTTTGTTGATGGTATGAAGGGTCTGCCTGGCGCTCTATTTAAAGCACTAAGTGGAATTGTTAGAGGGCCGCTCGCCCTTGCGGGTGTGCTTGCTCGACTGATCGATAGGGCGCTGCCGGACAAGATTTCTCTGCGCGGACTTCCGGATGTAAACCTACCCGATAATCCGCTGAAGGATATTGGTGCTTATCGCCAAGGCGGACCTGTTGCTGGTTACGGTGGCGGTGACCGCGTAGCGGCTCTGCTAGAGCCAGGAGAGCACGTCTGGACTAAGGAGGAAGTTGCGTCTGCTGGTGGCCACGGAATCCTGTACGCACTCCGTTCCATGTTCGGTGGCGGTGGCCAGTCAAGAGGAAGGAAGTTCGCGCAAGGTGGAGGCGTTGGTAGAGGCGATGCTGGTAAGGCTGAGGATATTGCCGCTATTGATTTGTCTGATCTGCTAGCAATTATTAATGCTGCCTCTTCTGAAATCCTTGGTACATGGCGCGGAATGTGGCGCACCTTTAACGATCTTTCTCGGGAAGGCCGCGAGACCGCTAACAGGATTTTCCGTTCAGTTGCAGACATCGTTGATGATCGTCTGCAAGACGCTGCTCAATCGGCCCGTCGCCGTTCACAGCAACTAAAAACCAATGTCCTAAATAATTTTGAGGGCATGGATCGTGGCGTCGCCCGAGGCCTCCGCTATGTAGTGAATAACGTCAACACGGCTTTGGATACCTTCGGGGCCAAGCCTGCGCGAGTCAGTATTGACACGCCTCCAAGCCTTGGACGCGCTACGGGTGGTTGGATTGGTCAGCCAGGCGAGCGAGGCCGCGATCTAGTTCCGACCGTGCTTGGTCGAGGCGAGGCTGTACTTAACTGGGGCCATCAGAAGGTGGTTAACAGTGCTCTATGGAACGCTTACGGCACGACTCTAGACGGCCTATTCAAGTCCACTCGCGGATATCACGCGGGCGGTGCCGGTGCGCCTGGATTCGCTCAGGGTGGTTTCACAGGCCCACATGGATCGGGCGAAGGCTTCAATCCGATCACCAACTTCGCTATGCGGAAGTTCGGTCTACAAATGTCCGCAGGCCGTACAGACCACAGTTATTACACAAGTTCGGGTAATGTGTCGGACCACTCTAAGGGTCTCGCAGGAGACTTCTCGAACGGTGTGCTTACGCCGCAAGAAGACGCCTTTAACGCCTTCTGGAAGAGCAAGATTCCTGGCACTATCAAGCAGCTTATTTGGCGAGGTAAGGATCAGCTTGGTGGCTTCCCAATTGAGGATCACACCGATCACGTCCACTTGGCTGTACTCCCGCAATACGCCTTCGACGCTGCCCGGATGGCGAAGATCATTTCCCGCGCCTCCCGAGGCCTATCTATCGCCTCGCTCCTGTCGGGTGGTAGCTTCGACGTAGACCATCTCGACAAGATCAAGGTTGGCGGCGCGGGTTCTCTATCCCGTCTGACCAAGGCTGCGCTAGACAAGCTAGTTAAGTTCGGCAATAAGTACATCGACAAAATTGCTATGCGCCTCGCACCAGGAGTTGCGGGGAACGCGCACTATGATGGTCCACTAGATCACGTCTTTGGCGATCCCAATATCACTATTGGTTTCGATCAGGCAGTTGGTCTTGCTAAGAAAGCCGGATTCCCCGACAGCGTAGCGCAGCTTTTCGGACACATCGCGCAGGCGGAGTCCACCCTTCGCCCAGGTATTGTTAACGAAATCGGAGCCACGGGTCTGTGGCAGATTTACAACCATCCTGATCTTGTCGCTAAGTATGGCGATATGCGTAACCCATGGGCCAACGCTCGCGCTGCATACGAGCTATGGCGTGCTGGCGGTACCGCTCCGTGGGTTTCCTCACAAGATAGCTGGGGCCAGTTCGCTGCTCAAGGTGGATGGGTTGGCGCTCCACGTTTCGCTGAGGGTGGGCCTATTCAAGGTAAGGCGGGTCAAGAAGTACCGATCATCGCTCACGCTGGCGAATGGGTTGTAAATGAGACTCAGCAGAATCGTCTTGCCACCTTACTTGGAGTGAACACTCAGCGTCTCAAGCAATTCCTAGGCTTCAAGGGACAGCAAGCCCTTCTCCCGCATTTCCAAGACGGAGGCGAGGTGACCGGCTTCGCAAGCCCAGCCGAACAGCGCCAGGCTGTACGCCAAGGTCGATTCCTCTTCCCGCCATTCCCGCTTCGTACATTTAACGAGATTCGTGACGCTTTCGAACGAGCTAACCATGCTCTACGGAACGCCGCGACTCGCATTAAGAAGGACATTGAGGAACGGACCAATCGTTATCTGAAGACGCTACAGCAAATTACTGGCGAGAACGGACTGCTTGACATTCTCAGCGCCCGTATCGAGCGCCACACGCAACAGATGGCGACCGAACTTACTCGGAGCCAGTTCCGTGTCACTCGTGGACGTGGTGGACGGATTACAGGAGTGCGGAGGCGGCAGGCGGACAGCGTTGATGATGATTCAATTGCTGAACAGGCAATTGCGAATCAGATTAGAACTCTCAATGAGCTAAACACTTATCGTCGTCGGGTGCTAGGAATTTTGGCTTCTATCAAGCGGCAAGAGGAGCGACTGCGGGATCGAATCCGAGAGCTTCGCAAGGGCGGTGTCACGGATAAGGAGCAGAAGGAGATTGATCGCCTCAATCAGCAGCGTCAGAGTCTTGCCACCGAGCGTACTGGTCTACAGGACCGACTCCAAGAGATAAAGGATGCCATCGCCGAGCAGATTAAAGCCATCTATGATGCTCGTACCGATCAAATTCGCAAGCTAGCTGATGATGCTGGGCGTCCAGTTGAAATGGCTGGTCTATGGGAGCGGCTAGCAAATGCCATTGGTGCTGGTTCTACGGCAACAATTCAACTCCGTATTAATGCTCTCCACCAGCAGGCCGATCAACTTAACCAAGCTCTAGCGCAGGCTCAGAAGCTAGGAAATCAGGAACTTGTACAAGAGATACAAGATCAAATTGCTGACACACAAGTAACTCTGTTCGAGTCTCAGATGGAGCTTATCCGGGAGACGGCGCAAGAAGCGATAGACGGAGCAGAACGTAGGGTTTCGCAAGCACAAATCCGTGAGCGTATAGCGGAGGCGCTAGGCCAAAATACTGTCGGTACACAGCAACTAGTGATTGATGCGCTTAAAAATCAAATTGCTGTAATTAAGCAACAAATTCTTGCTGCGACTCTGGGCGGAAATATCGGACTTAAAACTGAGCTAGAGGATCAACTTGGCGATCTACAGGCTGGCCTGGTCGAAGCACAGCAAACTCTTTTCAAGACTGCCATTGATGCGGCTAACGAAGCTGCTCGCTCTGCCGATTTCCAGATTGGACTTCGCAACCGGCTTGCCGATGTTATGCAGCGTGGTGGAAATGCTGTTGGAGCCGCCCAACTACGCGAACAAATTCTTGCCGCACAGCGGGTAAATGTATCTGCGCTTCTGAGCAACCTACAAAGTCTGCTAAATCAGCAACTAGCACTTCCTGCAACGGAACAAAATCAAACCTTTATCAAGGAGCTTACTGAACAGATACAGGACCTTGGCGTGCAGCTAGATGAGAATACGCTAGCACTATCGGATGCGGCGAATGCGACTAGGGACGCAATGATCGCAGCTATCCAGAATCCCGCCCAATTCCAGACCGGCGCATTCGGCCAGCTAAACAGCATTCTCCAAGCGATTGCGAATATCACTGGCGGAAGCACTACAGGCCAGCAGGGTGACATTCTTACTCAGATAGGTCAAGTGCTTACTAATCAGGGCGGACAACTACGTCAGCAGCTTCTTAACTGGCTGGGTATTGATCTGGCCGGTCTAAGCGGTACAGAATTTGTGACCGCTGTTTCTGGACTTGATTTTGCTGCACTAACCCAAGGCATGACTGAAGCGGAGAAAACTACTTTCGAGAATCTGATTAATGCGATTATCGAGAACGAGCTTCAGCTTCAGCAAAATACTCAAGCCCTAAATGATCTTGGTGACACGTTTAATCCACAAGACTTTACCTCGACCGCATGGCAGTGGTTCCGCAACGCGATCTTCACGGGTTCTGGCGGACTACTGCCGCAATTCCAGCCGCCTGGCCTGGCAGAGGGTGGCACGGTACTTCGTACTGGCATGGCGCTTGTCCACGAGGGCGAATGGTTCATCAACCCAACCGCGCGCAGTGCGCGATCCCCTGGTGTGGGAGATGACATTGATATTACAATTAATGAGGTTGGTGGGCCAGTGGATGTAGAGCACTTGGTTAACCGCCTAGCCTGGGAACAGCAAGGACGGAGACGATAATGGGTGACGGAACCCTTTACGCAGGAGTCGAAGCCGTATATCAATACAACGGCCTGACTCTTAATGACCGAAGTGTCATCAACAAATATCGAATCACACAAGTTGGCGGTCTAGCGCAGCCAGACATTAGGGATGCCCGAGAGGTTCGCAGTGGCCGCGATGGGGAACGTGCCTTGCAATCATTCTATGCAGGCCGGACTATCACTTTGGGCGGACGTATCGAAGCAATAAACGGACAACTACACGGCCTCAGACAGATGACAACGGCCTTGTCTGGTGCATTTGGAACACTAACTGAGAAGCCTCTCTACATAGATTCAGGGAGTCTTACAGGAGGCCGCGATACTCAGATTGATTGCCGCCCAAGTCAGCCAATCGCTATGACGGATGAGATTAAGACTTGGTACCACTATCGAGATTTCCTTATCACGCTACGAGCGTCCGATCCCAGGATCGTATCGCAAACGCTTGAGTCGCAGACTTGGACAGCGACCGGAACCACAGCTACCAGTGCGCTTCTCTATACTCACAATAATGAGGGTAATTACAATGCCGACACGGTAATTACCCTGAAGGGTCCGATGACTAATCCAAGTTGGGTATTAGGTAGTACAACCTTCGCCTTCGTGGGCGGGACGACCATTCCTGGTGGGCAGCAATGGATAATTGATAGTAAAGCGGGCACCGTAGCAACTTCAACGGGGCTTAACAAGTTCTCGCTAGTTGCCTTTACCGCAACCATGCCTTACTACGTTCCAGGGAATAATTCATTCATCTTTACCGCGACTGGATTAACGGCTGGTACGTCTCAAGTAACTGTGGCATATAGGCATTCGTGGATTTAGGCCATGGCTAGATGGGACCTTTATCTAGCGGCCTCGACCGATATGTCGATGATTTGTCCGCTCTATGACGCTTCGAACATGAGCCTTGACTTGGCTCTGAATAGGCCTGGTCGTCTGAGCTTCAATTATCCGCTCAACGAATTCTCGCTGAACTTTAGTTCCATCGGTCGCTGCGTCGTTCTGGTCTACAACGGCCAGATTTATTGGAGTGGTCCAATCCTGTCCTTTAATAGGAACCTGCCTGGTGAAACGATTAACGTAGTTGCTGTCGGTTGGCAGGAACTTCTTTACCACCGAGAGCTACGGACTAAGACTACGTATACCACTCAATTTCGTGGAGCGATTATCCATGACCTGTTGAATATCGCCAACCTACAACACGACACTTGGATGAATGTAGGTACGACCACTGACGATGCTCCTGCCATTTCAAAAACATTTGAGCAAGGCTCCAATATCGGTCAAGGCATAGAAGAGATGACTTCCATCGAAGCTGGCCCGGACATCACAGTTGATCCCGCCACTCGGGATTTAAACATTAAAGCTTGGGATGAATATGTAGATCGGACTGGCGTGGTTTGGTCATATGGGTGGGGGCCAGCAAATCTTGAAAGCTTCTCCGAAAATGTGGATGGTGCATCCATCATTAATCGTCTTAATGTATACGGTAAAAATAGTGACACTACCGGATATTTAACGGAAGATGCTGTGTCGCAAGGACTGTACAACCTATTTGAAACTAGTGTAACTCTGTCAAGTGTTAGTGACACTTCCATCCTGGCCGCTTATGGTGAGGCTGAGCTTCTATATAAGAAGAACCCGAGAGTGACTTACCAGTTCCAGCCGATAGCCGGTGATGACCAACCGTTAGTGTTTAGGGATTTTCAGTTAGGCGATAAGTGTTACTTAAAAGCAAAGTTCCAAAATATCGTTGCGGTAGATCAGCCCGTTCGTGTGTTTTCTTGTAATCTACAAATAGATGAGAATAGTAACCCTAAAATGACTAATATGGTAACGGTGGCATCGTGACTACATTAGCTGGGCTTACTACCGATCCACTGTCGGATATTGACAGCCTTAAGCAGCGAGTCTCTGACCTAGAGGCTCAGCTACGCCGTACCGCATCGGGCGATCTAGCGGCGGACTCGATTACGAGCACGCTAATCGCGGACAACAGCATCACGTCCTCGATGATTCAGAATGCCACGATTCAGGGACTAGATATTGCAACAGCGACTATTGCTGCGGGGAACATTGTCAGTGGCACGATTACGGCTACGCAAATCGCCAATGCCACCATCACGGGTACACAAATTGCTAGTGCGACCATACTCGGTACTCATATTCAAGACGCCACGATTACCGCGTCTGACATTGCGAATACGACAATCACGGCACTACAGATTGCCAACGCAACTATTACTGGTGGAAAGATTGCGAGCGCCACCATCACAGGCGGCAATATCGGTAGCGCCACCGTTACTGGCGGCAACATTGCGGCCACCACGATCACCGCAGGAAATATTGCTAACAACACAATTACCGCCGCTCAAATTTCTGCACTGACGATTACGTCTTCAGAAATATCTGACCTAACGATTACCGGCGCAAAGATTGCCTCGTCCACCATCACGGCTTCGAAGCTTTCTGTAACTCAGCTATCCGCGATTACCGCTGACCTGGGGAGCATTACCGCAGGAACGGTAACCGGCGCAACGCTTAGGACGGCCACTTCGGGCGCTCGTGTGATTATGGATACGGCGGGTATCCGGGCCTACAACGCTTCTGATGTGGCCCAACTTGACTTCTCTACCGCCACCGGAAATCTAACCATTACCGGAACGTTGACCACTAACTCTGCGGTTCCGGCTTCCACGATTACCGGCCAAATCACCGCCGCCCAGTTTGGAGGAATTATTGGTGGCGGCAATATGCTTACCAACTCCTCCTTTGAGAATCCAACAACTCCCCTTGCTGGATGGGGTCTATATAACAACAATCTGGCTCCTGCGGCTGCCCTAGACACACTTTCCCTAAGCTCAGCTAAACACGGTGCAAAGGTTGCTCGCCTAACCAATAGCACTGATACGACCGGCGATATGGGAGTCGCCCAAAGTAATGATTCTGGCCCGCTTATTGAAGTGGGTAAGAAATACACTCTTAGCGCTTATGGTAAAACGGCCAGCGGTACAGCTTCATTCCTAGTACACATTAACTGGCTCGATTCAGGAAATTCTGTAGTGGGTGGAGGCAACGCAGCAACTCCGGTCACAGCTAATTCGACATCGTGGACCAGAGTGAGTGTTACAGGAACCGCTCCCGCAACCGCTACCGAAGCTAAATGCTATGCAATCTATAACAATCCTACAAATGGACAAGTATGTTATGTGGATGCAATGCAGCTTGAAGAGGGGGATGTTCCAACTGCTTATGCTCCCCGCCCAGACGAAATCCTTCCGAATGCAGTTGGGTCTACAGAACTTGTAGACAATGCAGTAACCGCAGCAAAACTTGCTGATCTTGCTGTAGATCAAGCCGCATTACAGGATGCAATTGTTTCGAATGCCAAAATCGTAGATACAACTATTCAGGCAGCCAAGATCGCACTTGACACGATCACGGCTAGTCAGATCGCTAATAATGCGATTACTTCAAACGAGCTTAATACTGACGCGGTTACAAACGCCAAGATCGCTGACAATGCTGTAACCAATGCCGAGATTGCCAACCTAGCTGTTACTGGTGCAAAGATCGCTGCAAACACTGTTACGGCCGCAAACATTGCAGCGGGAACTATTACCGCCAACGAAATTGCTGCAAATACGATCACCGCAAACAAGCTTCTAATTACTGTTGGAGGTGGCAACGTTCTTCCGAATAGTTCGGCGGAACGTCCTGATGGTGCCGTAACTCCGTGGGGAGCGTCTTACGGAACATTAGTTACAGATACCGGAACGGTTCCCGCTTTACACGGCACCGATGTATTTAAACACACATCAGACGGCACGAATGGGCCGCTGCTTTCGAGTCCAGTAGTTCTGACAAACATGATTCAGACGGGAGATTTGTTTGCTGCTTCTGGATGGGTAAGGCCGACCATTGCCGGTGTGTCGTTTAGAGCAGAAATGCGTTTCCACAATGCTGGCCTCACAGGATTCACAGATGTTGTTGGTGCCAATGTTTCTTGTCCTGCCAATGTTTGGACCCGTGTAACCGTTACAGGAGCCGTTCCCGCTTCTCCAAACAATAATCAAATGCAGGCTCAGTTCCGTCAATCTGCTACTCCTGCCAATGGAACGGTCACATATTTTGATGCACTACAGCTAGAGCGTGGTGACGTTGTAACTGCCTACAACCCTATGGCAGACGAGATTATGCCGGGGACAATCGTGGCAAGCATGATCGCGGCTAACACTATCACTGCTGCACAGATCGCTGCCAACACTTTGACAGCTAATGAAATTAATGCGAATGCAATTACCTCTTCTGAGCTAGCGGCTAACGCCGTTATTGCAGGAAAGATTGCCGCACTAACAATTGTTGCGGGCGACATTGCTGCCAACACCATCACTGCCGCCAAGATCGCTGCTGACACTCTGACCGCTACTGAGATTGCTGCTAATGCAATCACCACTAGCGAAATTGCCGCTAACACTATTCAAGCTGGCGACATTGCTGCGGACACCATCACCGCTAACGAAATCGCGGCTAATGCAATTACCGTTTCGGAGCTAAACGCTGATGCTGTAACTAGTGCCAAGATCGCTGCTAACACCATTGTTGCTGCCGACATCGCGGCTGGCACGATTACTTCTACCGAGATTGCCGCGAACACCATCACAGCGGGAGATATTGCCGCAGGCACAATCACTGCCACGGAAATTGCTGCGGGGGCAATTACCGCTACTAAGCTCTCCGTCAAGTTTGGTATTTCGAATGTATTGATTAATGCTGCCTTCGTCAACTGGCCATCTGGTGACACTCCACAAAACTTCGCTCATTACGACAATGGCGGTACAGGTACACACACTTGGTCGAAGGTTGCTGGCGGAGGTCCATTCGGTCGAAACTCGTGGAGGCTCCAATCAACTGCGAAGACTGCTGCTAAGGGATTCATGTCGGCGCAGCAATACGATTGGCTACCTAATAAAACATATGTAGTTTCGTTCTATTGGAAGGGCGATTCTCAGCCTACTTGGGCTACCAACGCCTCAATACCAACCGATCTAACCATCACTGGTATTGATATGCCTACCGCTTCTACAACTGTATGGCAGCGGTATTCATGGAGGCTTGTCCGAACCGCTACAACGGGTATAGCTGGTGGAGATGATAAGGACTTCATTTATGTACAGATCGTAAACACAACCGCCGATGTTCAGATCGCAATGATGCAATTTGAGGAAGGTGAATACCCAAGCGCCTGGACTCCAAAGATTGACGAGGTACTGCCTGACACTATCACTTCAACTGAGATAGCACCTGGCACGATCACCACAAATGAGATTGCTGCGACGACCATTCTGGCTGGAAACATCGCTGCCGGGACTATTACTGGTACACAAATCGCTGCTACCACAATTGCTGCTGGAAATATAGTTACAGATACGCTTACAGCCAGCCAGATTGCAACTAATGCAATTACGACAACGGAGATAGCGGCTAACACAATTACGGCTGGCGATATTGCTGCCCATACGATTACTGCCACGGAAATCGCAGCGGCTACTATTACGGCGACTGAAATCGCTGCTGGCACGATAACTGCCTCAAGAATTGCCGTCAGCAATATAAGCGACAACTTAATTGCTAACGGGTCTGCGGAGGGCGCTTCTACTGATAGCTGGGCCTTGGTCGAGGGTGGACCGCTAGCCCTAACCACAGTATTAGATTCAACTGCACCTAGCGGTGACTATGCGTTTCGGATTCCATCTGGTACTAATGCTGGCGAAGGCTATAGAGCTATTGCTGTTAAGCCAGGGGTCACATACAGCGTAAGACTTTTCCTAAAGCACTCAAATGGTAATGGAACGTATTACGTTCGTTTGAATGAGAAGAGTACTTATCCCACGGGAGATTATGTAACTTCTGCGCTTAGAACTAGCTTTACCGATTTAGCTTCCGCTCTAAATAACAGCACGATTACTACGTGGACACTACAGGAATACACATACACAGTACCAGCAGGAATTTATTGGGTAAGCCCTTCTGTATATAACTGGGGTCCGTCCACAGGCACTCTTGATTACGACGCAATTGAAATCCGTGAGCAAATTAATGCTGTAAGCATTTCTGATGGAACTATTACTGCGAACAAATTGAACGTTGCCAATATGTTCGCAGATGTAGGCAACGTCATCAATCTAACAGCAGGATTGATTACTGGTACCACTATTCAGACTAATACCACAGGCGCACGAGTGGTACTTGACACTTCTGGCCTTACTGCATATAACGCTTCAGACGCTCCAACAGTAGTAATCCCAGTTACCGGCGCTGCATCTTTCTCAGGCGCAATTGACGCCGTGGGAGGTCTAACTCAAGATGCGGTTACGGCTAGTCCTGCCAGTACCGCACGCAAGCATGCGTGGCTGGATTCGTCTGAATCAGAGATTGGGGCGGTATACGGAGCAACTTCTGCTTATCCTGGCACATCTACATCTCGCCTGATGGCTTCTGCTACTGCGCCGATGAGTTATTCCACTCTCGTTAAAGCGCATGCCAATTTGAAACACTTCTGGCGTCTAAATGGTGGTGGCTCAATTTCGGCGGACTCCGTTTCCTCAGGCGCGCTAGCACTGTCTGCGGTTGACTTGCCCGCCGCTGCGACAGGACTGATCGCCGGTACGGACGGTGCTATCAAGCAGAGCACAACCGGAGGCATGCAGTATTCAGCGACGCCAGCGCTGAACGAGAATGTTACAAATGGTCTATCACTTGAGTATTGGGTGAAGTTTGAAGCCCTACCTGATGTGGATACCAAATTGATGCTGCGTAGCTCCGCAGTTAATGGTAGCCAGCCCGAATACTGGAAGTCCACCTATAAGACATCCACGGCCAAGCTTGAGTTCTCGATACTAATTGGCGGCGTGGCCAAGACAATTACGGGTGGAACTACGATTGTCGCCAATACTACTTACCACGTAGTACACACATATGACGGAGCGAATCTCAAGACATATCTGAATGGAGTGTCTGACGCAACCGCCGTAGCGCAAACAGGCAACATTGATGCCCAGAACATCACGCCTTACAAGGTCGGTAAGGTGCAAACAAGCGGATCGACTGCCTTAGGGAAGCTCCCTACAACTACTGGCCAGGGTGGCTTCGGCGGCGGCGCTCCACCCGGCGCGTGGACGAATGCTGCAAATATTGTCAGTTCAAACGATACTTATGCTACGGCCACGTCAACCAATGGAGGAACCGAATACATCTACGGTGGAGGATTAGGATTCGCGCTTCCAACGGGCGCAGTCATCACAGCCTATACGTTTGATATTGAGATGCATTCATCGAACTCCGGTGCATTTTTCGATATTGATACTTTCGTTCGCCCAACCTACAATTCAACGACAGGCCAGTTAAGTCACACATACAATAGTTACCAGTTCAGCGCCGCCGACCTAAACTACAACCTTTCTAGTTCTGCTGCTACTTACGGCACGCTTACGCCTGCCCAAATCAATGACGCAAACTTCGGATTTGCGGTGCGCTTTAAGGGTGTAAACGGAATCGTACTTAGTGTCGATAGGATTTCTCTTACCGTCACTTATCACATCCCAATTACGATGGATGAAGCTGCGGTTTACAACGCAGCGTTGACATCTACCGTTGTTGCGGACCATTATCAGACCGGCACGACAGGAATCTCTACTTCTACCGCAACTGTAGAGAAACAAGTTATCGGTGCTGACGGTACTTCCGATTTCATGCGGCTTGATATCGGTGACCTGAAAATTACCGCTCGCTCAACCGCGCCCTCCTTATGGCTGATGTGTAATGGTGCCGCCGTTAGTCGTACTACATACGCCGCATTGTTTACCGCCATTGGTACAACTTACGGTACAGGCGACGGTTCAACCACGTTCAATGTTCCCGACTTACGAGGCCGTGTACCGATAGCACCAGACGGCGGCGTAGGACGAGTAACAGCGAATAACGCACTTGGTAATTCTTCGGGTTCACAAGCACATACTCACGACTTTACCCACACTCACACACTATCTGGTACTACGGGTGGCGCGTCAGCGGGCGGTGGAGCAGGTGGGTCACAGTTCCGATTCGGAGATGGATTCCAGGATGTTCACAATCACGGTGTATTGGGTAATACGGCCAGCCAGAGCACTGCCACAACCAGCAGTGTAAACAGCCTTCCGCCTTATCAGGTCGTCAACTATATGATTTATGCCGGTGTGTAAGACTGATACACTTAATGCTGATTTACAACTTGAAAGGGGCAAAATGAAAAATGGCGAAGTAGTTCAAGATGCCGTAGTAGTTGAAGAAAACGATGTAAAGGTAAACACTACTCCTCCCGTTGTTGATGGACAGCAAAATCAGCAACCCACGGTACACGTTCTCGTAGAGCGAGACCCAGAGACCGGAAATATTGATGTAGATGTAATTGCTACTGGTGATGTACGAGCGACCGAAGTGGAATCTCTACTTAAGCTTGGACTAAACAAGTGGCGTGGAAAAATTAACCTACCAGGCTAAGGAGAATAATGAGCGATATCCAAGAAAATATCGAAGCAGCAGTAGCTAATGCAGCCGCGAAGATTGCCGAAGCTGAGACTGTCGAAGAGGCTCAGCAGTGGCAGAGCGTAATTTCGAATCTAACTGGTTCCTTGCAAAGCATTAATCGAGCGCAAGCGGAACCAGTGGCCGAAGAGCCTAAGAAAAACGATTCCTAATTTACACGTTCTAGTATAAAACTAGTACACTTACTCTTATACGTAATCTATGGATTACAATAGGTATGAGTGTGGGACAAAATTTTGACCAATTGGCCAGGAGCACTCCGCATAGCGGGAGCAGCAGTGCTAGCAGAACAAGGCCTCGAAGTGCTGTTGTTCGGAACCAGTCTAGCCGAGCACCCAGCATTAGTAATAGCAGCGCTAGGCGCTCTGGGAGCACCCGTTCCCAAGAAGGAGGAGAGCAAATGAAGCGCTGGCAAATCTTCCTAGTTAAGTTACAGCCGAAGCAAGTATCTCTTCCTGCATTCATCGCCTATTGGGTAGCATTAGGATTAGCAGTTCTAACGGCAGGATTAATATGGGGATTCTAGAGTGGCTTAGATCAACGGCTAAGGGGCCTGTTGCTTGGGGAGCCGTAATGGGCAGCTATCTAGCATTACTATTTATTGGTGCCTTTGCTTTTTATGCAAATGCTGATGAGCGTAACCGTGCTCTAAGCCAATTCTGTCTACAGCAAGAGAATCTCCATCAGACCAATATCACTGATCTGAAAAGAACGTACAACTATTTAACAAATCTAACTCCCGAGCAGGGGGCCGAATCTTTTAATCAAGCGATTATTCGATTCTTGCCAGATACAGAAAAGCGAGCGGCTATTGATGACGCCCCCGCTGTCTGTGACGAAACTTATAAGTCAGGAATCCTAGGACTAGGCGGCACACATGAATACGGTAATCCGGAACCCGATCCTATTTATCCGTCAAGACCTAAAGAAATCGGCAAGCTACCTGGGTCTGAATTCCTACCACCTCAGCCTCCTCCTGAAGATAATGATTCGGAGCGATAACTTGTACATGGTTGAGCGCTCCGCTAGCCCCTAGGCGGTTAGCTGCTCCCAACAAGAGGGCCAGGGCCAGGTGTATCTCGCGGCAGCCTGGTCCTTAGCCCTGCCTAGACTTCTATAGTGCTTCCTAGAGGCCGCGTGTAATCGGGCCTGCTCTCTAAAGCAACAATACGAGCGTTAAGGGCTTCGATTTTCTCTTCGTGATATCTCTTAATAGCTAGCATGCACCATTTGTGACCATCGTGTTCCCACCAGCCTCCATTAGGTGATCTAGCAGGAAGAAGGTAATAAGGACAGCCACACCAATTGCAATTCTGTGTTTCGTAAATACTCATTCTTCTCCTATATCTTCATGTGCAAAACAGAACGAAGAGGGCGGAACCCTTTCGTTGTAGCAGCCCACCATGGTACAGGTCGGTATCACTGGTCGGCGTTTTTGCCTTTTCGCAACCTTACTGTCTGATCGCTGATTCGGAATGAGCCACGGGTCTTCATCGTCCTCGGTTCTCCACTTCGCAATCTGGTCACGATGCTCCTCACAGAGGAAAGATTCTGGTGCTTTAGGTTTAGTACAGAAAGGATTGCCACATTCGCCCACACCACGACGACTGCGCTTACCTGGGTTTTTCGCCATGTTGGTACAATCCTAGCACATGGACATTCGCATCGATCTAGATGACAAGATAAGAATGCCCCTTAAGACTACTCCTACAGAAGTTGTCGAGTATCTCAAGGAAGCATTAAGTATTCCTAACATAGAAAAAAAGGAAGCTGCCAAACATCATCTCTGGGGCTGGCAGGATATGCCAGATACAGTCCAGCTTTGGGAGGAAGATGACAGAGAATTCATAATCCCTAGAGGTTTCCTCGGAAAACTTCACAAAGGTTTACAACAAATGGGGTTTAGAGTTCTGGCCGATGGAACTGGAACTTGTATAAATGAAGCTGCATATGAGGAACCCATCCTTGAGCCTCGGATATGGCAGGAAAAGGCGCTGTATGAGATTGACCGCCATCACGATGGAATCTATAAGGCACCGGCTGGGAGTGGTAAGACGGCCACAGTTTTATTTGCGATACAAAGACTCGGATTAAAAGCTATCGTCATCGTAAACACAAAAGACATTCTCTGGCAGTGGCAGGAAAGGGTGGAGGATTTCCTCGGCCCAAACGTAGAGATAGGACAAATAGGAGATGAAGACTTTTATGTCTCAGAACAAATCACAATCGCAACTGCACAAACTCTACATCGACGTTACGACGAATTGGTCGCTGATGGATTCTTTGATTCTTTTGGCTTCATGTGCTTGGATGAGTGCCATCATGCTACGGCAGATACCTACCGTAGGTTGGTTAACTCTTTTACCAGTGTATATCGCTTGGGCGTATCTGCTACGCCAGAGAAAACAGGAGACTTCAAACTCGCAGAGATTGTCCTCGGACCAGTCTTCCACACCACAGAACCGGACGAAGTAGATTCTTTAATAAAACCGAAAATTATTGTTGTTAATACGGATTTTTACTTTCCCTTTAGACCGACCGAATCACGTTATAGGAAAAGCAATTATCCAGAACTATTGAAGGCCTTGACAAATGATCCGAAACGAAATGAATTAATTAAAAATAAAATATTAGAAAATTCTGGAACTCATCAACTTGTCATTTCAAAGCGTTTAGAACACCTAGATCACCTTTACAATCTGGTAGAAGCCGCAGGATACCCAGACCCGATGATTAAATTGACTGGGAAGGAAAGTCCAGAGGACCGTCAGTATGCAAAGAACACCTTGGAAACTCGACCCTGCATTGTCTTTTCTACTCTCGCCGACGAGGCTCTTGATATTCCTCGTCTTGATCGTATCCATCTCGCTTATCCTCAGCGAAACACAGGACTAGTGACTCAGCAAGTGGGCCGAGTAGAACGACAGCACGATGACAAGACAGAAGCACTAGTGTACGATTACGCCGACCGAAAGGTAGGGGTTCTAGACTCTCAATACAAAACCCGTCTCTTTCAGGTCTATAAGAAAAGGGGCCTAGAAATTGCCACAATATGATTTCCAGTTCAGAGAGAAAGATAAGTTTAAGCAGGCGCAGAAAGATGCCTTTAAGAGAGCTAAGAAGAAAAGGCTTAACCAGAGGCTCCAACAGCAAGATAGACTACGCAATCTACATGATTATCCCGAAGTAAAACTAGAGAGACAATTAGCAGAACAAAAGAAGATTAATGAATTACAAAGAAAAAAGATAACTAGATTAATAAATAGAATGAAAGAACTAGAAAGAGAAAGGAAGAAAACAAAAGATAGTATTGATAAATTTAAAGAAACGTATATAGATATACCTGAAGAAAGAGAAACGATAGAGATATGAGTATGTCTTTTTGTAGTTCCAGTGGTATCTAGTCGTTCTACGGGCGTGTAATCACGCGCCGCTGGCATTTTGCCGAAATGTTTAGATTGAGCGCGGGTGGCGGAATAGGTAGACGCGCACGGTTTAGGTCCGTGTTCTTCGGTGAGTGTGAGTTCGAGTCTCACCCCGCGCATAAGGAGTTACAATAGAGAAAGTGGCAAATGGAGCCTGGGATACCCGTACTTGGGCCATTATCTTGATAGTGGGCGTATTCGCAATCGTCTTTGCCCGAGCCGAACAGGCTTACAGAGGAGTACACGATGTTCAGGAAAAGGCTTGTGAGGTAAATAACGACCGCAATCGGACAGCCGTTCGAGCCTTAATAGTTCTATCTCACGCCTCAAGCAACCGACGAGAGGCTTGGTCCGACATCTACGATCAGCTAGACGAGGACGATTTGACGAAACTGAAACCTGTAGCCGAGGTTATGATAGGATCAAACGCCGTCGAATCTCAGTCTTTGAGGGAGCTTGCAGATTACATTGGAGATTCAGCATTGAATCCTGCTCATCCTAACGCAAAGGACCCACAAGTACGTTCCCAATCTGACTGCTAGGGCCAGTGACGGGAATTGGCATACCTACCAGACTTAAAATCTGTGTGCTTGTTGGTTCGAATCCAACCTGGCCTACCTAAAAAATAAGGAGGGGAAAATGCTGTTCAGCTATTTAGTTGTGGTACTGATTATTTATCTTATGGTTCTGCTGATAGCAGGAGTGCCAGTGCTCCCGCAAAAGAAAAAGCCGTTCTACCACGAGTTTGGACGCGACGACGATCCTCAGATCGATAATGTCAAGCAGAATTACGTCAATGGAGTTATTGACCGAGAGGTATTTGAAGAGGCCCTTGAGGATGTTCTAAATGGCAAGCCAAATTCTTATGGCTCAGCACTCTACTCCCCAGGTAAAGAAGAAATAGAGAAGTCTGTTGATGTGGCGGAATACAGTCCCTCAGCAGAATTATGTGATCGTCTAATGAGTGCAGACGATATTGGGTTCTACCAAATAGACCAAGAGTACGGATATTTTGGATATCCACCCAGTACAGAACAGTAGGTACTACAATGGAAACTATGGCTATATTAACTGGTACACGTAGTTTTGTAATGGTAGACAGGGATCGTCACACATTAACTTTGTATCGGCGTCGTCCCTGGTCTTCGAAGTTCTCCGTCAAATTTAAACGCGACATTGCTGTTGGAGCGGTTGGACATCGTACTCCTCCTGGAATGTATGTGGTGTCTTCCAAGGCGAAGGACCCGTGGTGGCAGGCTCCTAACTCAGACTGGGTTCCTGACGAGATGAAGGGTCAGAGATTTCCTCCTGGCGATCTAAACAATCCTCTTACGGGTGCCTTCATCAAGCTCTGGAATGGGATCGGTATTCACGGCACTCGCAGCATCGATTCGCTCGGTACTGACGCCTCTCATGGCTGTATCCGTATGGCTACAGAAGATGTGCTTGAGCTATACGAAAAAGTGCCTGTAGGGACACCTGTTTATATACGTTAATTAGTTACACTAATTATGTGACTAATAAATCTGTTGATCGGCTGCGTAGATGTGGTCACTGGCTTGAGCGTTTTACACCTGATCCTGAAGTAATGGTAGTTATCCATTTTGCGTTAACAATTGGATGGGCCATTTCTCTGCCGGTTGCTATCATCACCGGCTGGCTATGGTCGATTGCTTTCATCTCAGCCTGTTCGATCTATGCTAACTTTGTCGGACACTTCTCAGCTTTTGAAGCGACTTTGGCGGCTCTCTTATCTAAGCGCCAAATAGACAATACCTAGAAGAGGAATCCACATGAGTGAACCTTGGGGCGCTAAGTACGTCTATTACGTTTACCTAGAAAAAAAGGATATGCATAGGAGCGCTTTAGATGGCGCTAATGCATTGTCGGAAGCTTATCCAGAATACAACTTTATTGGTACCAAAGTAGAGTTGGTTCAAGAAGAACCGATAGACCAAATCGCCACCTGATACACTGGTGCCGAGAGGGGCGGAATCGGGACGCAATACGGCGGGACTTGCGGGTCCTTAGCTAGCTATAAGCCCCCGCCCCTCATTTACTGCCTGTAGCGCAGCTTGGTAGCGCACCTGCTTTGGGAGCAGGGGGCCGTTGGTTCAAATCCAACCAGGCAGACTACATAATATGGTAATATTCGTTAATGGCAGATATTGGTAAGCCTGAACGGATTATCGAAATCGATCCAATTGATTTGCCGGATCGAGAGCCTGTACCAGACCCAGTACCTCAAAAGGAACCAGAAAAGATTCCTGCCTAATGACGGACTTGTATACCGAGCCAATCGCCGGTTACCGGACCTGGGTAATGGATGACACTGAGCCTATCATCACTGGCGTCATTCATAGAATGGTGTGGTCGCCGTTAGAGGACTCTCAGGCCGTTTGCAGGAAAAACGTATTAGGCAACGGTCGTCTACAGAAAGGCAAGCGTCGTAGTCGGCACAAGGTTCCTTGCTTGACTTGCCAGTGTGGGTTCTGGGCTTACGACAGCATGCATGATCTTAAACTTGCGACTAATTATTGTTGGGGCAGCATGCTTAAATCTGTACGAGGCGTAATTATTGCTTATGGCCGGATTCAATTGACTGAAAAGGGATTCCGAGCAGAGCGAGCTAGGCCGGTCGGATTTCTCCGATGGAATGATAGGCGAAGGCTGCCTAGCGCCGAAGTGAAACTAACGAATGATGAAAAGGAACAAAGGGAACACTGGAACGAACAGCTAGAGAAGATTGGTAAGGTGTATCGAGTCCCTATTGTCGATACCGAAAAAGAGTTAGCCGAAATCGCAAATGAATTCGGCACACCAATCTCCCGCTGATCCTGTATACTGAAACTCATGCCGCGTCGAAAGAAAAACATCCCCCATGGCACTTCCGGTGGCTATACCAATCACAAGTGCCGTTGCCCCAAGTGCCGTAGAGCTTGGCGAGAGTACATCGAGGCCCGCCGCAAGCGCATTGGCTGCCAGATGGAAGGCTGCGAGCGTGGCTACTACTGGGGCAGCATCAATGGGACCTATTATTGCAACCCACATTACCGTGAAGTTAAGGCGAGGATTTCGGAGCCTGTCGCGTCTTGACCTGATATGATCCTCCGAAACGAACGGAGGCCGCATGTCAACTTATTATGATGTGGACGATCTTCTGAATCGCGGGAAGGTGATTCAAGGTCTCATTGACTCCTTTGGTGCAGTGCCGCTAGACTCTAATCCAAGGAAGACAGGCTTTGCTGATTCTGGAAAGGAAAAGGATGACGAACGAGGAACTGGGCAAGACAATAGGTAATGGAGATAAAAAGAGCCGTAGTAAAGCTGAGGCAGCTAAGGAGCGCAATCAGCATGAGGCAGATGGGTGGCCGACTGTGGAGGGCCGTCCGTTAGTAAAGATTCAAATGCAGGCCAGCGAGATTATCCCTACAGGGCAGTATGCAAATGTTGCCGTAGGCCCCGCAGTTATTACTGCATTTATCGATCCACATAATGAAGATGGATTCTCTGAGGACTGGAAAGAGAACGTCACCAAGGCCGTGAACCAACTAGCCGAGCTAGTGGAGCGTGACGTTATCGGAGTACAGAGGAATCTAGTGCTGATGTCGTTGCAGGATCAGGTGAATGATGGCTGACCGCATTTATATTCCATCTCTGCTCTCTCAGAAGCTAGGCATTTCTACTTACACCGCAAAGGTGCATTGTTCAACAGCCGTGTTGTCAATCGATGACCGGCCCGTACCTATCACTCAAGCAGATGATCGCTACTGGGTTAATGTTGAGGAAGAGGATTACGGTAAGAAGTTGACGGTGAAGGGTAATACGAACACCTACGTTGTAATGCTTGAAAAGCTGACGGGGGAAGAAGAAGACGATTCTCGTGATATTCGGGGGCTGACATAGACACTGAAAGGGCGGTCCTTTCGAGAGTCATTCAGACCGGAAATTTTGCAGCACTCGCGTCTAAGGGAATCCGTGAGGACCATTTTCACGATGAAATGTGTCG
>AR_comb_assmDRAFT_10314649_pt1 | contig 21319 bp, 20 predicted proteins | sample ArasoioldDNA_FD_10543 | JGI IMG/M metagenome (IMG submission 10543) | reverse complement strand
CCCGCTACTCCGTACTCGTAATCTTAGTAGCTCGGTCGAACTTCCCCGCTTCGCGTCCCGACAGCGCCGCCAACGCAATGGTCATCATCTGGACAGGCAAAATCTCAACGATAGGTCGAATCCTGCTCGCATGTTTCGGCAGCCGAAAGCACCCCATCGCCGAATCCTCACCGACAAGCTCTCCCCGTCCTCCTGCTTGCTGAATGTCCTTCACTAGCCCTTCGTTCAAGCCACGCGTCTTCTCGTCCCCGGCAAATACTAGTACGAACGTTTCTTTCCCGAGCATTTCCACCGGGCCATGCCGAAAAGCCGCACTGCTCATTCCCTCAGCTGGAAAATGGTCGGACTCCTTGATCACCAGGGATCCTGCTCCCACCGATGCCAACGATCTCCCTCGCCCCGCAAGAAACAACTGGCGGACTCCTTCCAAACGACCAGCAATACTCGCAACATGTTCTTTCCAACTCGCGAGATACTCTTCAGCCGCTTTGCTCGCTGTCGCCAGTTCCCCTCTGCACTGCTCCAGATCCCCGTCGCTCAAAATGCACCCGAGCCACTCCAGCATCATCAACGTCGTAACGTAAGTCTTGCATGATACTGAAAACTCGCTTCCGGCCCGCGTCATCAGCGCTGCGGTCGCATTCTTTGCCAGCGTACTCCCGACTGTGTTGGTCACCGCGATTACGGGCGAGCGCTTCTGATTTAATTCAGCCATCCGGACCATTTCCACGCTCTCACCCGACTGGGAAACGGCGATGGTCAGCGTCGCTGAATCCAGCAGCCGTTCCCGATAGTGAATGAGTTCCGACGTCTCCACCATTACCGCCGTAACTCCGCGATCGGTCAGAGTCAGGCTCAACGGATGCTGCGCATGAAACGACGACCCCATGCCCGTGAGCACCACCCGTCGAAACTCGCCACGATTCAATCGCCCCGCCAATTCGACGAGTTCCGCCGGCCGTTCCAGAGCGTCGCACGTTTCCTTCAACGCCCCAGGCTGGTCCAGTAAGTCCTTCAGATACCGGCCTTCTATGATCTGCAAGTCATCCGGCACGTTGTACTCCTCCATTCTTGGAAGCATTCGAAATATTAATCGATGTCATCGAAATTATCGCGCGGGTCCACCCGGCTATTTTCTTGACCTCGCCAGCCGCCTCTCCTATTCTTCTTGTGGAATGTTGTCTCATACCCATCACCGCCATCACCATCACGCGCACGGCGCGTTGGCGGGGGTGCATCTGACGTAACCTAGCACTCATAGCAAGTTCAGCCCGCTGACGCGATACACGCTCAGCGGGCTTTTTGTTTTCGGAGAATCGCAATGAATACCGAACTTGATTTTGACAAACTCGATGGACTCATCCCCGCCGTTGTCCAGAATGCCTCTGGAGGCGAGGTGCTCATGGTCGGCTTTATGAACCGCGAAGCCTTCGAGCTTACTCTGGCCAACGGATACGTCACCTTCTTTAGCCGCACCCGCCAGAGCCTGTGGATGAAAGGGGAAACCTCCGGCAATCGCCTGCGCGTCCTCTCCGCCGCCACCGACTGCGATCGCGACACTCTACTCTTTCGCGTTGAAGTGGAAGGCGCCGGCGTCGTCTGTCACCGCGGCACTCGCTCCTGTTTCACCGAAGACCTGCCCGGGCAAACCTCGCAACCGATCCCCGCAAAGGAGACCGCATGAAGCTCCGCATTGGAATCCCCAAAGGCAGCCTGCAGGAAGCCACGCTCCAACTATTTGAGCGCGCCGGCCTTCCCGCCTACACCAATGGCCGCTCCTATTTCGCCACAACCGCAGATCCCGAAATCGACTGCCTTCTGATTCGCGCCCAGGAAATGGCCCGCTACGTGGAACACGGTGCCGTCGACGCCGGCCTCACCGGACTCGACTGGATCGTGGAAAGTGGACTCGAAGTCGCTACCGTAAGCGACCTCATTTACGCCAAGCGCAGCCGTGGCAAAGTGCGATGGGTCCTTGCCGTTCCCGAAGACTCACCCTTCCAACGCGCGGAAGACCTCTCGAACCGCATTATCGCCACCGAACTGGTCAACGTCACGCGCAACTACTTCGCTAAGAAAAATGTCGATGTCCGCGTCGAATTTTCCTGGGGTGCGACCGAAGTGAAAGCCCCTATGCTCGCCGATGCCATCGTCGAAGTTACCGAAACCGGCAGTTCCCTTCGCGCCAACCGCCTGCGAATTCTTGAAACAGTTCTTGAATCCAACACGCAGCTCATTGCCAACAGATGTTCCTACGCCGATCGCGCCAAGCGCCGCAAGATCGACAATCTCGCGCTCATGCTCCAAGGCGCGATGGAGGCGCAAGAACGCGTTGGCTTGATGCTGAACGTTCGGAAGGAAAACCTCGCTGCGGTCCTCGGCGTCCTTCCGGCACTACAAAAACCAACCATCTCTCATCTGAGCGATGAAGACTGGCTCGCCGTCAATACCGTAATCGATGAGTCCGCTGCATGGGACGTAATCCCTCGCCTCAAAGAAGCGCAGGCGCACGGCATCGTCGAGTATCCGCTCAACAAGGTGGTCCTGTGATGCGCATCCTCTCAGGCCGCAAAGCTGCCTTGGCCGTCGAGCGTCTCTCTGTGCGAAGCACACAGTTCGCCGCGCTCGAACCCAAAGTGCGAAGCATCATCAGTAGTGTTCGCCGAAACGGCGATGCCGCTCTTCATCGCTACGCCACGCGCTGGGACGGTCTCGCAGCGAATCAACCGCTGAAGGTCTCCGAGGCCGAATTATGCACCGCCCTGAAGAACATTCCCCCGCAGAGTCGCAAATCACTTCGCCAAGCTGCGGATAACATCCGTCGCTTTGCCGAATGGCAAAAGCCTCGCGCCTGGACTCGCGAGCGCCGTGGCGCCTCTCTCGGACAACTCGTGATACCGCTGGACTCCGTCGGATGCTACGTTCCCGGCGGTCGCTACCCGCTGGTCTCTACGTTGCTGATGACCGTCATTCCGGCTCAGGTTGGTGGTGTCAAGAACATCCGCGTAGTCTCGCCAAAGCCTTCACCAGAAGTCCTGGCTGCCGCAGCTCTCCTCGGCATTCGCGACTTCTATCGGATCGGAGGCGCGCAAGCCATCGCTGCCCTCGCTTATGGCACCAGGACGATTCCACGCGTGGACAAAATCGTCGGTCCCGGCAACGCCTATGTCACGGTCGCCAAGAAACTCGTTTCCTTCGATTGCTCGATCGACTTCCTCGCTGGTCCGACGGAAGCCGTGGTACTGAGCGACTCCGGCACGCCAGAATTTATCGCCGCCGACCTCGTCTCCCAATCCGAACACGACTCCGACGCGCTTTCCATCTTCATCACCACATCAAGCCGCCTGGCAAATTCCGTCGCGTCGGCAACAGATGCCCTCGCGCGCAATAATCCAATCGCTCGTCAAGCACTGACGCAAGGTGGTGCGATACTACTCGCGCAATCCCGCGAGCAATCCCGCGAATGGGCAAATCAGCTCGCACCGGAACATATCACCGTCGAATCCGAAGACTTGCCTTACATCCGAAATGCAGGTTCCGTCTTCGTCGGAGACTATTCCCCGCAAGCCGCCGGAGACTATGCTTCCGGTCCCAACCACGTCCTGCCTACCTCCGGACAAGCCCGCTTCCGCGGAGGCCTCAGCGTCCTCGATTTCGTCAAGCTCATCACTGTGCAGAAACTGTCGCGCAACGGCCTCGCGCAAATCGGCAAGACTGTGGAGCGCCTTGCCGAGATCGAAGGCCTCCAGGCCCATGCGGAATCCGTCCGCGTCAGGAGCGCCCATGCTTAACCCGCGCACGGCCGTGCACACAATTCCGGCGTATCATCCTCCGCTCGCAGGCCGCGATGGCCTCCGCCTCGACTTCAACGAAAACACGATCGGCTGCTCGCCGCGTGTTCTCTCACGTTTGCAGAATCTGACCCCTGAAGACCTCGCTCGCTATCCCGAACGCGAGCCAATCGAAGCCAAGGTCGCCACATTCCTCGGCGTCTCGAACGACGAACTCCTGCTTACCAACGGCGTCGACGAAGCCATTCACCTGCTCTGCCAAACCTATCTCGCATCCGGCGACGAAGCTCTCATCGTCGTCCCCACCTATTCGATGTACCGCATCTACATGATCTCGGCTGGAGCGCTGGTGCTCGCCATTCCTGCGGCTAAGGATTTCCAGTTTCCGGCTGATCAACTGCGCGCCTCCATCAACGACCGCACCCGGTTGATCGCGATTGCGAATCCCAACAATCCCACGGGCACACTGACTCGAACAGATGACCTCCTCGAAATTGCCCGCTCCGCGCCTCAAGCCGCGATTCTGGTCGACGAAGCCTATTACGAATTCTGCGGACAAACTATCCTTCCCCGACGTAGCGAGTCTCCCAACATTTTCATCACGCGCACCTTCTCGAAAGCGTATGGCCTGGCGGGACTCCGCATCGGTGTTCTCGCCGGCGATCGCGAGCAACTCCGATCGATCCGCCGCGTCAGTTCACCCTACAACGTCAACGCCGTCGCGCTGGCTTGTCTGCCCGAAGCCATCGCAGATCAGAACTACATTGAGAGCTATGTAACTGAGGTCCGAGCTTCTCGCACAGTTCTCGAATCCGCACTCAAGGAACTCGGAATCCGGTTCTGGCCAAGCCAGGCGAATTTCGTCCTCGCGCGCATAGGCACATCCGCATCCGCAGCAAGTGCATTCGTCGAGCGCATGCGCCAGCAAGGCATTCTGGTTCGCGATCGCTCCAGCGACCACAACTGCGAAGGCTGCGTTCGCTTTACTCTGGGCCCACGCGAACACACCGATCGCCTGCTAGCCGAGCTTGCAAGAGCCGTCGACGAACTTAGCCTCGGCCAGGGAGTTCCCCGCTCATGAGAAAAGGCACCATTCAACGCAACAGCAAGGAAACTCAGATTTCGGCCTCCCTCACCATCGAAGGCCGCGGACGTTACGAAATCTCGACCGGCATCCGCTTTTTCGATCACATGCTCGAACTCTTCGCGCATCACGGCGGCTTCGATCTCAAGCTCAAAGCCAACGGAGACCTCGACGTCGATCAGCACCACACGGTCGAAGACGTCGGCATCGTCCTCGGCCAGGTCTTCGATAAAGCGCTCGGCACCAAGTGCGGGATCCTTCGCGCCGGATACTTCCTCATGCCGATGGACGAAACCATGGGCATGGCCGCCGTCGATTTCTGTGGACGCACCGCCGCCGTCATCGACACCAAGGTAAAGACGCGTCTAGTCGGCGATCTGCAGGCCGAACTCGTCTACGATTTCTTTGAAGGTTTCTCCCGCGGCGCGCGCGCCAACGTTCACGCCCGCGTTCTCTACGGCCGCTCCAGCCATCACAAGATCGAGGCACTCTTCAAGGCTTTCGCCCGCGCTCTGCGCGCGGCCTGCTGGCGCGATCCGCAGATGGTCCGCCTGCTTCCCTCGACTAAAGGAGTTCTCTGATGATCGCCATCGTCGATTACGGCGCAGGCAATCTGGTCTCGGTCAAGAAAGCGCTGGACTGGCTCGGCCAGGATTGCACCATCACAGCCGATCCGACTGCAGTCCACCATGCTGACAAAGTAATCCTTCCAGGCGTCGGACATTTCGCCTCCACCGCTGCACTCGAGCGAACCGGATTGCAGAAAGCGATCGCTGACAACATCGCCCGCAAAACTCCATTTCTCGGCATCTGCGTCGGCATGCAATGGATGTTTGAAGGCAGTCAGGAGTCGCCGGAAACCCGCGGTCTGAGCGTGTTCCCCGGGCAATGCACGCACTTCCCTGACAATGTGAAGTCACCACATGTTGGTTGGAACCAGCTTGAGATCGCTCCTCATTCGCGTCTCTTCCGCGATCTGCCCCCATCTCCATTCGTCTACTTCACGCACTCGTTTCGCGTTCCGACCAACGAATCGACCGTCGCGTGCTGCGAATACGGAGGCGAGTTCTCCGCAGCGGTCGAACATGATCATCTCTTCGGCGTGCAGTTCCACCCGGAAAAGTCCGGCGACGCTGGTCTGAAGATCCTCAGCAACTTCTGCGCTCTCTGACTATGTTGACCAAACGCATCATCGCTTGCCTCGACATTGACGCCGGACGCGTCGTCAAAGGCGTTCAATTCGTCAACCTCCGCGACGCCGGAGACCCCGCCGAACTCGCCAAGGCCCATAGCCAATCCGGCGCGGATGAAATTGTTCTCCTCGACATCTCTGCGGCCCACCAGCAGCGTGCCACCTTGCTCGATACCGTCCGCCGCACCGCCCGCCAGCTCTTCGTTCCGTTTACCGTGGGAGGCGGCATTCGCACTCTCGACGACGCGGCTGCTGTCTTCGCCGCTGGGGCTGACAAAATCAGCATCAACTCCGCTGCTCTCGCCGATCCTTCCCTGATCACCCGCATCGCCGACCGCTTCGGCTCTCAGGCGGTCGTTGTCGCGATCGATGCCAAACGACAAAACGGATCCTGGCAGGCCTTCACCCATGGAGGTCGCATCTCCTCCACTCGCAATGCCGTGGAATGGGCTCTGGAGGCCGAATCCCGGGGTGCCGGAGAAATCATGCTCACCTCCATGGATCGTGATGGCACTGCCTCCGGCTTCGATTGCGCTCTCACACGCACCGTTGCCGATCGCCTCAACATCCCGGTGATCGCCTCTGGCGGCGCCGGGGGCTCCCAACACTTTGTCGAAGTCTTTCGCGAAGGGCGCGCCGACGCCGCTCTCGCCGCTTCGATTTTTCATTACGGACTCAGTTCACTGGCAGATCTCAAACAGCACCTGAGTTCCGAGGGGATCCCCGTGAGGTGGCCATGCTGATCCCTTCAATTGACTTGATGGAAGGAAAGGTCGTCCAACTCGTCCAGGGCAGTCGGAAGGCGCTTGAATTCGACAACCTTCAGGAATGGGTTGCCCGCTTCGCGAAATACCCTCTGGTCCAGGTCATCGATCTCGACGCCGCCATGGGCCGAGGCAACAATCAGGAAATGGTCCGCCAAATCGCAAGCCAATTGAACTGTCAGGTCGGAGGCGGCATCCGTTCCATCGACAATGCGCGAGCCACGTTGCAACTCGCAGCCAGTCGCGTCATCCTCGGCTCTTCTCTGATTTCCCACGGACAAGTTAACTCCGCATTCGCCCGCGAAATCGCCGAGCATCTCGGCCCAGAGAAACTCGTCTTCGCCGTTGACTCCCGCGCAGGCTGCGTCTCCATCAAGGGCTGGAAAGAATCGACGAACATCAAAGCAGCAGAAATGATGCAAGAGCTAGAGCCGTTCTGCAGCGCATTCCTCTACACGCACATCGACACAGAGGGCATGCTGCAAGGAATTCCTGTCGACGTAATTCGCGAACTTCGCAACACAACCGAGCGACGCCTCATCGCAGCCGGCGGAATTCGCAGTCAGGAAGAAGTCGATGCCCTCGACGCAATTGGTGTCGATGCAGTCGTAGGCATGGCAATCTACAGAAATCTGATTCAGGCGTAAGTGTTGCCAGCCTGAAGTAGTTTCCCTGCGCCCCTCTGTGGCCTCTGTGGTGAAAGGTTTTAGCAATCGCTATTTCTGAAACACAATCAACTGCCCGACCGGCACCCAAGCCCCTTTCGAGCCCTTGTAAGGCTGCCCCTTCACCACAACTTTCACCACGTGATCGCCGGGCGCGATATCGAACTTGCCCCAGAAGCCCTCAGTCCGATCCCCATCATCATTAAACGCGTCGAAGTTTCCCATGGACTTGCCATCAAGGAACACTTCCAATATCCCGCCCTCCGGCAGCAGTTGCCCATACAGGATCGCTCCCGTTCCCTTGAACTTCACCGAAGCCTGTGCTCCCGCTTCATCCGCTCGGTTGAAATCTCCCTCCGCATCTTTCTGCCACTTGCCGGTGAAATTCCAGCGCGCATCGGTAAACGAAATCCGCTCCACCGGCTTTCCCGGATCGAACTGCTCCAACTTCACTCCTGCGGGCGCTTGCGCCGGGATCGTCAAGGCATTCGCCTCAACTTTCCCGCCTTCCAATTTCACAACCTGCTTGGCGCGTTCAATAGTCTTCTCCACCGACGTGTTGAACGAATAGTTCGTATACGAGAACTTCTGATCGGCGATCGTCGGCAGCGGATCGGTCCACTTCGCCGGGATCGCCTTGTATCCACTCATCGTTCCCAGAATCCCCGCTGCCGACGCCGGATTGCAATCGCTGTCCTGCCCGCCGCGCATCGCAATATCCATCGTTTTCTCGAACTCCCCATTCCCGTACAGCAACCCAATCGAGATATACGCCCCATTCAGCGAGGCATCGATGTTGAACGGCATCAGCGCGCCATCGGGACATGCATCATCCCGATCCCATTTCCCCTCCACCAACTGCCACGTCTTCTTCCAATCGTCCGGATTCTCCTTCGACCACCGCAGCACATCGGCAATCACCTTCGCGTATCTGCTCTCCGCCGGAATCGCCGCCACTCCCGCCTCGACAACTTTTCTCGGATCCCGCTCAAAGTACGCCGCCGAATACATCGCCGACACAAACAAGCCACCATATAGGCCGTCTCCATAATTCATCACGCGTCCCACGCGTGATGCATACCGTTGCGCCGCTCGGGGCATCCCCGGCGTCATCAGCCCAATGAAATCCGACTCGATCTGAAAATCAATGTCATTAGGATGCAGATTGTATTTAGGGTTCCCCGACATCGATCCCTTCACACCCCGGAGCAGCGCCCGGCGCGCCGCCAGATTCGCATGCCACAGGTGATACTTCGAATCCTTGAATGCCTCACCGTACTCATCCGCAGTCGCGTCAAGGCCCTTCCGATCCATCACATCCGAAAACGTCATCTCGACGTAGAGATCGTCCTGATCGAGCGCTCCCGCCAGCTCGTCAGGCTTCCAGTTGCGCGGTTCCTCATTGATCTTCTGCAAGAATCGAAACTCCGTCGGCGCTCCGTACGTCACACCAATCATCTGCCCCGCCCAGCCGCCGCGAACCTTATCCTCAAACTCTGCCAGTGTGATCGTGTGTTTAGCTGGAACGCTCTTCTGCGATGCCGCATCAGCAGCGGCAGCGAATCTCGGGAACACACTGAGCCCACCAATCAAACCAATCCGTAATAAAGCGCGCATATGAGCCTCCAAACACTCACAAGAAACACGCAAATTTAGTGCCCGGCCCGGACTACGTCAAGTACAGGAAACGTTTTGATTGGATGATCGGAGAGCGCCGAGCTTTCCCGCTTATGGGCTTCAATTGTAAGGAAATTGTCGGCGAGGGGACACGAACTCTCGGAACACTATCCTTCCGACAATCGCCTCGACGATGCCATCAGCTCATTCGTCCGTCGAATCAATTCGCTGCGCTCCATGTCGCGATATTGCTTTGGCAGCAGGCTCTTGCTCGTGCATTCGAGTACCGCCACCAGATTCTGCAGATCAATCTCGGTCGGATAGTAGGGCGGGATGAAATCTTCCAGCGCTCCCTCAAGGTCCTGCGCGTCCACCGCCTGTTTCTTCTGCAAGCTGCTCCGCATGTGGCTGCGTACGAGCACAGCCTCAATGTCGGCGCCAGACAGGCTCTTTGCGCGATCCAAGAAAAACTTCTCGATCTCCTCTGGGAACGGCTTCATCCCAACTTTTCGCTGCATTGCCCGCAGCAGCGCCAAACGCTCTTCCGGCGTATCGGGATAAAACAACGCAATATGCTCTTCCGCACGACCCTGCCTTTTCAAATCCACCGGAAGCAGATCAGGGCGACACGTGAGCAGGAACCAGATCACCCGTCCGCGATACTCCGTATTCCCCATGAACTGCGCGATCTGTGCGAAAACGCGATTTCCCACGCCGCTGTCGCCCGAATTCGACCGGTCGCCGAGTTGAGCATCGGCTTCATCCACGATGACCGCAATCGGGCTCATTGCCTTCAACAGCGTCAACACCCGCTCCAGGTTTCCTTCGGTCACTCCCTGCCACATGCTGCGGAAATTCTTGAGCGTCACCGCGGGAATCCCTACTTCGCCAGCAAAACACGTCGTGATAAACGTCTTCCCGGTTCCCACGGGACCGCAGATCACATATCCCATCGGAAGCACATCCGTGTTTCCGTCGCGGATCGCCGACGCAGCATCCTGCAATTTGCGCTTCGCCTGATCATTACCTGCAACGTAAGAAAGATCAAACCGGCTCTGCACAAACTCCAGCAAGCCTCCCGACTCGGCTTCAATCAAATCCTTCTTCCTCTGCGAGAGGAACTTTAAAGTAAGAGGTTGACGATTCTCCACCGCATGCGAGATCAGTCCCTGCAGCTGCACTCGCTTCAATCCCGCACCTAGCTTGGCGAGAGTCTCGTCATTCACTTCCGAACCGGCGGGCAACTCGCGATTCTTTAATTGAGCTCGAATAAAATCCAGCCGTTCTGCATAATCGGGCAAAGGAATCGCAATGGACGCTACTCCCGGGTGCTGCACAATTCCCTGGTTCAACTCGATCTGATTCTCGGAAATCAAGCAGATTGTTACGTCAGCATTCAGGAACGCCGCATTCCGCGCCCAGCGCTTCAGGATCACCAGCGAATTGCGATCCTCCGCCGACATGCCCGACACATCGCCCGCCGGAGCAATCGTCTCCGCAAAATCAATCACCAGCCCGATCTTCTTTCCATCGGCAATTCGTAAGCGTAGATAGTTATCGAGCAGATTAAGAACAGCATCCGGATTCCGCGGTATCCCTCCTTGCGAATAGCTCGTTCCATGAAAGCTGTCGTAGCCTTCGAGCGCTCGCCTGAAATCACTCTGCGTCGCCGACGAACCAAAACTCAGCCCACCCCGGTCATACTGCAGCACCAAATCCCGCTGTCCGAAAAGCGCATGCGACAGAAAGTCCTCAAGCGATACGAAACTCGGTCCCTCCTGCATATGCAGCGGCACCAGGTCGCGCACGTTTCCATACAGCACGAACATCGCGAAAGAACGCGAATAGTACTTCTCCGAAAGTTCGCGCGCCCAAGCGGGCAGCGCATCCAGGTACTTCCCGGTATTCGTGGGACTGGTTGTCATCTAGTTTGTAAGGCGTATACGGGATGGTCCCGAAGAGGTCGAGTTATTGTCGAGCGACATAAGCCCATCGAGGTCCGGTGACAGATCGCTGAAAATCGTCTCCACCTGCTGCACCGTCTGCTCCGTCTGCTCTACGTCATGCACCAGGCTGTCAAGGCGATCGCTCACCTGCTGCGGATCGCGCATCGTTACCGACTGATCCCGCACCAGCATCAGCACATCTTCCACGGCCGAGCACTGCGCCTCGACCACTTTTTTGTTCTCAATAATCTTGTCGAACTTCTCCAGCCGCTTGTTGAGAATCTCAATCCGTTTCTGGTTGATCTCCTGCACGCGCACCGGCTCACTGCTCAACGTCTTCTGCAGCGAAGCGATTTCCCGCTTGATCTCATCCTGCCCCGTGCTCTTCAGATATTGCTGCTGCTGCGCAGCTGCAAACAAAAGCCGTGCATACCCGGTCAGCAGCCCTTGCAGCCGGGTGTCAATCTGCTGCAGAAAGATTTGAGATTGCGAGGAAAGCTGCGCAAAATTCGACCGGATCGATCCGCAAATCTGCGCGCAATGGATATACCTGCTTTGCAACTCCGGCGAGAGATTTTTCAGCATCTCGTTGAGCTGCTGCTGATGTTTCATCTGCTCATCAGCCAGTTGCCAGGAACGAACCAGTCGCCGGAAGCGCGAGCTCTGCGGCACCAGCGCCAGGTACATCAACTCCAGCCCTGCTGCCAGCAGGATCGGCATCGCCGTCCCACTGATCAACGCAAACAGGCCTGCGCCCGCGAGAGTGATCCAGTTGTACTGCCAGTGGAACGCCGCCTTTACATAATTTGTGTTGTCAGCAGGAGGCTGCGTCGGTTGGTTCTGGTAGTCACCGGAAGCCATCTAGACACTCACCCGCACCTGTCCGTTCCCAGGCGCTTTCCGTAAGCGGCTCAGAACGTAGTTCTGCAGATCGTGGAACTCATTGCGCTGCTTCAAACTCAAATCGCGTGGACGGTCAAACGGCACGTGTACATCTTCCACGATCGTTCCCGGATGTGCGCTCATAATAAAAATGCGATCCGCCAGGTAAATCGCTTCCTCAACATCGTGCGTCACGAACAGGATCGTGCTCGCCGTCTCGTCCCACACCTTGAGCAGCAACTGCTGCATCTCGCTCCGCGTTTGCGCATCGAGCGCCCCGAACGGCTCGTCCATCAGGATCACCGACGGCCGCAGCGCCAGCGTCCGCGCAATCGCCACCCGCTGCTGCATGCCCCCCGAAAGCGTCTCCGGATAGGCATTCTCAAACCCGCTCAGCCCGATCGCTTCGATCAACTGAGCCACCGTCTCTTTCCGCTTGTCCTCGGAAACTCCGTTGATCTTCAGGCCGTAAGATATGTTACCAGCCACCGTCAGCCAGGGAAACGACGTGTATTTCTGAAAGACCATACCCCGGTCTTTGCCCGGGCCATGCACCGGCACTTCATTCACCAGGACGTCGCCACTGTCGGCGCGGTCCAATCCTGCAATCAACCGCAGCAGCGTCGACTTGCCGCATCCCGACGGGCCAAGCAGAACCCGAAATTCTCCCACATCGCGACCCGCTGCCGAAAACGCATCCTCAATCTCGAAGTTGATGTTCTCCAGCGCATTCACGCACTTCCCATCGGACGACAGGAACGACCGGCTGACATTCTTCACCGTGATCTTCGATTTCTTAGGTTCCATGTTTCGCCGCCTTCAGGTGCGCCGGTGCGCTTGGAACCGCCGCTCCAGTTCCAGACAGCGTCGTGCTCGCCTTTCGCCACGGGAATAGCTGTCTCTCCAGGAATGTCAACAGGAATCGAAACAAGAATGCAGCAATACCGATCGCGATGATGCCCGCATACACACGCTCAAAGTCGAGCACCTTGCGTGCTGCCTCGACCATGTACCCCACTCCTTTGCGCGCGTTGACCATTTCAGCCACGATCACGTACGTCCACCCGATGTCATACAAGATGCGGAAGGATGCAAACACTGCCGGAAATGAAGCGCGAAACACTAGCCACAAGGCATGGCGCTGCTTCGCCCCAAGCGTGTATGCAGTTTCCAGCAAGGCATTATCGACACGATTGGCCTCCTCTACCACAACCGCCAACAAGTAGAAAAACATCCCAAACCATAGGAACGAAACCTTCATCCGCTCATCCATTCCAAACAACGCCGTGAAAGCTGGAACAAATGCCGTCAGAGGCATAGCTCGCATCGGCGCCGCTACCGGGTTGATCAGTTCATACAGCCAGCGGAAGCTAGCCATCAGAATCCCCAGCGGAATCGCCACCACCGCGCACCAGAAGAATGCCTGCGCAATCCGCCACCAGCTCTGGAACACATTCCCCAACAGATCGTATTCCGTCCACAGTTTTCCGAATGCCCGAATCACCCCCATCGGCTTGGGAAGCGAAAACGGCGGCAGTATCTCCCAGTTCGTCAGGGCAATCCATAGCAGGATCAGAAATGCCCAACTGACAAAAGCGAGGGTCCATCGGACCCTCGCCGAAACGTCTTTGCGAATGGCAAACAAGTTATTCATCGGCGCAAGTTAACTCGGGTTGGCATACACCTTTATGTCTGTGCGGCGATTCTTCTCTCGCCCCTCCGGCGTTGCGTTGTTATCAATCGGCTTATCCGGCCCGTTTCCCGCGGTCCGCAGCCGCGCCGCAGGAAATCCATATTTCTGGACAAGGTAATTTCTTACCTCGTCCGCGCGAGCATGCGAGAGCTGTATGTTGTAACCGCGCGAGCCCGTCGAGTCCGTATTCCCCTCGATATCCACCACGGTGTTTTCGTATGCGCGCATCGTCCCTGCCAGCTCATCCACAATCGCCCGCGAATCCATGCTCATGTGCGATGAGTTCGGATCGAAATAAATCGACCGATGCTGCGTCGCAATCGGCGTCGCTCCCTTCGCCGGCTCTTTATATTCGATCGGCGCCTCGGTCGACGCCATCGAGAAGCTGTCCGCCAGTTTCTCCATATACCGCCGGTCCAGGCTGTCTTCCGGATTGAAACTATGTTTGATAATCCTCAGCTCGCGGTACATGTCCTGCGCCATGTTGAGAATATTGTCGTAATCAGGATTCGATCCCGCCGATCCCATGAACAACCGGTTATCCGCATAATCCGCCAGCTTCACTCCACCCAGCATCGTCTTCGCCAGATCGGCCGGGATATTAAAGTCCTTCACCGTTCCAATCAGGTTGTACGCGCGCTCCGGTTGCTGCTTGATGAACTCCACTCCCTCAAGCCATCCTTGGGCAAATTTCAACACTGTCTGCGGATGCTTCGCAGAGAAGCTGTCGCTCACCACCAGAATGTCCGCGATCAGCCGGTTCGCAACCTTGGTGTCATAGATCTTCTTCGATCCCGGTCGCTTGCCGACCGCGTCGCTCATGTCCGGATCCCACGCCACGGCCGCATCCACTTTTTCTTGCGCGAATAACGTCGCCGGTTCGATCCCGTCCTTCGTGTGCACAGCTTTGTTGAAGATCTCATTCCGCTGGTCAGTACCCAGGCCTGACGTCTTCAGCCCGTTGTAGAGCAGAAAATGCGACGGTGTATACGGCGCGAATGCCACCGTCTTGCCCGCCAGGTCCTCAATGCTGCTGATTCCCTGCTTCCCGATCACACCATCCGCGCCCCGCGACCAGTCCACCATCAGGAACGCGTGCGAACCAAATCCCTTATCCTTGAACTGGGCGTAATCCTTGGCGTACACATCTGCCGTCGTCAGCATCACGTCAACATTGTTCGTTGCCAATGCCGACGCGCCCTCCGTCCAGTCGTCGATGATCTTGAAGCTGACCTTCAGCCCTTTCTTCGCGAAAATCGAATCAGGCTGCGTGTCCAGGCCGCCGTTCGCCACCAAGCCTCCGACACAGCCCACCCAAACATTCACGCGCACCCGCACCTCGGCATCGCTACTGGTCGACGACGCCGGAATCAGCAACGGCTTCGACGCGTCAACGCTTTCGCCACTGCCCGAGGAACCCTTCCCTCCCGGCACCCACTTGCCCAAATCCGCATAGCCATAATGATGCAAGGTGTAGCCCACCAGGGCTGCGCCTATGAGGAATATAAGGACCCAACCGCCTCTTTCAATTTTGACCGCCATGACCTTTCCCTCCCGCCAGATTTCACGGCTGACGACCAATCGCCCGCAATCCAGAGAACCAACTTACTGAAACTGCTACGTCGTGCGTTGCGGCTCCTTCGCCGCAATCGTCTTTTCTGCGCCGGCCGGTGCCGCGTCTGGCGATGCCAGCCCCATCTCGATCTTGAACTGCTTCACCAGTTCGCTCGCCTGAATCTTCTCCGCCTCGTCGTCGATCTTCACCTTCTGCTGATCCACGTTGCTCAACGCCATATCCATCCGGGCTTCGTTGACTGCAGTCATCTCTTCAATCTTGCGGACCATCTCATCATGCGTCTGGCTGATGCCCGCCACTTCAAACTGCTCCATCGCATCCGCCACCTTCTTTTGCCACTGCGCCCGACGATAGTCCGCAATCGCATTCAACGCTTCTTGCGTCTTGCGGTCTTTCTCGCGCATGAACGCCTGCTTCACGCTCATCGCCTTTTCGAAAGCCGCGCGTGCTGTAGCCAATTGCCCCTGCGTCCTCGCCATCGCCCCTTTTAGTTGTTCCAGTTGCGTGGCAAACGCACCCGCCAGGTCATCACGGCCTGCCTGAATCGCCGCCTTGATCTTGGCCGTCAGGTTCGCCATGTCGTTCTTGTACTTGGCCTCTTCCTTCTCCAGCAGCGTCACATTCGCCTTGACCATGGCGATGCTCTCGTTCATTCGCGGTACCTGGTCATTCATGTCGCGGATGTTCTGCTGCAGAATCAATTCCGGATCCTCTGCTACCGAAATGAAGAATCCAACAAACGACCGCACCATCCTGGTCAACCGTTGCCACATAACTCCTCCTGGCTTACGAACGCTGTGTTGCCTTTGGTGAGGACGACGGTACATTCACGTCGCCCGTAGTGATCGGATTCTCTGTCACGAAATATCCGACCGCATCCGCAATCTTCTTCTCTTCCTGCTGCTTCTTCAGACGCCAGCCCGAGAACCGCTCCTTCTCGCGCGTAATCGCATCATTGTTTGATTGAATCTTCGCCCGCTGCTCAGTCACGAACTTGTCGATCTGCGCTTGAATCTCGCTGTTCTCTTTCGCCTTCTTGCTCTCCAGTTCTTCCACGGCCCGCTGCTGCACACGTTCGTACGTATCCAGTGCCCGGTCGCGCCGCACGGCATCCTGGATCACATCCTTTACGTCCACTCCCGCGGCATCCAGGGCTACCAGAATCGACGAACGCTTCACATCCGACGACTGGCTGCGAATGTGATCGCTCTCCAACATCTGCGAAACCTTCAGAATGGAATATCCTTTTTCAGGCGTAGGGATTTCCGCTGCTTTGTAGATTTCTTCAAACGAGGTAGGATCCAACACCGGCGTCGTGAATTTCGGTTCCGCCGCTACCGTCGAGGCAATCTCTGCGACACTCTGTGCCGCACTCTTCGTGGCCGGCGCACTCGTCGCTGCCTCGGGCGGGTTTGCCGAGCCCTCAACCGAAACGATGTAGTTGTACCACTTCTTCGACATTCTGCCTCCCCATCCAACCCGGAGACTTAACGCCAATTCCGAGAACTGTGGGACCATGAAAGGTAAAGCCGGGATTGCCCCTTGTCAATTGTTTTCATAGACTTCGGAGCCGAAACCATCCCTCCCGCAACCTCACCACCGCAGCTTCCCCGAACTGCCTCTTCGCTGCAGGACGCCTCCACTGTAATCACACAACTCCCCCGAATCAATTCAGCTAGAATGGGCGTTTTCAATGTTCAAATTGACCAGTCTTTTTGAACGATACTTTGCCGAAGAAGGATTCTCGTGCCCGACGACCTCGCCTCTGTTCTCAGCCGAGCTGTTGAAACCAAAGCCGAATACGACATACGCCTTCTCGCCCAGCAGATCGGCACCAACTACCGTTCTCTCATGTACTGGCTGCGGGGCGAGCGACTCCTCCCCGCCCACCTCCTTCCTCAGATCTGTGTGCTTCTCAACAACTACGATGCGCTCGATTTTCTCGAAAGCCAGGCCGGACGCGTTGCCTTTCAACTCCCCAGGCTCGATACCAACCTTGTGCTTGAAGTCGCGGCAATTTCCAACCTTGTGAAAGAAGTCGGCGAAGCGCTGGAAAGTGTCGGCGAAACTCTGGCCGATGGCATTGTCGAAGACAAGGAACTCGCCACTACCATTCCCAAACTCGAGGCTGTAATCCGCGAGTGCGCCTCCCTCAAATACCTGTTGGAAGACATGGCCCGAAAGCGAAAGAAGAAGAGCCGTTAAAAAACGGACTGGCCCTCTTGGGATTCTGACCGAACATCTAGACGCCTACCCATCACATCTCGATGTTGTCCGAGCTACAAGACTGACGGACGGCATCCCGCAGAAAAAGCCGGGCGGTTGTTTCCAGGTTGTCCTGGCTACATCCCACGCTCTAGGAATCTAGACACTCCTCATGCTTCAAGTTGCGGCTTGGAGCGCTGCATCCCCACTCCACCGCATGACCCCAAACATTCGAAGACACCGCGTATTGAGGTGAAGGGCAAGAGGGCTGGCGGCAACCCGGCGATTCCTGCCCAGACGCGCAATGTGCCTGAGGCAAGCGGAACGTGTGCTTGCCTCCCAACCTCAACCAACAACCCATGCGCTGCGTGCGCAAATACAAAAAACATAGGGAGAATTTTCACCATGGCTACGATTCAAAAAGTAATGCAGAACAAGCGGTACATCCTGATGACCGCACTCTTGCTGTCCGCTACGTTTGTGTTTTCCAGCATGTCCTTCGCCGGTACTGTCGTCGACGGTTGCGGGGATAACAAACCCATCACCATCACACACTCATCCGATTGGCAGAGTCTGTGCTCTCGGACCCTCACGCTGGCGACCAAATCGCACTGCGTGGTGAGTGGCAGCGTGGGCCTGAAGAACACCGTGACGGGCGTCCACAACGAGTACCGTTTCACAGCGGATAACGACAACAATCCAGTGACGGGAAAGAAGGCGGAGCGAATGCTCGATGTTAGTCAGAGCTCTGGTATCGACCCGATCGATCTGTCTGCTGCACCGCTGAACGATATCAGAAACCTTGCAGCAGGAACCTACACCTTCCGTCTCCTCGGTCGGAAGGAACCTGGCGCTGAGAACATCGATGTCACGGCGTACACATTGGGTGTGGTTTGCAACGACATCCCGTAAGACGTGCGGATAATTGATAGACAAAGTGCGGATCGTGAAACGATTCGCACTTTTTTTGCGCCTCTCACGGTCACCAGTCCAGGAATCAGCTCGTTAAACCAGCACCATCGCAACTCCTGACAGTCAATGACCCCCTTTCGCAAGCCCCACCGCGTTTTAGATGTGAAGGACAGACGGCGTCCGCTTTGACCAACGACCTGCCGACCTGTTCGTGAAATCGGGGGATTCGAATACCGAAATCGATCGCAAGGAGACTCTTATGAATACCAATCAGCTCATTAAGAGCGTAACGCAGCTGTGTTCCGTGCTGTTGGCCGGTTGCTTCGCCATGGCCGCTCAACCTGGCTCCTCAGCCAATGCCGCCGGCACGCCAGAAAGGAAGACGCAACAGCAGTGGGTCGACACCTTCCACCGGATGCCGATGAGTTTCGAAGCAAACATCGGCCAGACTGATCCGGAAGTAGCGTTCGTCTCTCGCGGCCCTGGCTACAACCTCTTCCTAACCCATGACGAAGCCGTATTCTGCCTGCTTCCCTTGAAAACCAATCCTGCAACTTTACGCATGCATTTCAACCGCACAAACTCAGAAAGTGCAGTGACGGGAGAAAATGTGTTGCACGGTAAGAGCAACTATTTCCTCGGAAACGATCGCAGCAAGTGGCACACGGGAATTGAAAACTTCGCTGGAGTCGTGACCCACGAACTCTACCGGGGTGTGGATCTCGTCTACTACGGCAATCAGAAACAGCTCGAGTACGATCTCCGCGTGGCACCCGGCGCGGATCCAGCGCAAATCAGTGTCGATTTCCGCTCGGATCTATCCCACCCCGACAAAACAATGGCGCTCCGCGTCGACGCCGATGGCAACCTCGTCAGTGCAGCCAACGCAAATGAAGTACTGCTTCGCAAGCCTGTCGCTTATCAGATCGTTCCCCTCAACACCGGCGTACCCGAGAGGAGACTCGTCGACGCACACTACCTTATCGGCAATAACAATCGCGTAAGCTTCAAACTGGGTGCCTATGATCGCAAACGAACGCTTGTGATCGATCCCATCATTCCCTTTTTCTCGACATACCTCGGTGGATTGTCGGACGACTACGGCTACGGAGTTGCCATGGATCCATCTGGCAACGCCTATGTTACGGGTGCGACGATCTCTCTGAATTTTCCCGTCATCGCGTGCCTGCAGTGCGTGAACCAGGGCGCATCCGATGCCTTCGTGACCGAGATGAATGCGGCCGGGCTCGTGTACTCGACCTACCTTGGTGGTGCAAGAGACGACCACGGCTATGGAATTGCCGTCGACGCAAAGGGCAGCGCCATCATTACCGGTGACACCTTCTCGGCAAACTTCCCAACCAAGGCATGCTTTCAGTGTGCACTAAGCGGAACCGTTGACGCCTTTGTCACTCGCCTTGCTCCAGGTGGCGCCGCTGTCGACTACTCCACGTACCTCGGAGGAAAAGCAACCGACATCGGACGCGCCATCGCCATCGATTGGCTCGACAACGCCTACGTAACCGGTAACACCAACTCCAACAACTTCCCGGTTCCAGCCTGCACCTTTGGCTGCGTTCGCGCCGGGGCCAACGATGCATTTGTAACCGAGATCCGATGGGCGGCTGGTGCCGGCCCGGCGGCAATTGTCTACTCCGACTACCTCGGCGGAAAAGCAAATGACTTCGGCTATGGCATCGCCGTGGACATGGCAGGCACCGCCTTCGTGACCGGGTCTACTCTCTCCACAAACTTCCCTGTTATAGCGGGTTGCTTCCAGTGCGCACTGGGCGCAGCTGCCACATCAGACGCGTTTATTACTCACGTTGCGGCTGGCGGCACGGGGCTCATCAACTCCACTTATCTCGGTGGTGTCACCAATGACATTGGATACGCCATCGCGCTCGACACGAACTCCGAGCCTTTCGTGACGGGCAGCACCGCGGGAGGATTCCCCGTCGGAGCTTGGCCCTGCTTCCAGTGTGCGTACGGCGGCGGAGTAACGGATGCCTTCGTCACCAAGCTGAACGCCCCTCTCAGTAACCTTATCTATTCGACCTATCTGGGTGGCAAGAAGGCCGACGCAGGGCGCGGAATCGCCCTTGACCTGAATCAGAACGCCGACGTTACCGGCAACACCAACTCGTTGAACTTTCCCCTCTTCAACTGCTTCCAATGCGCCTTCAATGGTGGCGCGATGGACGCTTTCGTGACCAGCCTGAATCCGACTGGAACCGGATTGGTTTATTCCACCTATCTCGGTGGCAAGGGACAAGACTATGGCCGCGGCATCGCAGTCAACGCCACATTCAGTCCCACCGCTGCCTGGGTCACTGGATATACGAACTCCACCAACTTCCCCATCTGGGGCGGTGTAGTTCAACCTTACGCTGGTGGATTTGAAGCTTTCGTCACCGGCATGCCGTAGTTCGAATCAAGGGAGAACCTGCCTGCGCGGCGCTGAGAGCGATCTTGGCGCCGCGTTTTCCTTCGCGCGCGGAACTTCATCCTTCCCGTCCCAATGGCAACCTGCCAAGCGTATAATGCCTGCAATTGGTCGTTGGAAATTCCCCTGACAGGTGATGGTCTTCATGGAGCCTACTGACGTTACGGCTCTGCTCGGCGAGTTGACCAAAGGCAACCCCGATGCCGGGCCGAAGCTGATTCCGCTCGTTTACGGCGAACTCCGTCGTATGGCTGCTGGCTACATGCGCCGTGAGCGCACGGGCCATACTCTCCAGGCCACAGCTCTGGTCCATGAAGCCTACCTGAAGCTACTCGGTCAGCATTCCGTCGACTGGCAAAATCGCGCCCACTTCTTCGGGATCGCTGCCCAGGTCATGCGGCGCATCCTCATCGACCATGCCCGCAGTCATGTCCGCGACAAGCGGGGTGGCGGACGTGAGGCTGTTCCGCTCGATGAAGCTTTAGTCTTTTCACCCGAGAAATCTGCGGATTTTCTGGAGCTCGACAGCGCCTTGGATCGGCTCCC
>AR_comb_assmDRAFT_10043842_pt1 | contig 21335 bp, 21 predicted proteins | sample ArasoioldDNA_FD_10543 | JGI IMG/M metagenome (IMG submission 10543) | reverse complement strand
GAACGCCGGCCTGTCACGCCGGAGGCCGCGGGTTCGAGTCCCGTCCACCCCGCCACAATCCCTCGCTTCGCTCGGTCTTGTGCCGGGGTGAACGTCCTCGGTCACGCCGCTGAAGCCTTCCGCTTCGGCGAGCGAGAGCGAGTCCCTTCTCGTGCATGATCCTCGCTATCGAGAGGCCAATCGAGTACAGTCTAGCCACTGCTTTCCTGAACCTGCTGCCTGATTCTCGCCTTCGCAGGCCTTTCACGCATCAGCCTTCATCAAAGCCCCGCGCGACACGGGGTGGGCGATGGGCGAGCGCAATCTCGGCTTACATCAACCAAGTGTCCGACATTCGCGATCGGTCTCGTTCAACGGAGGCCATATCGCCGGTAGCTGTGAGGAGCAAAGCGCGCATGACGCAGCCAATCCCAACGCGTCGTTTCAAGGAAGCGCTTGCACGCGTCCAGCATCTGTTCATGGAGACAGGCGGTGTGAAGCTCACAACCGCCGACGCCGCGCTGATGGCAGGCCTCGACCCACAAGTGTGCGGGGTCATGCTTCAGAACCTCATCGACACGGGTTTTCTCGAACGGCGCAGTGGAGGCGTGTTCGTCCGAAGGTCGTCGCTTCACTGAAGACTCCACAACCGTCGCTGAAAGCGCCCGCGACGGTTGCCGTTTTCCGGCGCTCACACTACGAAGGAACACGCCATGGCATCAATGAACGGCACGATCAAGCGGCTCGTCAGCGAAAAGGGCTTCGGTTTCATCATCGCGGGCGACGGCTCCGAGTACTTCTTCCACAATTCCGCCTGCCGTCAGACGGCCTTCGATGAACTTCGTGAAGGGCAGGCGGTCACGTTCGATCTGGGGCAGGGGCCGAAAGGGCCGAGGGGCGAGAACGTCAGGCTCGCCTGAGCGCGAGGGCGTGACAGGCACGATCGGGGTCACGCCGCTGAAGCCTTCGGCTTCAGCGAGCGCGGTCCCGCGAGTCCCTCAGTTCGCGAAGCAGTAGAAGTATCCGTTGCCGCCCGTGGCAATGAGATTCTGCTGCGAGCATCCTTTCGAACTGTGCGCGGAGTTCCATGACATCGGAGCGGTACCGCCGCCCTGCTTGTTGTGATGACCCACCATCGCTCCGCCGCTCGACTCGGCGCTGGTCCAGTTGCCACACGGTGCATCACCGGTCTGCAAGGTTCCGTCTGCCTGCGAGCCGGTGAGGATGTCGTGCTGGTTGCCCGGAACGGGCGCGCCTTTCTCGGTCAGCGATGTCTCGCCGCCAAGATTGTTGGCGTCGGAATGGAGATCGGCCACCGACTTGGCGACCACCACACCCTTCACATTCATCCACGGTCCCTTGCCGATGCGATCGCGCGCGTTGACCGCTGGCTGCCCGGCCGCGGCCGCGGCGCTCAAATACGCGCGCCACGTGCGGTTGCCCGCTCCGGCGGCCGCTGCGAGCGTTTGACAGTGCTTGTCGGCGCCGGCCAGTCCACCGAGATTCGCCCCGTTGCCAGGTCCAGCGCTGGTGATGAAAAAACTCATCTGATTCTGCTGCGCAGAGACGCGCAGAGAGGCAACGGCCGCGGATGCGACGGCCGCAAGCACTGCCATCGCGACTGCGCCTGAAAGCGACTTCGTCATGAGAATCTCCTGTGTAAAATCGCCGGCGATCATAGCGCGACGCACGCGAGTTGGATGCAATACGGGGGGAGGAGCGATAACCTGCTAAGCCGCGGTCATCAACCGTTTCGTTCCTGAGGCGACGAATGAGTTTCACAGAACAGCTCGTACCAAGGGATCGACATCGCATCTACGTCCGCAACTATGCGGGTCAGGAACCCGCAATCATTTTGATGCATGGCTTCCCGGACAATCTGCATCTTTATGATCGCCTTGTGCCCTATCTCTCTCCTTCGCGTCACGTCATCACGTTCGATTTTCTCGGTTGGGGAGCGTCTGATAAGCCGGCGAACTATCCGTACAGCGCAAAGAATCAAGTGGGTGACCTGGATGCGGTGATCACAGGTCTGCAGCTTGGACAGGTTGTCCTCGTGGCGCATGACGCCTCTGGGCCGCCAGCCATCGAGTGGGCGCTTGAGCACCCCGACCAGGTAGCAGCCCTCGTGTTGCTCAATACCTATTACTGTGCGATGCGGACTCTGCGACCACCCGAAGCGATCTTCCTTTTCTCGACTCCGCTCATCCGGAGTGTCGCACGCCCCATCTCAGGCCTGTTTAATCATCTGATCTTCCGTCGAATGTACTGGTGGCAGGTCGGTAGATTCTTCAGGGATGCTGAGACGAGGAATCAATTCGTTCCGCTGTTGTATCAGCAGTTCGACGCGACGCCGAGCGCTCGACATGCCTTCTTTCGGCTGAATGAAGACTTGTTGGGCACGATACGAGCCGGTTCGAAGCACATTCCCAAGCTGCGAGAGTTTCGCCGACCCGTACGAATTATCTTTGGCAGCAGCGATCCGTACCTGAACAGCGGTGTTGCCGAAGCCTTTCACGAGTTGCTACCCGCATCCGAACTGTTCCTTTTGCCGAGCGCTCGACATTTTGTCCAGATGGATGAACCAGCGGAAGTCGCACGCCTGATTCTCTCGACGCCAGTGGCGTCGTGAGCCGCCACTGGCCTGTCTTTATTCCTGAAGAGCCACGCGGCCGGCACCCAGACGCACGCCGCGCTCCATTCGTTCCGTTGTAGACCTGAGTCAGGTCTGTACTTCGCGGAACTGAACGACATTGCCCTCGGGGTCCAGCGCATCGCAGACCACGACGCCGTTGAACGACCACTCCTTGTCGCTCGCTTCCATCGCCCCACCGTGCGCGTTCGCAATGGCTCGAACCGTCGCGAGACTCTGAACGAAGAAGACAGGCTTGAAGGCCGCCGACGCACGGCGAACAGGCGGCTCTGCGACATCGACCTTCGCCGCAGCGTCACCCGGGATCCGATGCACCACCAACTGGAACCCTGGTGATTCCAGCAGGATGTGATCAGCGTCGCGATGTGCTTCGCGAAGACCGAGCACGTGGGAATAGAAGGCCGCGACCTGGTCCAGCCTTCTCGCAAAGAGTACGGCACCCGTTCGTGATTCGTACAGCACTGGACACTCCTCGAGAATCGTACGTGGAACGACGGTCACTCCTCAAAACGATAGACATCTTTCATCAGCTCGAAGCGCTCTTTCGCCGACAGTTCACTGCTGTGGACGAATCCCGCAGCGCGCTTACCTTCGCGAGGTCTCAGAATCCACGCCTTCTCGAACAGTTCGTGATAGGTCGGTAACGCGGCGTCCATGTGGGCCGAACACTCGGTGACGACGAACGTGATCTGCGCCGAGCGTCCGGGCAGCGCTTCACAGCTGACGATCTCTTCTCCAAGTTTGCGTCCTCTGGTGATCATCGAGTGCCGGCACGTTTCGCAGAGACTCCGTCCGCTCTGCGACGATGTGCCTCCATAGATCTTGATTCGCATGCATCGCTCCGCAGCGTGATGTAGCAGGCGCAGTGCCACGGAGCGAGACGACGGCTTTTGCGGGAGTTTCCGTTGTGAAACGTGCACCATGACCTGCGAGCCGCGCGTTTTCTGCCAGATGACGACCTTTCACCGATCGCAGGAACCGCGACGCGCATCTGCAACTCATCCCTAGTCGCCGCGACACATTCGTGTCTTGACTCGCTGATACCGCAGGAGAAAGATCGCCTTTCCTCTCCCTGAATTAGCCTGGAGGTTTCCATGGCTACGGATCGAATGTCTTCGCGCGCTGTATCTCCAACGACTCCAACATTGACCAGTCCGCTCAAACACTACACCGGTGTGTGGTGCCTCTGTGTCGCCGCACTGCCCGTCGTCGTCACGCAGTTCGGACTCATTCCGGTGTACGACTCGCAGCGCAGTCTGCTGCCAGCGTATGCCTCGTTCTTCTGTCTGCTGGCGCTCGCGTTCGTCTTCAGTCAGCGGCACCGCATGGCGCGAACGATGTTCGCGCCAAAGTTGCTGTGGCCTGAGGAGAGCGGTACCAGCCAGGTGAAAGGAAAAACGCGCCTGTCCATCAACGGCGCGCTGGCCGCGATGATCTTCGGTGCGCTTGCGTGCACCGCGATCTACCTGTGGGCCTTCGAAATCGGCCGGACAGCGCCGACGTTTCCGCGGCTACCTCCCACCTCGCTGAACGCGGTGCTGCTCGCTCTGTCGTTCATCACGTTGTTCCTGCTGGCGTCAGCGGCGTTTGCCGTGGTCGCGGTGCGCGAGCACATTCAGCGCGTCCTCGGTCTGAGCGACGCGGAAGTGATTACCGGTCTGCCGCGCCCGCCACAGCCGGCGGCGGCCGCGCCTGTCGCGCATCACGCCGCGATCAGCGTTGTCGCGGAACGGCCGCCCTCGCGGATGTCGGGTCTGTCGCTCGGTGAAGAGGTGTTCGCCGGCGAAGAATTGTTCAAGCGCGAAGCGGCGCCGCCGCTGCGGGCCGGCAAGAGCGAGCCCGCCGGACGGGCCTGAGCAACCGTTACTTTTCCTGGCGCAGGAACCGGCTGGCGACCTCGGTGTTGCACTTCTCGCCCGATGGCTTCATCGTCGGGCGATATTCCCACTTGCCCGACCACTCGACGGGTTTGGCGAGATAGACCGGATCTTCAAGCACGCCGGAGTAGATCAGGGTCTTCCCGTCCTCGCTGAGGGCGAAGCGTTCGGTCAGCTTCTTCTGCGTGCTCGACGGCGTCGAGAGCGACAGACCCATCGGATGGTCCTTGAAATTCGTCGTCTCGACGATCAAGGTCTTGCCTTCCCACCGGCCGACCGAATGCCCCTGCAGTGACGTTTGGGTCGCGGGCGGATGCGCGCGGCCATCGAGGTACACAATCCGTTCGGAATCCATCCAATCAACTTTCATCACCACGCGATCGCGTTGCACGGTGATCACGTTGGCAACGGGATAGAACATCAGGGCAGGTGCGCCGACAGGGATGCAGTCCTTGAGCGCGTTCTTGGTTCGCTCGTCGGCGCCGGTTGCCGCGGCCTTGCCCTTGTCGGTCAGTGACCAGCGTCCCGAGCCACCGAGAAACGCGCCGAACTCCGTGCGAGGAGAGAACCACGTGCCGGCGATGCTGCTGGCCGTCGCGGTTTTCGACTCGTAGGCGCTTCGCGAGGCGATGTTCAGCGGGACATACGTGCCATCGCGCTTATACAACTCTCTGCCGAGCACAAACGCGTCTGGCTTGGCGCGTGCCGGGTTGCCGACGACGGTGACCACGTCGCCGGCTTTGATCGAGTCCTTCGTAAATCCCAATCCGTTCAACACGGAGGCGGCGCCGGCCTCGACTTCCACCGTTGCGACAGAGCCGTCGTCTTTTTTGACCTGCAGCGTGAGATACACGTGCGGGTTCGCGAACCGGTACTGCACGACGGTTCCGCTGACCTTCACTTCTTTTTGCGTGGCGTAGGCAGCAGCACTGTGATGGGCGAGGACGGGAGCGGCGAGCGCCGCAGCGATCACACAGGCCACCAGGATGTTCGTGAATGCATTCATGTTCCCGCTCCTCGAGTGGATGAAATTCTCCTATCGGATTGTGTAGATAGCAATACCTCCACCAACCTTTCCGCCATGCCTCACGTCCAATGGGCCATCGGGAACATCAGCAGTCCTATATGACGGATAACTGAATATGGTGATGCCGCTCGACACGACCATTGATGCTGCCAAGAAGGGCAGTGCCGACCTGCTGATTCTGTCTCTGCTGGACGAGGAGCCACTGCACGGCTACGACATCGCCGGCCGGATAGAAACGCAGTCGGGCGGGACGCTGCGCTTCACGCTGGCGTCGCTCTACGCCACCCTCTACCGCCTCGAGGAGCGCGAGTTGATCCGCGGCCGATGGGTCGAACGGGCGGGCCAGCGGCGGCGCCGCTACTACCGCATCACCAGCAAAGGGCGCACGGCGCTCGCGTCGCAGCGCGAAGACTGGAGCCGCTTCATTGCCGCGGTGACGCAGGTCGCACGTTTGCGTCCCGCGTAGCACGGCTGACGCCGACATCACGGAATCCAGGAGTACAGCAATCATGGCGAGCCACATTGATTGGCGGCGTGATCTGGCAGCGCGCGCGAAAGCGTCCGGCCTGACGCTTCCGGAAGCGACCCTCGAAGAAATGGCCGAGCATCTCGACGAGATCTACCTGGCCGCCATCCGCGACGGCGCCAGCGATGTGGATGCCGAGAAACGTGCGCGAGCGGCTCTCGAGGAGTCGGCATTCGACATCCTGCGCGCGCGGTCCGCGCCCCCGCTCAGCCCGTCTCCCTCGCCGTTTGTCGCGGCTCCGGTACGTGGACGACAGAGCCTGAATATCGCTGCGGCAGTCCGCCTCGCCGTGCGGCAACTCCGATTGCGTCCAGGATTCGCCACCGTGACGATTCTCGTGCTCGCGCTCGGTATCGGCGCGAGCACGACGATGTTCACAGTGGTGGACTCGGTGCTCGTGCGGCCGTTGCCATACAGCGATCCCGATCGACTCGTCATCTTATGGGACTCGAACCCAAGCCGCGGACTGTCGCGAGAGCTGCTCTCGCCGGTCACGTTCATGGATTACCGCGAGCTTCCTGAATTCGAGAGCGCCGCTGCATGGTGGCGACCCAGTGTCAATCTGCTCGATCCAGGTCTCGAGCCGCTTCGTGTCAACACGATCGAAGTCAGCGGCAATGTCTTCGACCTGCTGGGCGTGCGGCCGCAGATCGGCCAGGGGTTTCCAGTGGGCGGGCCGTTCTTCTCCAGCAACGAGCCGATGATCGTCATCAGCGATCGGCTCTGGCGTACGCGCTACAACGCCGACCGTTCGATTGTCGGTCAGCAGCTTCGTTTGAACGGTTTGCCTCACACGGTCGCCGGTGTGATGCCTCCGCGCTTCCACTATCCGGATGACGTTGACGTGTGGCAGCGGCTTCGTTGGGATCTGACTCGGCATTCTCGATTCGCGCACTTCATGGAATCGGTCGTGCGGATCAAGAAAGGCACCACGCTCGAGCAGGCGACCGCCGCTGTGGATACGCTGCGCGCCCGCCTGGCTCGCGAGTTTCCGCCGAGCAACGGCAGCTGGATCCCGCGCCTCGTGCCGCTGCTCGATCAGCAGCTTGGATACTACCGGCCCGCCTTGCTCGTCCTCGTTGGTGCCGTCGGCCTCGTTCTGCTGATTGGGTGCTTGAATGTCGCCTCGCTCCTACTCACGCGCGCGCTGTCACGCGAGCGGGAAGTGGCCCTGCGGCTGGCGATGGGCGCGTCGCCGCGTCAGCTGATCACGCAGTTGTTCGCGGAAGGCCTTGTGCTGGCTGTGGCGGGCGCACTGCTTGGTGTCCTCGCGGCGGCAGTCGCCTTGCCCGCCCTCATCGCGCTCACACCGGTAAACATTCCACGCCTCGATCAAGCCACGCTCGACATGCGAGCGCTCGGCCTCGCGTCTGGGATCGTGGCGCTGACGACGATCGTGTTCTGTCTCGTTCCGGCCCTCGTCCTGCTGCGGCGGAAGATGATCGTCGAGCTCCGATCGGGTGAGCGTGGAAGTAGCCGCAGCGCGCGTCGCGTCTACACGGCGCTCGTCGCTGGTCAGGTCGCGCTCGCGTGCACGCTGCTCGTCAGCTCGGCGCTTCTCGTGCGAACGGTCAACCGCATGATGAACACGCCGACTGGCGTTGACGCGGACAATGTCGTCACGGTCAGCGTGCAGCTCAGCGCACCGAATGGGTCCGACTTTGCCACCGAGACGCAGTGGCGTGCGTTCGCCGACCAGCACGCGACGATCCTCGACCAGGTCAGTCGTCACACCGGGGTCACCGCGGTAGGAGCGACAAATACGCTGCCGCTTCAACTGGCATGGCGCCTGCCGTACGAATTGGACGGAGAAGCCCCGACGCGTGCGGACGATCGCTTGATCGGTCAATTTCAAACCGTCTCAGAGGGCTATTTCGAATCGATGCAGGCGCCGCTCGTCATGGGCCGCGCGTTTTCCTCGTTCGACACCTACACGGCCGCACCGGTTGTCATGGTCAACGAGACGTTCATGAACCGTCATCGCGGCAGCGGCCGCACAATGGTCGGCCGTCGTCTGCTGACGAATATCACGACGGTCGGTCCTCTCGGCCGAAACCTGATGGTGACGCTTCCTCAACAGGGATCGACAACGCCGCCTGCGGCAGTCGCGTTCGACATCATCGGTGTGGTCAAGGACGTGCGGAACGTACCGCTCGGTCAATCGGTGGAGCCAGCGGTCTATTTCAGCGAGAGGCAGTTTCCCTTTCGCGAGATGTTCCTGACGGTCCGCGCGTCTGATCCTGCGACGGGCGTGCAGGCAGTACGCCGCGCGTTGACGACTGCGGTGCCGGGCACGCCGATGGGGAAGGCACAGACGTGGGGCGAGCGCATGGCGGCATACACGGCGGAGCAGCGTCTCTTGATGACGCTGCTCGTCGTGTTTGGTTCAGCCGCGGGTCTCCTGGCGGCCCTTGGTGTGTATGGATTGTTTTCGTGGTCAGTCGCGCTGCGCACACGCGAACTCGCGATACGGCTGACGCTCGGTGAGAGACCATTCGGCATCGGGATTCGCGTCGTTCGTCAGAGCCTCGTCCTGATTGCCGCTGGCCTCGTCGCTGGCCTCGCGATCATCCGCGTCGCCGAAGGTGCATTGCGGCGCGTCCTGTTCGAGATGTCGCCGCGCGATCCGGCGTCGCTCGTCGCCGCGTGTGTGTTGCTCGTGGCCGTCGCGCTCATCGCGTGTGTACCGCCGGCCCTTCGTGCGCTCCGCGTCGATCCAGTAGACGGCCTGCGCGCGGAGTAGCCACCTAGAGCGGAGGCTTCAGCCTCCGCGGACAGCGCGTCAGCGGCCAGTGCTCGTTCGTCGCGGCGCGACGTGCCGTTTCCCCTCGCGCTCCTCGGCGATGGCTCGCTCCTTCGCGAGCTGCTCCTGCTTGACTGGCGGCGTTGCGCAGTCCTTGCGTGCGCGCTCGACGGGCGGCGCATCACTCGGCGTCGCAGCGGCGTCGCATGCCGGGTCATCCTTCTGGAAGTCCGGCAAATTGTCTTTTCTGAACGGCGCGTCCGGCTTGAGTCCGATCTCCAGTTTGTCCTTGAGTGACATCAGCACCTCTCGTGCAGTCGTTGAGTAGCACGCTGCAAAAGGAAGACCGGCCAGTTCCCATCGCCATTCACGATCGAATGGTATTGCTTGTCACATTCGAGGCACGTCTGTTGCACACCCTAACAAGCACAAGCGCTGCTCATGCTCTGCGTTGAGCTGTGTACGGTCGAGCCGCCGAGTGTTCGACCAGTCGAGTTCTTTTCGATCAGGAAGGGTTACCCCGGTGGCAACGATTCAAACGGCAGACGTAATTTCCCCCTCGTTTTCGAAACGCTCATCGCTACGCATCGCTCAGGTCGCGCCGCTCAGTGAAAGCGTGCCGCCGAAACTCTACGGAGGAACGGAGCGCGTGGTCGCGACGCTGACCGACGAGCTCGTGCGGCAAGGTCACGATGTGACGTTGTTTGCCAGCGGTGATTCGCGCACCGAAGCGAAGCTCGTCGCACCGGTGCCGCGCGCGCTGCGTCTGGCGAAGTCCGTCGATCCGCTCGCGTTACACCTGCTGCTGGTCGAACAGATCGCCCAGTGTGCAGACGAGTTCGACGTCATCCACTTTCACATCGCACCGCTCCATTTCTCGATTGCCAGGCGCCTCTCGATTCCCCATGTGACGACGCTGCACGGGCGGCTCGATTTGCCTGAAGTGGTGACGCTGTATGGCGAATTCAGCGATCTGCCGCTCGTCTCCGTCTCCGATGCGCAGCGCGGTCCGATCCCGGATCAGAACTGGGTAGGCACCGTCTACCACGGCTTGCCAAACCGTGAGCTGCAGTTCAGTGCCGGCGCGGGTGGCTATCTCGCGTTCCTCGGCCGTATATCGCCAGAGAAACGTGTCGATCGTGCCATCGACATCGCGAAGGCGTGCGGCTGTCCGCTCAAGATCGCGGCTAAAGTGGATCCTGCCGATCAGCGGTACTTCGAGCAGCACATTGAACCGCTACTCGATCATCCACTCATCGACTACTGCGGAGAGATCACGGAAGGACAGAAGGGTGCGTTTCTCGGCGCTGCGAAGGCGTTGCTGTTTCCGATCGATTGGCCCGAGCCCTTTGGTCTGGTCATGATCGAGGCGCTCGCCTGTGGTACGCCGGTGGTTGCGATTCGCGGCGGATCGGTTCCCGAAATTCTCGAACACGGCGTCACGGGGTTCATCTGTGACAACGTGGATGAGGCGATTGATGCCACCAAGCGCATCCACACACTCGATCGGCGCGCGTGTCGGCGCACATTCGAACGCCGCTTCACCGCAACGCGCATGACGGAAGACTATGTTCAGCTCTATCGGCGGATTGCCGCGGACGCCGCCCTGTACGCAGACTGATTCGTCCGCCGTGGAGTTGTAGCGTCACATGCTCGACGAGCAATTTCCTATCATCGCCGGCCCCGAGCGGCCGGCCGTCCCGCTTCACGTACTCAAACACGGCGACTGTTTCGGCGTGTTCGACCCGCGCGGCAACATCGTGCCCGGTGACGCCAGCGAGGAAGGCATCTATTACGACGGCACGCGCTTCCTGTCACGGTTCGAGCTGCTGCTCTTCGGCAACCGACCGCTGCTTCTCAGTTCAACGGTCAGTGTCGACGACGCCGTGTTCGACGCGGATTTGACCAACCCGGACGTGCTGCGCGACGGCCACATCTCGATCGAGCGCGGAGAGATCAACATCCACCGGTCGCGCGTGTTGTGGGACGCATCGTGCGTGGAGCGAATCCGCGTCACCAACTTCCGGCTGGATCGCATTGACGTCCCGCTGGCCGTTCGCTTCGACGCCGACTTCGCCGACGTCTTTGAAGTGCGAGGCACGCATCGCGCCAAGCGGGGACAGCGACTCCCCGATCAGAACGGCGACGATTACCTGATGTGCTATCGCGGTCTCGACGATCGTGAGCGCCGCGCACGAGTCCGGTGGAGCCGTCATCCGGACAAAGTAGACACCGGACGCGCGGTGTTTCTGCTGCGTCTCGAGCCAAAAGAGTCCGCGACGGTGGTGATGACCGTCTCCTACGAAACCGATGGCGAGGCGCCACCACCGCCGACGCCTGTGGAGAAGGCGTTCGATCATGCGCTGTCGTCCACGCGCACGCGGCGCGTGTCGCAGGCCGCATCGTTGTGCCGCGTGCTCAGCGCCAGCGCGATGTTCAACCGCTGGCTGACTCGCTCGAGCGCCGACCTGCAGATCATGCTGACCGATACGCCGCATGGCTCGTACCCCTATGCCGGCATTCCGTGGTTCAGCACACCGTTCGGCCGTGACGGGTTGATCACGGCCTTCGAGCTGTTGTGGGTGAGTCCGGGGATCGCTCGCGGCGTACTGTCGTTTCTTGCCGACACGCAGGCCACGTCGTACGACGATACGCAGGACGCGCAGCCGGGAAAGATCCTTCATGAGATGCGCGGCGGCGAGATGGCGGCGCTCGGTGAAGTGCCGTTCGGGCGTTACTACGGCAGCGTCGATTCAACACCGTTGTTCGTGATGCTGGCCTACGCGTATTACGAGCGCACCGCCGACCGCGAGTTCATTGACCGCATCTGGCCCAACATCGGTGCGGCGCTGGAGTGGATGCTGACGAGCGGCGATCCGGACGAGGACGGCTTCCTGGACTATGCCCGGAAGACCGACCAGGGGCTGCTCAATCAGGGATGGAAGGATTCGCACGATGCGATCTTCCATAGCGACGGTACCCAGGCGGACGGCCCGATCGCGCTCTGCGAGGTGCAGGGCTATGCCTTCGCCGCGTGGAAGGGGGCCGCGCGTCTGGCTGCGTTGCGCGGGGACATGAAGAGGGCCGAGGAATGGGGGGAGCGAGCGGAGCGATTGCGCGAGCGATTCGAGCTCACCTACTGGTGCGAGGATCTCGACACCTACGCGCTCGCACTCGACGGACGCCGGCGACCCTGTCGTGTGCGGACGTCAAACCCTGGTCACTGCCTCTTCGCTGGGCTGGTGATGCCCGATCGTGCCCGGCGCGTCTGCGACACGCTGATGGCGGACGCGTCCTTCAACGGCTGGGGTGTGCGCACCGTGGCAGCCGGCGAACGACGCTACAACCCGCAGTCGTACCACAACGGTTCGATCTGGCCGCACGACAACGCCCTCATTGCCGCCGGCGCGTCGCGGTATGGCTTCACCGAAGCGGCGACCAAGATTCTCAGTGCCACGCTCGAACTGAGCGAGGCCGTCGATCTGCATCGGCTTCCTGAGCTGATTTGCGGATTCACCCGTCGTGGGCGCGAACCCACGCTCTATCCGGTCGCGTGCGCACCACAGGCCTGGGCCGCGGGAGCGGTGTACCTGATGCTCGCCGCCTCGTTGGGTATCCACATCGATGCCCCGGCACGGCGCATCTCGTTTTCACGTGGCCGCCTGCCCGAGTCGATTGATTGGATTCGCTTGACCGACCTGAAGGTCGGAGATGCCAGCGTCGATCTGCAGCTCGAGCGGCACCCACACGATCTCGGCGTCACCATCATCCGTCGTGAAGGTGACGTCGAAATCGTCACGGTGAAGTAGCGCTATCGGCGCCGAGACGGGGAAGAGGACGAGCGTCGCGAGTTCCCGGCGCCGACCGGCTCGCCTTCCTCTTCTTCCTCATCCTGATGTGCGCCTTCGGCCGCTTCTTCGTTGATGCCGCCCTCAGCCAGCGAGTTGAGCTTTTCGTCGGCCGCTTTTTCCTCGTCCAGCGTTTCCTGCAGCAGGTCAGCCGCATCGTCGTGACCCATCGCGCGCGCCCACGCCACGAGAGTGCCGTAGGCCGCCATCTCGTAGTGCTCGGCGCGCTGGGCCGCCGCGATCAGGCAGGCATCAGCGGTCGGCTCGTCAAAGTCTTCCTGCATCATCGCCTGCGCTTCCTGGATGATGCCGGCGATGCCGTCGCAGTGCTTGCCTCGAGCCTTCTCTTCAATCGACTCGAACACCTGCTCGAGCCGTTCGACCTGATGCCGTGTTTCCTCGAGGTGCGATTCGATCGCCTCGCGCAGCTCAGGTGAGTTTGCGGCCTTGGCCATTTTCGGCAACGCCTTGGTCAACTGCTTCTCTGCGTCGTAGGTGTCGCGAAGTTCGTCCACAAACGCTTCGTGCAAGGTCCCCATTTCAGCCATTGGTTCTTTCCTCTCTTGGAGATGTCATCCGTGCTCTGTTGGAGATGTCATCCGTGGTGGGACGCGTGCAGGCAGCATGCCGCTTGCACTGTCTCTGCGGAGGCCTCATGGCGCGCACGAGACGGAAGAAGACACCAACGAAGATCCGATACGCGGTCGTCGGCATGGGCCACATCGCTCAGGTGGCCGTCCTGCCTGCGTTCAGGCATTCGCGACGCAACTCCGTGCTCGCGGCGCTGGTCAGTGACGACCCCACCAAGCAACGGCTCCTGTCGCGGAAGTATCGGGTGCCGAGCTACTCGTACGAGCGATATGAGGAGTGTCTCGAGCAGGTCGATGCGGTGTATATCGCGCTGCCGAACTCGATGCACGCCGAGTACACGATTCGTGCTGCGCGCGCCGGCGTTCACGTCCTGTGCGAGAAGCCGATGGCCGTCACCGGCGACGAATGTGAGGAGATGATCGACGCCTGCGAGTCGAATGGCGTCAAACTGATGGTGGCCTACCGGCTCCATTTTGAAGAGATCAATCTCAACGCCATCGACATCGTCCGTCGTCGGCGGATTGGCGAGCCGAAGTTCTTTAATTCCTCCTTCTCGATGACGGTCCGTCAGGGTGACATCAGGACGAAGCGGGCGCTTGGCGGCGGCACCCTCTACGACATCGGCGTCTACTGCATCAACGCGGCGCGCGCTCTGTTCCGCGCCGAACCCAAAGAAGTCATCGCGCTGTCCGTGAACAGCGGCGTGGCCAAGCTCAACGAGATTGATGAATCAACAGGGGCGGTGCTGCGATTCGACGAGGAACGCATCGCGACGTTCGTGACCAGTTTCAACGCCGATGATGTCGCCGCGTACCGAATCGTGGGAACGAAAGGGCAGTTGCATGTGAACCCGGCGTACGAGTACGCGGGCGGTCTCGCCTACGAATTGACCGTCAATGGCAAGACCACGCGGCGGCGCATCGGCAAGCGCGATCAGTTCGCGGCGGAGCTCGTGTACTTCTCCGACTGCATCGTGAAGAATCGCGAGCCCGAACCATCCGGCGAAGAAGGACTGCAGGACGTGCGCATCGTCCAGGCTCTTTATGAGTCGGCGGAGACAGGGAAAGTGGTGCAGGTTCCACCGTTCACGCGGCGCGCCCGCCCGACTGGGAAGCAGCGCATCACCCGACCCGGCATCAACAAGCCCGAGCTGGTGAAGGTTCAAAGCGCGAGCGAAGACTAAAGGCGTGTCCGCTACCGCTGAGCATCTGTTGGTACGGATGGTGCTCTTCTATTACGCGAGGGCCGGCGAAGTCGGCTACACGATGGCCGGCGAATTCGGCCGTGGAGGTCATGGCAATGCTCGAGACACTTATCGTTGTGCTCGTCATCCTCTGGTTGCTGGGGATGGTCAGCTCGTACACCCTGGGCGGATTCATTCACATCCTGCTCGTGGTGGCGATTGTCGTTCTGTTGCTGAGAGTCATCCAGGGGCGGCGAGTGGTGTGACGGGGCATCCCCGTTGCACAACTTGACGTCCAGGAGGCAGAAGTCATGAATAGATCGCTCACCTTGGCAGCAGCGATGCTCCCTGTCCTGTTTGCCAGCGGGTACGCCTGCGCGACGCGTGATACCAGTCCGGTGACGACGCCGCCGCGCACGTCGGAGGTCACGTCGCAGGCGCCCACGGCGCCGGAGACGGTTCCGAGCGCCGATCGCGGCTCGATCCCAGTCGGGCAAGAGGTGGACGTGCGTTTGAGCAACAGCCTCAGCTCCGAAACCGCGAAGCCAGAGCAGCGGTTCGAAGCGACGACTGTGGTCGATTTGGTGCAGGACGGCCGGGTGCTCGTGCCCGCGGGTTCCGTCGTGCAGGGTGTCGTGATGGAGGTAGATAAAGCGGGCCGTGTTGATCGCGACGGCTCGTTGACCCTGGCCTTCGATCGCATTCGCGTTCGCGGCCGTGAGCACGATATGCGTGCCACCGCAACGCAGGTGTTCGAGAGCAAAGGCATTCGTGGGGAGGCCGGCACCGCAGGCATCGGTGCGGGCGCCGGAGCAATCGTCGGCGGCATCATCGGTGGCCTGAAGGGCGCGGTCATCGGTGCGGCGATTGGCGCGGGCGGTGCGATCGCGGCGACCGACGGCAAGGACATCAGTTTGCCAGCAGGATCGATCGTGCGCATCCGAATGGATACGCCAGTGCGTGTGGTGGGATAAAGATCGGCGGGGACTGAACTCCGATGGGTCGACGTGGCCCATCGGAGTTTTTTTATGTACGGTCAGCGCGCGGGTCTCGGCTGAACGCGCGAGCTTTCCCACGCGTCGAACTGACGCTGGGCTTCTTCGCGGGCGATGCCGTAGCGATTCTGGAGCTTGCCGATCAACTGCTCGGAACGTCCCTGAATCTGATCGACGTCGTCATCAGTGAGCTTGCCCCACTGTTCGCGAATCTTGCCCTTCAGCTGCATCCACTGACCCTTGAAAGTGTCTTCGTTCATCGATTGTCCTCCTCCGACTTCCTCCAAGGAGGAGCACGGCTCATGCCATGCCACGGATCAGCACGCCGCCCGCGTTCAGATGGCGTTGCGCTTGCAACGCGAGCGGCATATGGCTCGGGGAATCTGGACCGGGGCGTTATCGTTCGGGCTGGTCAATATTCCAGTCGAAGTACACACCGCGGTGCGTGACACGCGCCCGCACTTCCGTCTGCTGCATGCGAAGGATCGATCGCCGATCAACTACGAACGTGTGTGCCAGAAGGAGGGCTCGGCCGTCGGGTGGAACGATCTGGTCAAAGGCTTCGAGTACGAGAAGGGGCGCTTCGTCGTGCTCACCAAGGAAGACTTCGCGGCAGCTGCTGTCGAGAAGACGCGGCGCATCGACATTCTCGATTTCGTGAAATCGGAAGACATCGACGATCGCTTCTTCGACAAACCGTATTACCTGACGCCCGGGAAGGGTGGTGACGTCGCCTACGGGCTGCTGCGCGAAGCCATTCGCGAATCGGGCCGTATCGGCATCGCCAAGTTCATCCTTCGCGAGGTGCAGCATCTCGCCGCAGTCGAAGTGGTCGAGCAGGCACTGGTCCTCTCGACCCTGCGGTTTGCCGACGAACTCGTGGATGCCGGCACGCTCAATCTGCCGAAGCGAACCTCGGTGGGGAAGAAGGAGCTCGACATGGCGACGTCGCTCGTCGAGAGCCTGGCCGCCGAGTGGAATCCTGAGAAGTACACCGACGACTATCGCGAGAACCTGATGCGAGTGATCAAAGCCAAGATGAAAGGGAAGAAGGCTGACCTCGTTGCGGAAGAGCAGCCGCGCGACGCCAAGGTGATCGATCTGATGGAACGGCTGCGTCAAAGCCTCGACGCCTCCGGCGGACGAGGACGGCGTCAAGCCGCTGCTGGCCGCGCACGAACCAAAACCGCGCGGTCCGCGACTCCTCGTTCGAGACGTCCGGCCGCGCGGTCCCGCACCTCTCAGCGGCGCCGCGCCTCATAACCCCGGCGCCGGTCTCGGCGCCAGTGGAACCCATCGCCTCATCCGGCCGTATATAGCGGCGTACGCTATAGTATGCCGCCACAAGAGGTATCGATGGCTCCACGCAGCCGGGCCGAGGCATTTCTGCCGCTCACGACGCCGATGTTGCACACGCTGGTCGCGCTCGCCGACGGCGACAAGCATGGCTACGCAATCCTCAAGGAAATCGCCCGTCGTACCGATGGCGCTGTCCGTCTGAGTGCCGGCACGCTGTACGCACTCATCCGGCGCGCTGAGGCCGACGGCTTGATCGTCGAGACCGACGAACGCCCTGACATCTCGCTCGACGATGAGCGGCGGCGGTACTACCGGCTGACGCCACTCGGACGAAAGGTGGCCGCTGCAGAGATCGAGCGTCTCGAGGCGATCGTCGAAATGGCCCGAGATAAGAAGCTCGTGCCGCGACCGAGGTCGATATGAGTCCGGCGCGCCGGCGGTCATTCGTGGAGCGGATCTTCCGCGCAGTCGTGCGACTGTTTCCGTTCGACTTCAGAGCCGACCACGGAAGCGACCTCGAGCAGACACTTCGTGAGCAGCATCGTGAGGCGCGGCGCGTGGGAAGCGCCGCGTCGTTCGGCCGTCTCTGGCTCGACGTCGCGCGCGATGTCTTCACGACCGCCCCGCGTGAGCACGCGCTGATCCTGAAGCAGGACGTTGGCTACGCGCTTCGCGCGCTCCGTCGCGCGCCGGTGTTTGCAACGTCGGCTGTGCTCACACTCGCGATCGGTATGAGCGCCATCACCGGAATGGCCGCCGTGCTCAACGCGGTCATGTTCAGACCGCTGCCGGTTGATCATCCCGAACAGCTCATCTCGATCAGCAACCAGGACGGAATGAACGCGTACGTCTCCTACCTCGATTTCGTGGACTATCGCGCCGAAGGCTCGGTGTTGTCGGACGCCATTGGCTACGTGCCGCGCCCCGCGTCTCTGAATGTGGACGGGAGTTCTGAGCGCATTACCCTCGAACTGGTCACCGACAACTATTTCTCGATGTTGCGGGTTCAGCCCGCAGCGGGACGACTGATTCAGCCCAATGAAGGGCGCGCGCCCGGAGAAGCTCCGGTCCTGGTTCTGTCCTACGCCTACTGGCAGTCGCGCTTCAGGGGCGACCCCTCCATCGTTGGCAAGACGGTACGGCTGGGCAGTCAACCATTCACGGTCATCGGCGTTTCATCGGAGGCGTTTCGCGGCACCGAATCATTGGTGCGTGTGTCGGCGTATGCGCCAGCGTGGATGATCGATGCCTTTATGAGCTGGGGGTCCCAGGCGAAGACATTCGAGGAACGGTCGCTGCGCACATTCTCGATGCTTGGGCGTCTGAAGCCTGGCGTCTCTCTCGAGCAGGCGCGCGCAGCAATAAACGTTCGCGCCGCACAACTGGCGCGCGATTATCCCGAGGTCCACAAGAACATCTCGGTGCGAGTGATCCCCGAAACGCAGGCGCGCCCGAATCCAGGCTTGGGCGGGTTCGTGCGTCTCGCCGCGACGGCGATCGCTGGTCTCGCTGCTCTGCTTGTGCTGATCACCAGCGCCAACGTCGCCAACCTGCTCATGGCCCGGGCATCCAGCCGTTCGCGCGAGGTCGCCCTTCGATCGGCGCTTGGCGCCAGACGCGGGCGTCTCGCCAGACAGTTTCTGACCGAGAGCATCACGCTGGCGCTCCTCGGGGCCATCGTGGCAATCCCTGTGGTGATGCTCGCCACGACCGCGCTGCGCAGGTTCGTCTCGAACGTCACCGCCGCTATCGCCTTCGACGTGGATTTCGGCGTTGACGTCCGCGTGCTCGGCACCCTCATCGTGGTGGCGATCGGTGCGGGCGTTGTCGCCGGACTTGCACCCGCGCTGGCGGTGTGCCGATCCGATCTCGGATCGCGTCTCAAGAGCGGTGCTCGCGATATCGGTGATCGATCGGGCGGCAGAATACGGAGCGCGCTCGTCGTCGCCCAGGTCGCGCTCTCGTTGACGCTGCTCGTCAGCGGAGGTTTGTTCGTTCGCAGTCTTGACCGAGCCCGGCATATCGATCTGGGCTTCGAACCGGAGGGCATCATGCTCGCGACGACGGCGCCCACCCTCCAGGGGTACGACTTCCAGAAGCGGCTGACGTTCTATTCGGCGGCGCGCGATCGCATCGTCGCCATTCCTGGTGTCGAGCAGGTGGCGTGGATTCAATTTCCGCCACTGGGTATCATCGGCGAGGTCGCTGAAGTGGCTCCCGAACCGCGGCCCTCCGATCCCGATTGGCGGCCTCCGCTGGCGGCCGAGGCCGACATCAGCCCAGAGTATTTCGAGACTGCCCACGTGCGGTTCGTCGATGGACGACCGTTCGATCAGCGTGATCGCGCCGGTAGTACACAGGTGGTCATCATCAACGAGACTCTGGCCCGCCAGTTCTGGCCAGGTGATAGTCCTCTCGGTCGATCTCTCATTGCCGATGGCGACAGGGTCGAGGTCGTCGGCGTTGTGCAGGACGGCAAATACCAGAACGTCGGTGAAGCGCCGCGAGGCGCAATCTTCCGGCCGCTCGCGCAGAGGTCGCCAGTGATGGCGACCGTAGCGATCAGGACGTCCGGTTCACCCATCGAGCTGGCGAGGGCGGTTCGACAAGCCATTGCATACGCTGATCCTGAGGTGCCGGTCTACGACGTGCGTCCGATGATCGAGCATCTCGACAACGGGAACGCGTTTTTTCCTTTTCGCCTGGCCGCGTTCATGACCACCTTGTTTGGCGGGATGGGCGTACTGCTTGCGGCGATTGGACTCTACGGAATGATTGCGTATCACGTCGGCCAGCGGACGCAGGAGATCGGCGTGCGCATGGCACTGGGCGCGCGCGCCGCCGACATCATCCGCGACGTGCTGACGCAGGGCGGGCGGTTTGCCGTGATCGGAATCGCTCTAGGGATCGTGCTCGCTGCGGGATTGGCACAGATGCTCAAGGAGCTGTTGCTCGGCATCAGCCCGTTCGATCCGATCACATATGCCGCCGTCGCTGGTCTGCTCGTCGCGATCTGTCTGCTGGCGTCGTTCGTGCCGGCCCGCCGCGCGACGACGGTCGATCCGTTGATCGCGCTTCGGGCAGAGTAACCGGGCGAGGCACGCCTCGCCTCGGCGACGCATGCGTCGCCCCCTACGCCATCTTCCGCTTGAGTTTTTCGAGGACCTCGTCGAGCTCTCTCGCCAGCTTGTCCAACACGCGATTCAACTTGTAGTGCAAGTTCATCAGGTCACCGGAGGATCGCTGACCGACGCCGTTGTCCCGCATACGAATGATCTCGTCTGGTGAGAGCTTGTCGCGGCCTTGCTTTCGCATCTCCTGCACGTAGTCAGGGGTGACGCCGTGATCGCGCATGCGGATGAGCGTGTCGATCGGCAGGCCCTTATAGCCCACGATCGCCATGCCTTCCGCGTACTCGGGATCGACGCCGTGATCGCGCGCCCGGATCAAGTCGTCGGCAGTGAGGGTGTACCCCAACTTGCGCATACCGCCGGCAAAATCGGGATCCACGCCGTGATCCCTGGCTCTGATGGCTTCTTCGATCGTGAAGGTGAAGCCGAGTTGACGCATGCCTCGCAAATACTCGCTGTCGATGCCGTGATCGCGCGCGCGAATCGCCGTGTCAAATGACTCGGCGGCATAACCGAGCTTCTTGAGCTCGCCGAGGTACTCGGGGTCGACGCCATGGTCGCGGGCACGGACGATCTCGTCAGCTGAAAGATCGCTGATACCGTGCGTGCGCATGCCGCGGACGTACTCTGGGTCCACGCCGTGATCGCGGAAGCGAATGAGTGAGTCCAGCGTTCCCACTCGGTAGCCGGCTCGGCCCATTTCTCGCAGGAACTCCGTATCGACGCCATGATGCCCGGCACGCACGAGGTTCTCGATGTCCGGCCGTTCGTACTTCTGTGCCGCGAGCTCGTCGATGAACTCGAGGCCAATCTCGGTCTGCGCCAGCGCGAACAGTTGCTGCGCGGTGGGACGGCTGAACCCGCGACGGGTCAGACCGGCGATGAACGTCTCGCTGGGCACAAACCGGAACGTGCCGGAGCCAGTACGGTCATTGAGCGTGCCTTCGAGCTCGAGTGAGCCCGCTTCGCGCGAGACAGTGACGCGCATCTTTCCGCCGGCGGCCGGCTCCGACTGTGACAGCAGTCGGTCGATTTCGCCGGCGGGGAACTGGCCGTTCCAGGAGAAGTCCCCGGCACTGACTTGCAGCAACACAAATTCACGATTCGGCGACGGGCGAAGCACCCACGTCCCCGCAACGTTGTCGCGCGATCCGATCGGCTGTGCCGCGGTGCTCGCGGCGCCGCCTCGCTCCTGCGATTGCGGCTCGTCGGACCGCCCCATCAAACTGCTTCGCACATCGGCCGACGAGTGTCGCGCGTCAGCTGACGCCGTGGTCATCGTCATGGCCGCGAGTGGGAGCAGCAGCGCTGCGCCGACTGCTGCGCCCATCAGCCACACGCGTCGCGATGGTGCGATGCGATTGCGTGCGGGATCGAGGACGGCACGCAGGCGGTCCTCGAGCTTGCGAGAGCTGGCCATTCCGACTACGAGCGCGGGCGCACGGCGACCGCTCCAGCGATAGGCGAGTTCGAGCAGGTGACC
>AR_comb_assmDRAFT_10003151_pt1 | contig 21352 bp, 10 predicted proteins | sample ArasoioldDNA_FD_10543 | JGI IMG/M metagenome (IMG submission 10543) | reverse complement strand
CTCTCCATGTACGTGAGGTCGAGCGTCTTGTAGTCGTGGTCGAAGTCGACCCACCGCGCCTGACGAGTGACGTAGTTCCGCCACTCCTCCGTGTAGCGCAGCACCGACGTGCGGCACGCGTCGTTGAACTTCGCGACGCCCATCGCCTCGATCTCGTTCTTGTGGGAGATCCCGAGCTGCTTCTCCGCCTCGAACTCGGCGGGCAGGCCGTGGCAGTCCCACCCGAAGCGGCGCTCGACGCGCCGGCCCTTCATGGTCTCGTAGCGCGGGACGACGTCCTTGGCGTAGCCCGTCAGCAGGTGACCGTAGTGCGGCAACCCGTTGGCGAATGGCGGCCCGTCGTAGAAGACGAACTCGTTCGCACCATGCACGCCGGCGTCCCGCGCTTCGACGCTCGCCTCGAACGTCTGGTCGCGCTGCCAGTACGCGAGGACGTCGCCCTCGAGGGCGGGGAAGTTGGGGCGAGACGGGACGCCTTCGGCGTCGCTGTGCTCGCCGAGGCGAGCTTTGGGATAGGCCACGGTCGGTTCCTCGTTATGCGCTTGGTCTCCGGACTATGCATCCGGCTCGCATACGGGGACGACGCGAGTCTCTCGACGCGCACCGCGGTACCACCCCGCTTGTCCGCTCCGTGTTGACCGCGGACCTCTCGCATGCGGCTGTAGCGGGCCGCTTCCGGCCGGTTCTACTGAGGCGTGGACTTCGAGCGCCCGTTCCTCCGGCAGGCTCCCCGGTGATGGCCGGATCGTCGCCCTGGTTTGGCAAAGATACGTCGCACGGGAAGGGGGGCAAACACCCTTATGGGAGTCTGCCAGACCCTTCCTTGTAATGTCGACCCCGACTGCGACTGGCAGCCGGCCGAGTCTCCCAGAAAGGCTTCACACCCGTCCGGAGGTGGCCGCAATGCTCCGTACCCCTGTCGTGCGCCTGGCCTTGGCTGCCGGCGTCGCCCTCGTCATCTCGGCCTGTCAGGATCAACCCACGTCCCCTGATCCGCGCGGCCTGGCGGCGAGCCCGCAGCGGTCTGCGCAGGGAGGCGACCTGCCGTCGACGGACGAGCTCTCGGGACGATGAGGATCCGTCGCTTCGCTCGACATGACCATGGTTACTCGCGAAGCGCGAGCGCTGGATCGGTCCGGGCAGCGCGGAGAGCGGGAACCGTACTCGCCGCGATGACCGCGAGCGCCAATACCGTGGCGATAACCACGAGTGTCGCTGGGTCGGTAGCGCCTACCCCGTACAGCTGATTGGCCAGCACCCGCCCGAGCGCGAGGCTCGCCACGGCGCCGACCCCGATCCCCACCGCGGCCGTCGCCAGCCCTTCGCCGACGACAACGCGCAGAATCGACCGCGCGCTCGCCCCGATGGCCATTCGGATCGCCAGCTCGGACCGCCGCTGCACCACCGCGTACGAGAGCGATGCGTAGAGCGCCAGCGCCGAGAGGCCGAGCGCGAACGCGGCGAACGCGCCGAGCAGGCCAGTCAAGCCGCGTCGCTGGCCGCCCTCGTCGGCGATGATGTCGGTCATCGACTCGATGCCCGACAGCGCCAGGCTCGGATCGATCGCGGCCGCCGAACGCCTAACGGGATCGACCATCGACGCCTCGTGTCGATCGGTGCGCATAACGATCGACTGCAGCGATCGCGGGTTCTGCGTGTAGGGGACGTACACGTCCGTCGGTGCGTCCGACATGTACCCCTTCTTCGTATCGGTCACGACGCCGATGACGGTGCGCCACGGCAGTCGATCCTCATCGTCGAACGACGCGAGGTAGGGAACTCGCACCTTGATCCTCCGCCCTATGATCCCGCCACGCGGCGCGAGCCGCTCGGCGAGTGATTCGCTCACGACTACCACGAGTGGGGATCCGGCATCGTCCGATTGCCGGAAGGTCCGACCGGTGTGGAGTCGCACGCCCATGGTCTCGAAGTAGCTCGGGCTCACCGTGTACAACGCTGTGCGCGGCGCCGACTGCTCGTCGAGCGCCAACCCTTCCGCAAACACCGGGAACCGCCACGCACCGCTGAACGGTTTAGGGTAGACCGCTGCCACGCTTCGCACGCCGGCCGTTCGGGCGATGCCCGCCAACATCCGCTGCATGACGAGTCGCTTCGCTGTCGAGTCGGGGTAGCGGCTGTCGGGCAGGAGGACCGTCGCCGTCAACACGCCGTCGACCTGAACGCCCGGGTTCGTCGTGGCCATGTTCGCCACCGTGCGGAACATGAGCCCGGCGCCGAACATGAGGACCATGGCAACCGCGACCTGCGCTGCAACGAGGACCTTTCGCGTGACAGCGCCCGTGCCTCGAGTCGCGCTGCTCCGTCCGGCGCCTAACGCGGCGTAGGTCGTCGCCGATCGACCGAGGCGCAGGAACGTCAGCGCCGGAAGCAGGCCGAGCACCACACCCGCCGCCGCGCTCGCGAGCACGACCATCGTCATGAGCGCCGGCGTCGGTCGAAGCGAGGCAACTCCGCCCGGCACCTTGGTGCCGAGCTGACTCTCGACGAACGGGCCAGTCACGCCGAGCAGGATGTAAGCAATGCCGACGCCCACGATGCCGGCCAGCGTTGCCAGCACGGCGCTTTCCGTGAGAAGCTGCCGAACGAGTCGCGAGCGATGCGCACCGAGCGCGAGTCGAATCGTGAGCTCGCTGCGGCGCGCGGCCGTGCGGCTCACGAGGGCTCCGGCAACGCTGCCGCACGCCGCCACGAGCATGAAGACCGCCGCGCCGAAGATCGCGAGGACGAGCGGGCGCACCCGAGCCGAGTAGCGATCGAGGAATGGCGTCAGCGTCATGTGCCACGCGGGATCGATCTGCTCGGTGATCTGCGCGCGGACGGCCGCATCGACGCGTCGCTGTGTCTCGGAACTCGATGCGCCGGCCTTGAGACGAGCCAGTGCCGGCACCCACGCTTCGCCCGATGGGAGCGGCCGAAGCAGGTCGCTCTCGCGCCAGTGGATCGGCCAGAAGTCGCGCCGCGTGACGCCGACGATCGTGACGACGGTCGCGGCGTTCGGCCGATCCGTCGAGTGAGCGGTGATCGTCTTGCCGATGACGCCGGAATCCGCGCCGAACCGTTTCACCCAGAGGTCGTGACTGATGATCGCGACCGGTGTCTGCTCGCGATACTCCTCGGCGCGAAAGAGGCGGCCGAGCGCGGGCCGAATACGCAGCGCCTTGAAGTATCCGGCCGAGACCCATGCGCCTACGACGTTCTCGGCATACTCGCCGCCGGTGAGTGTGAAGCCATCGAGGTCCCACGCAGCGGTAGCGTCGAAGAGCGGCTCGATGCGACGCCAGTCCACGTCGCGCAGCGAAGGCCCGCGGGGCCCGTCGAACGACGGCGCGTCGAGGATCGAGACGAGCCGGTCCGATTCGGGGAAGGGGAGTGGGCGGAAGAGATAGGTATGGAGAATCCCGTAGACGGTGGTGCTTGCCCCGGCGGCGACGCCTAACGTCAGGACGGTCGCGGCGGTGAAGGCCGGACCACGGCGAAGGACGCGCAGCGTGTGCAACACGTCCTGGCGCAGCTCGCTGAGCCAGCCGGTGGTGCGGCGGCGTCGCTCGAGATCCTGGTCGACGGCGGCGCAGTAGCGCGTCGCATCCTCCAGGTCCCCGAACTTCCGCATGGCCTGCCGGCGCGCTTCGGCCGGCGACATGCCCATGCGCTCCAGCTCCTCGATGCGCATGTCGAGGTGCAGTCGGAGCTCTTCGTCGATGTCGCGTTGGATTCGCGCCGCGCTGCGCGAGGGGAGCCTGAGAAAGCGGCGGAGCGCGCGGACAGTCTGAAGAGCCATGCGTCCCTCACCAACCAGGTGTAATGTTCAAGCCAGCCGCACCATGAGGTCGACCGATTCTCTCATCCAACTAGGTTAGGGGTGACGATGGTGTCCGGCGTACCTTGCGTCAACGGCCTCGATTGTCAGGAAGTCGCGCAGGTTCCATGAAGTCCCGTTCCCCCTTGGTCCGAGGGACCTGACTGGCCGCTTGGAGTGCGTCCAGCAGCATCCCGGCGACGTTCAGCCCGAAGTGCCGATCGATCTGCCGGATTCCGGTCGGGCTCGTCACGTTGATCTCCGTTAGGCACCCGTCGATCACGTCGATCCCCACGAAGTAGAGTCCGCGCTCGCGCAGCACGGGCCCGATCTCTCGGCAGATTTGCCGCTCGCGCTCTGTCAGCTCGGACGGCTGTGCCCGTCCGCCCGCCGCCAGGTTCGCACGGAGCTCGCCCGGTGCCGGGATTCGCGCGAGCGCGCCGGTAACCGGGTCGCCATTCACGAGCAGAATGCGCTTGTCGCCCGTTTCGGCCACGGCGGGCAGAAAGCGCTGCGCCATCACCGTCCGCTGTCCACGCTGCGTGAGGTCCTCGAGGATCACGCTCGCGTTAGGGTCGCCGAGCCCGGTGACGAACACCGAGCGGCCGGCCATCGAATCGAGCGGCTTGAGCACCACGCGCCCCTGCGCTTCCATGAATGCTCGAAGCGCCGCGCCATCGCGACTCACCAGGCTCGGCGGAGCGAGATGCGGGAACCACGTCGCGGCGAGCTTCTCGTTCGTGTCGCGGAGTGACTGCGGTCGGTTCGCGACCAGCGTGCCTTCGCGCTCGGCCGCCTCGAGAATCCACGTGGCCGTGATGAACTCGAGATCCACCGGCGGATCCTTCCGCATGAGTACCAGGTCGAGCTCCTCGAGCCGCGCGTTGAGTGCGGGACCTAACGTGAACCAGTCCTCGGCCTGGTCGCGCACCTGCAGAGCGCGTGTGGTCGCCTCCGCACAGCCGTTCCGGAGGCGCAGGTCGCCGAGCTCCATATATTCCAGCGTCCAGCCGCGCCGCGCGCCCTCGAGCAGCATCGCGAACGTGCTGTCCGTGCGCGGGTTTATGGCCGCGATTGGGTCCATCACCACGCCGAGCCGCCGAATCATCGAGTCCTCCGGTGGGCGGGAATCAAGCGTCGGCCGTGTGACGGTGCAATGCGCAGCGAACTGTTCCATAACGGCACGCGAGGCCGTATGTTGGGCACCCCGAGCACCTGAGAGGAGACGAGCCGTGACGAACTCGATCGAGATCAAGTTGGGCCCCTGGGACGAGATGGCCGACCTCTTCTCGTGGGACGCAAGCTCGGGCATCGACCTCCGCGACCTCATCGCGCACGGCATCAACCAGACGATGCAGCGCGACGGGCTGCTCGGGTCCTGGGCGGACGTGTATCACGACGGCGGCGACACGCTGAGCGTGAAGATCTCCGCGCCGTTCGAGAAGGTGAAAGGATACGCGAAGATCATCCCGGCATTTATTGCCGCCGGGCGGATCGGGTTTGGCGCCTACATGCAACACCGCGCGACGATCCTCCAGGGGAAGCTGATCTTCTATCTCCCCGTCGGGATGCCGATGCTGCAGACGAAATCGGTGCAGCTGCTCCACTATCCGCCCTATGAAGCGCGCACGTACAGCGACTACCTGTACTCGCCGACGAACCGGCGCTGGGAGAGTCTGCTCGGCTACAACGACTACAGCTCCGCGGGGGTGACGCTGCTCGAGCGGATCTGCGACGCGGTTCCGTTGGCCGGGCCGGGGAGCGACGCGACGGTTATCAACGAAGTCGAGAGCTACTTCATCCCGTACGGGAAGGCGATGCTCGCGGCGCTGCTCGACCAGTCGGGCGATCGCACTCAGCCGGTCGTCGCCTATGGCGGCCCCGCGCACGCCTGGCTCAAGACGGCGTTCCCCACACAGATCAAGCAAACGCCGACGCTGTTCTCCGTGCTGGAGCTGAAGGTCGGGAACGGCAAGGCGGTGACGCCGGTACTCTGCGCGAACCATCCGAGCGAATTCCTGTTCTTCGACGAGCCGCATTACAAGAACGGAGATTCATTTGTGGTCGGGGCGCCTGCGAAGGGTCGCAAGAAGATCGACCCGAAGAAGTGGGCGTTCGACATCATGACGCAGGACCTCATCGCGGCCCGGTGGCAGGCGCAGATGGCGGAGAACCGCGATGCCGACCCTGTGAAGGTGCTGAAGGAAGCGAAGGCGCACTGGGAGTCGGAGCCCGATCGCGTGCGCGAGATCGTGGCCGCCCAGGAAGAGGAGTTCGGGTTCGCGAAGGAGTCGCCGACCATGCGGAATCCGACGGCGGGCAAGATCGTCACGGGAGACGAAGCGGACCGCGAGGTGCCGCTCGTTCATGCGCAGGACGATCGTCTCGCGACGGACGATGCGAAGACCGTCACGCAGCCGTCGCGGAAACCAAGCCTTCGTCGCTGAAACGCCTACTTCGAATCGAGGGCCTCGACCCCCTGCCAGTCCGGTGGCGGGGGGTCGTTTTCATAGCGGCGACACCGGTCCGCCAATACGGCCAGCACGGCATCGTTAGGGTCGATGCGCCGTGCTTCCGACAGCACGCGACCTGACTCGGTGAATCGACGCTCGGCGTACGCTGCCCGAGCCTCGTCCAACAAAGCGCGCGTTGCTTCCTTCAACGCCCGCCGGCCCGGCTCCTCCGCGTCCAGCACCTCGTACAGCGTCATCGCCTGGGCCTTCCCCTTGGCCGCCACGCGATCCACTGCGCGGACCGTGAACCGACCCGTGTCCTGCAGGAGCCGCTGCGTCTGCTCACCAACCAGGAAACAAGTACCGTAGCGCTTCGTCAGCTGCTCGATGCGCGACGCGGTGTTCACGGTATCGCCAACGACGCCGCACTTGAGTCGATCCGCGCTGCCCACCGTGCCTAACACGAGCGGCCCGCTGTTCACCCCGATCCCCATCTCGAGGGCCGGCCACCCGCGCGCGATCGACTCGCGGTTGAACTCGCGGAGCGCATGCGCCATGGCGACTCCCGCTTCCACCGCGCGGTCGGCGGGGAGAGGGAAGAGGGCCATGATCTCGTCGCCGTTGTAGGAGTCCACGAACCCGCCCGCCTCGGCGATCGGCACGCCGATGCGGCTGAAGTACCGATTGAGAAGGTCGATGACGTCACGCGGCGGCATGCGCTCGGCGACCGGCGTGAAGCCTCGCAGGTCCGCGAACATCACGCTCATGTCGCGCGCGACGTATTCGCCGAGGCCGACGCCCGCGATGTCACTGTGCCCGAGGCTCTCGAGGAACTGCCCGGGTACGAACCGGCCCTGCGCGGTTGTTAGGCGGAGCTGGTCCTCGTAGAGGCGGGCGTTTTCCACCGAGATCGCCGCCTGCGCGGCCAGCAGCTTGATCACCTCGACGCGATCTTCGGTGAACGCGCCGGTGATCAGGTTGTTCTCCATGTAGATCGCGCCGCTGAATCGGCGTGCCCGCTCGATCGGGACGCAGATCATCGACTTGGGGCGGTGAGCACGGATGTACGGGTCGCCGGCGAAGCGGCCGGCGTTGGCGCCGTCGGCAACCACGAGTGGCGCGTGGGTGCGCAGTACGTGGTTGAGCACGGAGAACGGGAGCAGCGCCTCGTCGTCCACCGTGAGCGTCTTCGGCAGCGCACGCACTCCATTCTCGGCGGCTCCGGCCTGGGCGCGCAGCACGAGCGCTTCGCCGTCGCGCACCACGAAGTAACCCACACTCGCCCCGGCGTTCTCGAGCAGGATGGCGAGCGTGGTGCGTAGCAGCTGCTCGACGACGATTTCACCCGAGATCGTCTGTGACGCCTTGATGACCGAGCCCATGTCGAGCGCAGTGGATTCCATCGAGATGGCATGCGACCCCGTGTTGCGGGACAGACCTCGGGACGACGCGAGGAGCTCGGGGTGCTCGCGGTCGAGCTGCGCCACCTTTCGCGCAGCTCCCCACTGCTCGTACAGGTGACGCGCCGCCCGGAAGTAGCCTTCCGCGGCGCGCGGTGCACCGAGTTGCGTCAACAGCCTCGCGGCCAACTCATTGGTGACGGCCTCATCGCGGTGGAAGCCGCTCGCGTGTGCCGCCGCGATCGCCCGCTCGTACAGCGCCAGCGCCTCGTTGGTACGGCCGTCGAGCCGCGCCAGCTCCGCCTCCATCGTCAGGCGCAGGTGCTCGAAGTTCTCGGGGCAGTTGGGCGCCCAGGCTGCCATCTGCGCCAGGTGGGCGTCGAGCGTCGCACGCTCCGCCGCCCGCGCGTCGGCCGGCAGGGTTGGATAGAGCGCCGCGCGTACCAGGAACGCCACGATCCGATACCGGACCAGCTGCGGCAGCGACATTGCCGAGGCGATGAGTCGGTCCATCGCCTCGACGTGTGGGAGCGCACCAGCCCAGTCGCCATACAGGGCGTGAATCTCGGCCTTGTAGATATGGTAGTTGGCAACGCCGGTCATGAACCGGCGCTCGCGAATTCCCGCCAGGATCCGTTCCTCGTCGAACGACGAGTCGTTCATCGAGAACTGACCGTCGGTCAGCCCCTGGAAATTGAGCTGCATCTGCAGGAACAGCGTGCCGGAGTCGTACGAGTCCTGGTACTCGCAGTCCTTCACGATCGTGAGATACTTCCGCGTCTCACGTGAGGCGGTCGCGAGATCGAGCGTGGGGTCCCACAGGATGCAGTCCTGCGCGCTGTAGGCGAGGTACAGCATGTCGCCGGACTGGTAGCCTGCCTCGATGCCACGGAGGAACCACGGCGTCATGGTGGACCAGTGGTGGTTCCAGTGGCTGATGAACATCGCGTACACGTAGATGATCCGCGACTTGAGCGCGAGATCATCGAACTTTTCGTTCATCGCGACGCCGAGCCGGCCGTACCGTTCGCCCGTGGCGGGGTCGCCTAACGATCCGCACAACAGCATGCCGAACGCGGCGTAGGCGAACGCCGCCTCGGGACTGTTGCCGTGTCGAAGCGACAGCGTGACGTTTCGTATGACGAGGAAGGGAAAGATCTCGCCGGCTCCCGAGAGAAACGACGCCGCGAACACCTCCATGATGAGCCGAACGGCGATGCGCGCGGCGGGGTCGGTCATCTCGGGCTCGTCGATGAGCGACTCGATGCGTCGGTCGCCGAGCGCGCGTCGTACTGCCTCGAGCTCGCGCTGGACGTCCTCGCGCGTGGGGCTCACCGGAATGTCGACGCCGAGTACCGCGAGTCCCTGCAAGGCCGCTTCGATGGATTCACGCATGCGGCCCATCGTGGCGTACTGCCTGACGCGGTCCGAAAGGACGTCCGCCTTCACGACCGGCCCGCGCGCATGTTCGAGCAGCGTCTCGGTCCACGCGTCCGCCTGTGAGTAGTCGGCGACCTGATACGAGCAGCGCTGCACCTCGGTGCCGAGCGCCATCATGAGGTCGTGGTCCGTCTCCCATGCGTCGGGCCCCGCCAGCTCGAGCGCCACGCGAAGGAACCCGAGCCCGGATTCGTACGCGGCCGAGCGCACGGCCATCCGCCCGGCCTCGAGGTTGAGTCGGGTGAGCTCCCGCCGCTCCGCACCGGTCGCGATGAGCTCACGGCCCTGGTTCAGGTGCGAGACGATGTCGATGAGCCGCGCCTCGCGCGTTGCCGCGTCGGCGTGGTCGAGCATGAGACGCCCGATCGAGCGGTGCACTGAGCGCCGGCGCTCTGAATCGATGAGCGCGTAGGCCGCCTGCTGCACGCGGTCGTGCTGGAACCGGTACGTCGTGTGCGCGGCATCGCTGTCGTCGCCTAACGTCTGAGCCGCGCCGTGCGCCACGAGCCGGTAACTCTCCGTGAGCGGAACCACGGCCTGTCGAAGCAGCGCCGGCTGCAGCGCTGCTGCGCTGTCGGCGGGCGTCCGGCCGGCGATCAGCGCTAGCGTTGCCAGGTCGAATGTGTTCCCGATGCACGCCGCGAGCTGGAGGGCCTCCTGCGTTTCCGGAGGCAGCCGGCGCAGCTCGCCGACGAGGAAGTCCACAACGTTCTCACCCACGCCTGCCGCGGCGACCGCCACGTCGTCCCACTTCCACCGACCGCGGTCCGGATCGAACGTGATGGCGCCGTGCTCGTGGAGCGAGCGAAGCAGCTCGCGGATGAAGAACGGGTTGCCGCGCGCCTTGTCGAATACCAGCCGGCTCAGCGGCGCAGCGTTCGCTGTGTCCACTCGCAGCGTGTCAGCGACCAGCTCGCGGACGGCATCGGGCGCGAGAGGTTGAAGCTTCAGCTCGGCCAGGTCGCGCACTTTGCGAAGCTGGTCGAGCGTCACCATCAGGGGATGCGTGGCGTCTACCGCGTTATCGCGATAGGCACCGATGATCAGCAGGTGTCCGACATCGCGCGCCGTGGCCAGGCGCGCGAGCAGGTTGAGCGTTGGGACATCGCTCCACTGCAGGTCATCCAAGAACAGCACGAGTGGATGCTCGGCGGTCGCGAACACCTTCACGAAGTTGGCGAAGGTCAGCTGGAACCGCGTCTGCGCCTCGGCCGGTGGAAGCTCGGGCACTGGCGCCGGCTCGCCGGTGATCAACGTCAGCTCGGGGACGAGCGCCGCGATGAGCGCAGCGTTCGCGCCAAGACCTTGCTGCAGGTCGGTGCGCCACGCGGCGAGCCTCGCCGGTGGCTCGCCTAACAACTGATCGACGAGCCCACGGAACGCGGCGGCGATCGCGCCGTAGGCGGCGGCTTGCTGGAACTGGTCGAACTTTCCTTCGACGAGATAGCCGCGGCGTCGCACGATGGCGCGGCCCATCTCGGCGACCAGCGCTGACTTCCCGACGCCGGAGTAGCCCGAGACGAGCGCGAACCCGGTGCCGGCGCCCGCTGCCGCGTCGTCGAAGAGACCGACCAGCTGATCGACCTCGCGGTCGCGGCCGTATAGCCGCTGCGGGATCTGGAAGCGTCGGGAAACGTCGGCGGCGCCTAACGGGAACGACTGAGTGGCCCCGGATGCCAGCGCGTCGCGACAGCGCTCGAGATCCGCTATGAGCCCGAACGTTCCCTGATACCGGTCTTCCGCACTCTTCGCCATCAGCTTGGCGATGATCGCCGACAGCGCCTCCGGGATGTCGCGTCGTCGCTCGTGCGCGAGTGGCGGCGGCTGACTGATGTGCCGGTGCGCCCACTCGAGCGGGTCCGCCGCCTGGAAGGGCAGCGTCCCGGTGAGCAGCTCGAAGCAGGTCACACCTAACGAGTAGTAGTCGGAGCGCCAATCGACGTCGCGACTCGTCCGGCCCGTCTGCTCGGGTGAGATGTACGGAAGCGAGCCCTCGAGCTTCGTGGACAGCTTGGCGCTCTGCCGCTCGAGCGACAGCTCGGAGCAGAGCCCGAAGTTGGCGAGGCGTGGCTCCCACGTCGCCGCGTCCACGAAGATGCTGCGCGGGGCCACGTCCTTGTGCACGATGTGACGCTCGTGCAGCGCACCGAGGATGCGCGCGAGACGGATCACGAGTGGAAAGAACGCGTCGAGCGGCAGCGGCTGGCCCGAGCGCGCCGCGATCAGCTCGGAGAGCGGGCGGCCGAATGCCTCCGTGACGAGCGCCAGATTTCCGGAACCGTGCGGGACGAGCGCGCGCGGTGCCACGACGCCGGGGAGCGTCAATCGCGTGAGAACCTCGTACTCGCGACGAAGCTCTGCGAGGTCCCGTACGCGTGGGTACTGCGCGCGCGCCGTCTTGATCGTCACGCGCGAGCCATCCGAAGCCGTCGCGCGATAGGTGACCCACGGCCCCGATTCGCCGACCAGCTCCACGATCGCGTAGCCGGGAACGGCGAGCCCGGCAGCGACCGTGGACGGCGCTGCTGTCATCTCAGACCTGGAAGAACCGGTTGAACGCGGCGTGGTAGCCCGCCATCGAGTCACGCGCCGGGGAGCCGTGGCCGCACAGCGCATGTCGGAACGGGACCGTCTTGAGCCGCACGAAGTCGTCGGCCTTGGGCTGGCTCTCCTGCAGCCACGCGAGGCCCAGGCTGGTGGGCGTGAAGAAACCGATGTCCTTCATCTTCGCGACGGTCTCGTCATCGAACAGCCCGTCGGGCGCAACCCAGTTCTGCAGCGAGTCGCACGCGATCATGATGCCGCCTTCGCGGTCGAGCCGCAGGATGCATTCGGGCCGCTGCGTCGTCCTGAACGCGAACATCGAGCAGTTCGCGAACGGCATCTCGCCGCCTTCGGCGAGCGTCTTGTTCACCGTGAGCCCCTCTCCGATGCGCATCCCGGGCATCGCCCAGAAGGTGGCCTTGTAGCGGTCTACGTAGAACCGGTCGTCCACGCCATGCATGTCGCCGATGCGCACCACGTTGACGACCTTGCCGAGCGAGTCGAGCTTCGCGAGGCCGAGGTCGTCGAGGCGGACGGTGTTGATCAGCGTTAGGCGTCCGCCATCGCGCACGATCGTCATATTGCGATTGAACTGCCACATGGAGCCGAAAAACTCGGCCCGCATCGTTCCCGTCACGTGAAAGACGTCGGGAAAGACTTCCTCGATCGGGCCGTGCGGCATCACCGGGTGGTAGTCCGACATAGCGCTCCTGTTGAGGAATTGAGGAGAGGGGTTACTCGTCGATGTAGCGTCCAGCATAGCGGAACTCGGTGGCATAGGCGTGCAGCCATGCTGCGAGGTAGCGACGCGCGTCATCGGGGACGCGGCCTTGCCGGAGATGGTCGAGCGTCTCCGTGCCGTCGCTCGTGTCGTGCCGGTGCAGGTGGAACAGCGTCGTGTCCCGGCCGCCGAGCACCGGCTTGGCACTCGCCAGGTCGGGACGCGCGTGGGACATGTCGAACACCGATCCGAGCAGCGCCGTTCGCTGGGGGTGCAGCGCGAGCGACGCCTGCGTGAACACCGAGAACTCTCCCGCCGGTGGCACGAAGGGAGGGGGCTCCACCTCCGGCGCGACGGGGTGTTGACGCAGGTGGCGAATGTAGTGCTCGTCGAGACCCGCCGCCATTGCGCCCTTGAGGAGAATTGCGGCGTAGCGTCGAGTCGGCAGGCGCGTCGCGTCGAGGAACGCCGGCAGTCCCACGTAGACCTGCGCGCGTACCGATCCGCCATCGGTATGCACCTCCACCTCGAGGCGATCGTATCCCACGCCGTACGCCTCCATGCGGTCGAGCGTGGCGAGCGCGGCGTCCTCGCATGTGTGCACGACGCCCTGCACCTCGTCGGCCGGGTCGCCCGTGTGGCGAACGTTGGCCATGCCACCCTCGTGCGGAAACCAGTGGCGCACGTCAAACGTTAGGCGCCACTCATGCAGGCGACCGCGCACGGACGCGACCGGCTGAACGCCCTTCGCTCGCAGGGCAGGGAGATGGAGGTTGGAGCCGTAGCCGAAGTAGAGGAACACGGATCTCGAGGGCAGTTGTCCCAAGGTCGTGGGCGGGTACCGGAGGTGTCAACGACGATCGCTGCTTGCCCTGAAGCCTTGATGAAGGCCACGTTATCGCGCCGGAGTTTCAAGGGGTCAGAGCCCTTGAAATGTGAGCCCCAAGAAATCGAGCTGGCGAAATTCAAGGGCTCTGACCCCTTGAAAACTTCTCAACCGAGGCCTCAATGCCCCCTGCCACCGCGCCGTACGGGTACCTGATCAGCCGTTCCACGAAGGATGATCGCTACGGGCTCTGGCGGTTCGACCCTGATGCGAAGCAGCCGTTCACGAAGGTGCCGCTCAAGTCGGGAGTCTCCTTTCCGCGCGATCACCAGGTCATCTCGATCGGCGGCTACCTGCTCGAGTGGGGGCCGGTGCAGCAATCGCAGGGCTCACCGTACTGGAGCTTCAAGCTGGTTCCATTCGACCTCACGAACGGAGACCCGCTCGGCAACGCGCCTCTGCAGCACGGACAATGGTCGAAGCTCAAGTTCTGGGGGCGCACGCCGGACTTCGGTAATCCGACCGGTGGCCACAAGGCGTACGACGAGACGAACGACTTCTGGCTGATACCGCTCGGGACGTTCGTGATGTGCTGGATTCCAACCGTGGGCCGCGGCAACTACGGAATGTGGAGCTTCGACCCATGCCCCACGGCGCCCGGCACGGCTGACCCGCTACCAGGCCAGTACACGTTCACGCCGCAGGCGTCCTTCAGGGACATCCAGGAAGGGCACGAGCTGATCGCGTTCAACAACTACGTCCTCGATCGCCACCGGCCGACGTCGATGTTCCGACTCTGGAGCGTCGACCCGCAGAATCGCGACCCTCTCTCGTTCCCGGCAGTCCAGGCGGCGGAGCACCTAACGATCAAGTCTAACCAGGAATTGACCGCCGTCGGCGACTACCTCATCGAGTACTCGCCGCGGACACTCAAGTTCAGGGTGTGGCGCGTGGACCCGAAAAATCCCGCGATCCTCGAAGGTCCGATTCGCGAGGGCAAGCTGCCGGCAGGTTTTGCCGCCGGTGCCTCGCTCACGGGCTTCCAGCCGAACATCCCGATGGATGCAGCGAAGGCCAAGATCCCCGGCACGATCGACTACATGCGCTCGCGCGTGAAGCACGTCGTGTACTACATGCTGGAGAACCGGTCGTTCGATCACATCGTGGGTTGGCTGCACGCGGCAAACGCCGAGGGCATCCACTTCATCGGCCCCGAGGGACCATACAAGGGCGCGAGCACGAAGATGTCGAACGTCGATCCGGCGACGGGGAAGTCCGTGTTCCTGAGCAAGTACCAGGGCGGAAAGCTCAGCACGAAGTACGAGCTGGAGCTGTTCGACTTCGATCCGTATCACGACCTGCAGGACACGCTCCGCCAATACTTCTGGAAGAACCGAGACGGCTACGCGAAGCGTGCCACGCCTGAGATGGACGGCTTCATCTGGAACAACTCGAGCGACCAGGTGATGCAGACGTACACGCCGACGCAGCTTCCCGTGCTCAACGGGCTCGCCGGCGACTTCGCGATCTCGGACGAATGGTTCTGCTCATTGCCCGCCAGCACCGATGCCAACCGCGCGTTCGCGCTCACCGGCTCGTCTATGGGCGAGGCGAACAACTTCATGACGCCGCCGCAGTACATCTACTGGCCCGAGCAGTGGCACCGCCCGTCGATCTTCAAGCTGCTCTGGTGCAATGGCATCACGAGCTGGCGCATCTACAACTCGACGCAGTGGCAGAACCACGTCTTCACCTACGAGCTCTTCCTCGAGGGGCAGATTCCGACGGTCGACGCGGCAATAGCGGCGAATGCGACGCCGAACTGGGTCGAGCCGGTGGCGAACTTCTATACCGACGCGCTCGCCGGGAATCTGCCGCAGTTCAGCCTCATCGAGCCGGTCTGGATCGGCGGTACCGGAACGACTTCGTATCATCCGGGCGCCGACCTCGTCCTGGGAGAGCGGCAGCTCAATCAGATCTACGAGTCCATTGCGAAGGGTCCGGGGTGGGAGAACACGATGCTCGTGATCACGTTCGACGAGCATGGCGGCATCTTCGATCACGTCGCTCCACCGTATGCCGAACGACCGTGGCCGCACGACCTGAATGACGGGTTCAACTACGACCTGATGGGCCCCCGTGTCCCGACGATCGTCGTCTCGCCGTTCATCGAGCCGAAGACTGTCTTCCGTTCCGCGACGCCGGTCGCGTACGACGCGACGTCGTTCATGGCGACTCTCCTTCACTGGTGCGGTATTCCCAAGGAGCGATGGTTCATGGGCGGACGCACACAGCACGCGCCGACGTTCGAGGGAGTTCTCACGCGCTCTGCGGCGCGCACGGACTCGCCGAGATACACGCCGCCCTACGACAGCAACTATCCGCCAGGCGGTCCGGAGCGGCCGCGCCAGACGGTCAATCACCTGGCGGAAGTCGTGGCGCATCTCATCATCGCGTCGGCGACACGCGGCAAGCTTTCGGCAAGCGAGATTCGAGATCTTTCATATGATGTGCTCTCGACGTCGAAGACGATGACCGCCCTGACCCGTCGCCTGGACGAGATAACGAAGGCGTTCGACTAGTTTCCCGGCATGGAATTCCTTCAGCACTCCCTCGCACCCGACTACCGCCTGGAGCGGGTGCTTGGGACGGGTGGAAGTGCGACGGTATTCCTGGCGGCAGATCTCAAGCACGACCGCCAAGTCGCGATCAAGGTGCTCCATCACGAGCTCGCGGCGACTGTGGGGGCGGAACGTTTCACCCGTGAGATCCGCGTCGCCGCCCGGCTCACGCACCCGCACATCGTGCCGTTGCTGGACTCCGGCACCGCGAACGGCGCGCCGTATTACGTCATGCCGTTCATCGACGGCGAGTCGCTCCGCGCGCGGCTCGATCGCGGTGAGCGTGTCCCCGTGAACGAGGCAATCACGCTGGTGGCGGAGGTCGCGGATGCGCTCGAGTACGCTCATGCCGCCGGAATCATCCACCGCGACATCAAGCCGGAGAACATCCTCCTGCTGCGCGGCCATGCCGTCGTTGCCGACTTCGGCATCGCGCGTGCCCTAACGCGAGCGGCCGAGCAGGGAAACGGCGCGACGACGACTGGTGGGATGGTGCTCGGGACGCCAGCGTACATGAGCCCTGAGCAGGCGGTCGGTGAGACGGAGATCGATGGCCGGAGTGATGTGTATTCGCTGGCGATCGTGTTCTTCGAGATGGTGAGTGGTACGCTCCCGTTCTCGGCATCCACGACGCAGGGCTTGATCGCCAAGCGATTCGTCGAGCGCGCGCCGAGGCTGTCGAGCCGAATCGCAGGGCTTCCCGACAGAGTGGACGAAGCGGTAGCAGCGGCGTTGGCGATGGATCCATCCGAGAGACCGGCAGGAGCCAACGCGTTCGCTCGGCTGCTCACTGCGGGCCGCGACACGACCGCATCGGTTGCGGCGGCCGTCCCTGGCATCGCCGCGGGGACGATTCCAGCTGGCGCCATCACCACGCAGCGCACGTTCGGTATTGCGACGGACCCGTCCCTGCCATCGGTGGCGGTGTTGCCGCTCGTGAATCTGAGCTCCGATCCGGAGAACGAGTTTCTGTCGGACGGCATCACGGAGGAGATCATCAGCACGCTCAGCCGGCTGCGTACGCTCCGCGTCGCGGCACGCGCGTCCTCGTTCGCCTTCAAGGACAACCGCCCCAGCGTTCAGGAGGTCGCGGAGCGGCTTGGCGTGACGAACGTGCTGGACGGGAGCGTTAGGCGCTCCGGAAACCGTGTGCGTGTCACGACGCAGCTGGTGGACGCCACCACCGGATTCCCGGTGTGGTCCGATCGCTTCGACCGGTCGTTCGACGATGTCTTCGAGATCCAGGATGAGATCGCGAGCGCGATCTCCGATGCACTGTCGGCGACGCTGCTGCGCGAGTCCGGGCCCTGGACGCGAGAAGCCGTAGCGGGGGCGGCCTACGAGCGCTATCTGCGAGGCCGCTACGCGCTCAACAAGCGCACGGAGGCAGAGCTGCGCTCGGCCACACAGCACTTCGCTGCGGCCGCGGAGGAACAGCCGGACTACGCGCTGGCGTACGCCGGGCTGGCTGACGCGCTGTTGTTGTTAGGCGTGTACGGTACACAGCAGCCACGGGAAGTCTTCCCTCCGGCGCGTGAAGCCATCGAGAAAGCCTTGTCGCTCGATCCATCGCTCGGGGAGAGTTACGCCACCCTCGGCGCGGTGCAGACGCTGTACGACTGGGACTGGAAGCGCGCCGGCGACACGTTTCGCCGCGCGGTCGCGCTCAGCCCTCGCCTGCCGACGGTGTGGCAATGGCGGGCGATGCATCATCTCCTGCCGCAGGGGCGGCTCGACGAGGCCCGCGCCGCTATCGATCGCGCACGGTCGCTCGATCCGCTGTCGATGGCGATCGCGACGAGCGTCGGCGTGGTGTATCACCTCACGGGAGACAGTGCGGGAGCCGTGCGTGCGCTGCGTCGCGCGATCGAGCTCGATGCGTCATTCGCAATGACGTACTACTTCCTGGGTGGCGTGCTGCGCGACACGGGCGACACGACGGAGGCGATCGAAGCATTCCACACGGCGATCGCCAAGTCCGGCGGCACGCCGGAGATGACCGCGGGGCTCGCCCAGGCCCATGCCCGCGCAGGCGACCTGAACCGCGCGCGCGAGCTGCTGCGTGAGCTCGTAGCCGCGTCTGCACAGCGTCATGTGCCCCAGTCGCTCGCGGCCCAGGTGTACGCCGCGTTAGGCGAGGCCGAACCCGCGATATCTGCGCTGGAGCGCGCGGCCGAAGCGCGCGAGCCCGAGCTGGTGTTGCTCGGCGTGCGGCCGGTGTATGCGCCGCTTCGTGCCAACCCTCGGTTCACCGCGTTGCGCGCCCGGGTTGGTGTGTAGTCATGAGCAGCGAAGCCGGCCGCGTCACCTCGAGCTCGCTGCCCGCGTGGCTCCTTGGGTGCGCGGCGCTGGCCTTCACTGCGCTCGTCGTGCTGTTCGTCACCGTCCAGCGTGTCGCGAGACACCAGCCCACCCCGGTGAGACCAGCCAACGCGGTAGGTGATTCCAGCTGCCTATCCTGCCACCGCAACAAGGCGACCTTCGAGCAGACTGCGCACCGTCTGACCCTGCGGCTTCCAACGCGCCAGACCGTTCTCAAGAGGTTCGACACCGGGTCGAACGTGCTGCACACCGACCACGCCGACATGCACTTCCGCATGGATGCGGATTCGACCGGGTTCCATCAGACCCTGGTGGTCGGCAATGGACCGGACTCGACGAGTCGCACCGAGCGTGTTGCGTATGTGGCCGGCTCTGGGCGGAAGGGGCAGAGCTTCCTTTACTGGTCCGGCGACAAACTGTTCCAGTTGCCGGTGTCATACTGGACGAGCCTCGACACGTGGATCGGCAGTCCGGGTCGAGTCGGAATGGACCCGCGCTTGAGCTTCAACCGCGCGGTCGCCCCACGCTGCTTCGAGTGCCACGCGTCGTGGATCGAGTCCGTCCCGAACCTGACGGCCGAGAACGAATACAAGGCCGACGGCGCCATCCTCGGCATCACGTGCGAGCGATGCCACGCGTCCGGGCAACAGCACGTCGCGCACGAACGCTCCCTGCTGCGCGGTCTCGCGCGCGATCGATCGATCGTGAATCCGGCGCCGATGCCGCGTGAGCGAAAGATGGAGGTATGCGCGCAGTGCCATGGCGGGCTTGGAGAGCCGCGACTTCCCGCATTCACGTACGTCGCGGGCCGCCGCCTCGAGGACTACGTCCACCTCGAGCCGAAAGCGTCCGACGAGGTCGTGGACGTGCACGCGAATCAGGTGGCGCTGCTGTCGCGAAGCCGTTGCTTCACCTCATCGCAGATGACGTGCACGACCTGCCACGACGTTCATCGCCCGCAGCGCGACGTCGTCGAGCTGTCGGGCCGGTGCCTGACGTGCCATCAGCAGCAGAGCTGTCCGCTCTTCGCGACGCGCGGCAGCGCGATCGTAGGCAAGTGCGTCGATTGCCACATGCCGCTGCAGACGTCGAAGATCGTCGTCTCCGACCTCGAGGGATCGATGCAGCGCGTGCAGGGCCGCTCCCACTGGATCCGCGTCTACCCCGACAGCGCCGCTCGCCGCTGATCATCGGTCATCGGTCATCGGCTTGAAGGGCGCACTGTCCGGAACTGAACCGGTGGTCGGTCGAGGGCAACCGGTGCTTCGCCCTGCACGATCCGATACGCGTGGTCGAGCGCCAGATCCCGGTACGTCGTCTTCGTGCGCGTCGAGTCGGGCCACTGAATGCGCACCTCGCGGACAGCGGTTGCGGGCCCCAGTCCCACGTGGAGCTGCAGGCTCCCGGCGCCGAACGAGCCGCCCGTTCGCACGGTGCGCCTAACGGTTCGAGTCGCACCGCCCGCCTGGGCGGTGACGACGTCCACCCGCGCGCCGATCGCGGACCGGTTTGCCGAACGACCCTCGAGCTCGAGCGTGATCCACCTGTTCTTCGGCCACCCGGGATTCTCGAACAGCACACTGGTGAAGCGGTCGCCTTCGAACGCACCGCCAAGGACCATGTATATGTCTTCATCGCCGTCCCGATCGAGATCGGCGAAGGCGGTCGCATGGCCTTTCTGGATGTGGCCGAACCCGCCGGGCAAGGTCACCTCCTCGAAGCGCCGGCCATTCACGTTGCGGAACATCCGGTTCGGTACGATCGACCGCAGGTCGGGGTTCCCGGTTCCGACGTAGAAGTCGAGCCACCCGTCGTTGTCGAGATCACCGTAGTTGCTTCCCATGGCGTAGATCACCTTGTCGGCGAGCCCGACACGCCGGGTCACGTCCTCGAAGGTGCCGTCGCCCCTGTTCCGGTACAGGCGCGACGGCTGAAACTCCACGAGCTGCCCTTTCCGAACGCTCCTGAGCGGGAGACCGAGATACTCCAGGGCGACGGTCTCGTGCAACGGCGCGCTGAGATCATAGCTCAGCACGAGCAGGTCCTCGAAGCCGTCGTTGTCGAAGTCCCAGAACCAGGTCGGAAACGATGGCGTCTTCAAGTCCACGCCTGCCGCGCCCCCGCGTTCCTCGAAGTGCCAGTTCTCGATCGACGTGCCGCCGCGGTTGATGTAGAGACGATTTGCGCCGGTGAACACCGACACGTACAGGTCGGGGAGCCCGTCGTTGTTCACGTCGCCCCACACTACCCCCTTCACGAAGTCGTCGACGTCGATGCCCACCTGATGCGAGACTTCGGTGAACGTGCCGTTCCTGTTGTTGAGGAACAACTCGGACCGATGCGATGGTCCGCCCGACGATGCGCTCGACTCGTTGCCGACGAACAGATCAAGGTAGCCGTCGAGGTTGAAGTCGGCCCAGGCGGCGGAATGCGTGGGATTGAACGACAGAATCCCCGAGGAGAACGTGACATCCTCGAAGGTTCCATCCCCGCGATTCCTCAGCAGGGAGTTCGGATACTTGCCCGCTTCGCCGAGCCACCCGCCACGCAGCACGAGAATGTCGATGTCGCCGTCGTTGTCATAGTCGGCGTGAACGGTGTTCACTCCGCCAACGATTCCCTTGAGCCCGGACGTCGCGGTGCGATCGACGTATCCGCCCTTGCCGTCGGCGAGGAACAGGTGCACGGGATCGTTAGGCCCCCACGACGTCGTGAACACGTCGAGGAGGCCATCGCCGTTGAGGTCATCGATGGTGAGACCGCCAGCGAGCCCGGTGACCGCGAGGCCGACGTCACCGGCGATGTTGTTGAATCGCGGAAACGGATCGTCCGCCTGCGGAGCCAGGCTCGGGATGAGGTAGCGACGAGGTACGCTGTCCGGATATCCGCCGACGGCCATCCAGGCGATGTTCAGGAGATACTGCGAGCCGTGGTCCTGCGGGAAGAAGTGCAACAGTTGCGTATACCGCGCGATCGCATCGCGCGCGCCTTCCTGGTGCGTGTGTCGCGCGGCTCCCTCGAGCGGGAGGATGCACACGTTCGACGCGGGGCTGCCGAGACAGTTCTCCTGTTCGCCGAGTCGAAGCGACGCGATGGCGCGGAGGTCGAAGAGCGACTTCTTCTGTTCGGTGATCGTGTCAGCCGACACGCGCGCGTCGCGCATCAGCGTCTCGAGCTCGCCAATGGCCTCGCGAGTCTCGCCCGCCTT
>AR_comb_assmDRAFT_10117389_pt1 | contig 21359 bp, 22 predicted proteins | sample ArasoioldDNA_FD_10543 | JGI IMG/M metagenome (IMG submission 10543) | reverse complement strand
GCGGCCTATGCCTGTTACGTCAGTATGGCGGGACAACCATTGCTCAACAGGAAGTTACTTGAGGACTAATCAATCATGAAGAGAATTTTCTTGCTTGCGATTCTTGTTTTCAGCTTCGTCGTCACGGTTCCAGCGCAAAGAGCTCCGGCGGCTGCCGAACTCACTAAGCTGTTGAATGATTTTCTTGCCGGCGCAGCAACCAATGATGCGGCGATGCACGATCGTTTTTGGGCTGACGACCTAATCTATACAGGCTCCAGCGGACGACGGCGCGGCAAGGCAGAGATCATGAAGGATGTCCGTTCTTCACCCCCGCCGAAAGCCGGCGATCCGAAGACTACCTACACCGCGGAAGACATACGCATCCAGCAATACGGCAACACGGCCATCGTCGCTTTTCGGCTCGTCGCGACGACTGAGAAAGATGGCAAAACTGAAGTCGCCAACTATCTGAACAGCGGCACGTTTCTGAAACGTAAGGGCGAATGGCAAGTGGTGAGTTGGCAAGCAACAAAGGCTGCCACAAATTGATGCAATCGGTTGCTGAACGTAATCGTTCCGCAGGACTTATCTAAAACCTGCAGAGAACCTCGGGGAGTTGCTATAATTCCCTCCCCATTCCTCATTTACTTCAGCTAACGAAGGTTAATTAAACGTCATCATACCAACGTGAGACTGGCTGGCTTCTCAATTCTTCTGCTTCTTGCCTTCGCCTATGCGGCTGCGGGGCAGGAGGTGAACATCGCCACCGCGCCGATGCACATGCGTGGCCTGATGCCCGTGGTCGAAGTGAAGCTGAACGGCCAGGGACCGTTCGTATTCATGATCGACACGGGCGCCGGTATGCAGGCGGACATCGATCCGTCAGTCGCCGAGAAGTTGAAACTTCCATTGAGCGGAAGAGCGATCAACGGTGATCCTTCCGGCCAGAATGATCGCGAAGTTGCGACGGCCACGATCGAGTCGCTGTCGATCGGCAAAGCGGAATTTCGCAATGTGATCGCCGTCATCCGTCCGCAACGAATCACAAAGGACTATCCCGACGTCGATGGTATTCTCGGCTTCGCACTGTTCAGCGACTACTTGTTGACGCTCGACTATCCGACGATGCAAGTGCGGCTGGCCCGCGGCTCTTTGCCACCCGCCAACGCAGTGGACGTCTTAAATTTCGAACTCGAAAATCGAATTCCGATCGTCGAATTAAGAATTGGAAAAATCCGGGTGCCCGCGCATGTCGATTCTGGCAACTTTGTTGCGGGATTTCTTTTGCCGGCAGAGATAGTCGAACAGCTGCAACTGCAATCAGAGGCGATTACGGTCGGCGGTGCCCGGTCAGTAACAAATCGAATTCAACTCAAGCAGGTGCAACTGCGCGACACGATTCGGCTGGGCAGCTTTGAATATCCGCAACCAACGATTGCTTTTCCGGCACTCTCAGACACAAACATCGGTTTCAGTGTATTGCGCGACTTTGCGCTTACTTTCGATCAAAAGAACTGCCGCCTGCTTCTGAAGCGCAGGATTTAGCCTCCCCTGCCAATCTCATTTTGAAACCCAGCTGCCTTTGACGCGTTAATAGCCTCAAGCTTTTTATGCGCATCAGTGTGACCATCAACAAGCCTGAAACCGCTATGAATCGAAGACTTCGAACCTTTTTGCTGGCTGCGGCCGCAATTGTCGTTGCGCTCCCTTCACTCCCGAGCGCCGCGAAGCGCGCGGAAGTTGCGCCGGCTGCTTCAGAAGCACCGGTAGTGATTCCGTTCGAACTGGTCGTGCGACACATCATGGTAAAGGTGCGAATCAATAATTCGCGACCTCTCTCGTTCGTCTTCGATACGGGCGACAAAGTTTGCGTCGTCGATACTGAGGTCGCGCAAGAACTGGGCCTGAAAACGGAGGGACAGCTTCGCGTGGGCGGCGCCGGCGCAAACACCTTGGCCGCATCTTATGTTAAGGACGCAACCTGGACGCTACCGGGACTAGAAGGGTTCTCGCAACCCGTCGGCTTGACGTTTTCGCTCGGGCGAATGGCAGCCCGCTTTGGTCATGACTTCGATGGCATAATTGGTTCAGACTTCATCAGGCAATTCGTCATCGAAGTCGATTATCAGAATCGTGTCCTCAAACTCTACGACAAAGAAAAGTTTAGTTACTCGGGCGCCGGCGAGAGCATTCCCATTCAACTGAATCAGCAAGGCCATCCAATTATTGAGGGCGAGGTGACGCCGGTCAGCGGCGAACCCATCAAAGGAAAGTTTGTACTGGACCTCGGCTCGGGCGGATCGCTGGTGTTGATGAGTCCGATTGTCGCTGACCACAATTTGCTGGGAAATGGCGCCAAGACTATCAGAGCGCTCGGCGTGGGTGGCGCCGGGGGTCAAAGCATCGGACAGATTGGCCGAGTCAAGTCATTGCAGCTGGGAAAATTCGCGATCACGAATCCATTTACACTGTTTTCACAAGACAAAGCCGGCGCAATGGCCAGCCACGCGTTAGTCGGCAATATCGGGCAGATGATCGCGAGCAAGTTCCGGGTTTTTCTGGATTACGGTCGGAACCGGATCATTCTTGAACCCAACGCGACATTTGCGGACGCGATGGATCGAGCAATGTCGGGAATTGTGCTGATTACTGAGGGCAAAGATCGTGCGACCGTGCGCATAAGCGATGTCCTCGAAGACTCGCCGGCTTCAGAGGCCGGCTTACAAAAGGACGATATCGTTGTGAGTGTCGACGGCAGACCCGCATCGGAATGGAAAGTGACTAAACTTTCGGAAATGCTTGAGCGCTCCCAGACCTACAAACTCACGATTCGCCGAGGCGAACAAACGATGCAAGTATCGCTTACGCCACGCAAGCTTATTTAACGCTTGGTGGTAAAGTGGGCGGCATTGAGGGCCCACAAGCGCAGTGTCAAAGTCAACGACCTGATGCAGCAGGGCTATACGTATTATCTCGTCGAACCGACCGGCAGAAACTTTCATCCCGATTTCAAGCCTGAGCTCACGCCGAAAGAGATGCTCGAGCTGGGCGTATTCGGCGGAAAGTATTTGACTGACTGCCGCCGGGAATTCCCGGCATCGTGGTTTCGTAAAGCAAAGCTTTGTCATGAAAAGCACGATGCGAAACTAAATTTCTTCAAGGTAAACGCATCCCAATCTCTGGCCGTCTGGAAAAAGAATGGCTGGATTTATCCTGAAGATCCGCGCGGATGGTTTCAGTGGTATTGCCGTTATTTTATGGGCCGGCGCTGTCCAGACGACGAGCGGCAAATCAAACGCTGGCGCGCGGTGCGGCGTCATATCGCGCAAATCAAGAAGAATTGCCCGCGGCGGGCACTGGACTGCCGGCGAAGACAGCGACAAGCGCTGCTGCACTGGGCGTACGATTCACGGAAGATTTAATGCTCAACATCGGCACGATCAAGATTCTTCTTACCGTTATCAGCGGCATCTGCTGGACAATCGTCTATATCGACGGCATCCGCATCGGTTTTCGCGACAAGTCTTATGCGATTCCGTTTTATGCACTGGCGCTGAATTTTGCATGGGAGCTCCTGTACACCTACTTCGGCTTCCGCACGAACGGTGTGACCGTGCAGAACGTTTTCAACGCGGTTTGGTTCGCATTCGATGTGGGGATTCTCTATACGTATTTCCGATTTGGCAGAAGGTACTTCGGGGGCACACGCCTTGATCCATCCGCTCACGCGGATGGTACTGACAAGTACTTTATTGCATGGAGCATTCTTGGACTGATCACAGCATTCGCGGTGCAATATGCTTTTCGTCGCGAATTCGGCGTCTCAAAAGCGGCCGCGTATTCGGCGTTTCCGCAGAATCTGATCATGTCGATTCTGTTTATCGGGATGCTCGTCAAACGCGGCAGCCGGGAAGGGCAAAGCTTAACCATCGCCATTAACAAATGGATCGGCACGCTCGCACCAACGATTCTTTACGGTGCCATTGGTGAGGGTGCTTTCCCGCGCGGCAGTTCCTTGATTCTCACCGTAGGAGTTTTCTGCTCAGTGTTTGATGTGATTTACATTTGGCTATTGGCGAGAACGAAACTGAAAACCGCTAATGTCGTCACTCCTTCGCATAATGGATTGTGAACAGTTACGTCCGGAGATTTCGCTTATCAAAGTGAAATACCCGGGAATCTTCACGCCACATGAAACTCAGAGAATCCAAGCCAATTGCAGTTGCAATCGCCATCATCACAGCGCATGCGCTCTCACTGGTCGTGCCGGCGTCAAGTCGGGGACGGCTTGTTCCTCGCCCCAGGACCAAACGCGTACATCATTACGTTTTCTTTGGAATGGATCGCGAGAAAATTCCAAATGCAAAATCATTCTTCGAGACCGGGGCGTTCGAAGGCGCGCAGGTCACTTACTCGTGGCGGCAGCTCGAGCACGGAAAAGACAATTATGACTTTGGCCTGATCCGTGAAGATCTTGCGCTGATGAGTGCGCGCGACAAAAAGCTTTGGATTCAGATTGAGGACGTAGCTTTTAGCGACCGTTGGAAAATGGTGCCGGAATATCTTCTGAAAGACCCCGCGTACCACGGCGGCGTGGTTCGTCAATACAAATTCCCGGACGGCGACGAAGCACGTGCTATCCCGCTCGGCTGGGTGGCGCGGCGATGGGATCCCGTCGTGCAGGAGCGTTATCACAAATTGCTCATGGCCCTCGGGAAAGAGTTTGATGGGCGGATCGCCGGCATTAATCTCGATGAGACCTCGATTGACTTTGGCAACAGCGGCAAATTGCGTCCTGAAGGATTTAACCCGGAGCTGTATCGCGATGCGATTATCGTCAATATGAAAGTTTTGAAGCGAGCTTTTCCAAAATCAATTGTGATGGTTTACGCGAACTTCATGCCCGGCGGCAGACCGTTTCTCGAAGCGGTCTACAAGGCCGCGCGCGCATCCGACATCGCGGTCGGTGGACCGGATCTCTTGCCATTCCGTCCGTTTCAACAGGCGAACAGTTATCCTTTGATTCGCGAATCAGCGAGGATTATTCCGACTGGGCTCGCCGTGCAGGACGGAAACTACGGAGACGTCGATCCGAAGACGGGAAGGCGCGCCACGATCGCAGAGTTGTTGAAATTCGCGACAGACGATCTGAAACTCGATTACGTCTTCTGGTGCACCGAAGAACCATACTATTCGGAGGAATTGATTCCGTTTATGCGTTCCCAATCGCCTGCTAAGAACGTTCGCGGAACAGTCCGTTGAAATCGAAAGCGGTCGCCTGACTCAGCCACGAGAATTGTCCTGTCTCCTGTATTTCTTTCGTTAACGCCAGCACACCTGTCCAGGCCGCACGCGCCAGCGAACTCCCGAGCGAAATCCTACGCACCCCCAGATCAGCCAATTGCGCAAACGTGAGCTCGCAGTTCTTCACATACAGCAGAACGTTCACTGGCTTTGGTGCGACGGCTTTCACGATTGCCGCGATTTCATCAGTAGTCGTAAACCCGGGGGCGTAAAGGCAATCCGCGCCGGCATCAGCATATGCAACCAGCCGTTCGAGAGAAGTGCGCAGTGGATCGGTGTGGCCAACCAGATGAGCTTCACAGCGAGCAGTGAGGACTACGCCGATTCCCGTCGAATCGATCGCGGTACGTGCTGCCTTGACCCTCTCAACCGCAAGGTCGAGATCGTAAAGTGGTTTCTCCCTATTCCCCGTCGAATCTTCCACCGATAACCCGGCGACGCCTGTTTCCACACACCGGCGAACGTTCTCAGCGACGCCGTTAGGATCGTCGGCATACGCATTCAAGAAATCTGCGTTGACGGGCAATGACGTGGCCGCGACGATTTCATGGAAGTGGGACAGCATTGCGTCGAGTGGGACGCCGCCATCAGGTAAGCCTTGCGCGAAAGCAACACCCGCTGATGTTGTAGCCAGCGCTTTGAAGCCAATGTGCTCAAGGTATACTGCGGAACCGATGTCCCAAGGATTCGGAAGTACGAAACAACCGGATTGATGCAAGATGTGAAAATGCTCAACGGCGGAAAGTTGTTTGCTATTCATGGCCGAAATACTACCATTGCGCGAATGATTGTTCTCGAAACTGAACGGCTGATCTTGCGCCACCTCGATCCGGACACGGATGTAGACTTCATTCTGCGGCTGGTCAGCGAGCCTCCGTTTATGCGTTACATCGGCGACAAAGGCGTTCGCACTCTGGACGACGCGCGACGATACATCGTTGATGGGCCACTGAAGAGTTACGAAATAAATGGGTATGGACTCTACAAAGTCGAATTGAAGAGCGAGGGCACTGCGATCGGGATGTGCGGCTTGGTGAAGCGCGACACGTTGCCTGAGGCCGACATCGGTTTTGCGTTCCTGCAGAGTTATTGGAAACAGGGTTATGCCTACGAATCAGCGGCCGCGGTTATGATTTACGCCCGTGAGAATCTTGGCATGGATCGGATACTCGCGATTACGACACCAGACAACGTCGCTTCGAGCACACTTCTGAATAAGATCGGATTACGATTTGATCGTCTGGTTAACTTAACTCCCGACGCACCAGAGGTGAAGTTGTTTACTACTGACAACATCGCAAATGATGCAGCTTGAAACTTTAAGAGACCTCTACGCCCACATGGAATGGGCCGATGCCTGCGTCTGGCGGGCGGTTTTCGCCTCGGAAACCGCCATGACAGATCAGAAGGTGCGCGAACTTTTTCATCATCTGCATCTGGTACAGCACGCTTTCCTGCGCGCATGGCACGGAGAGCCGCCCGAATTTCCCGCGTTTGATAATGTGCAGTCCGTTATCAACTGGGGTCGTGAATACTACACACAGGTAATAGCGCATTTTGAAAAGCTGACCGATGAATCACTACGAGAAAAAATGCAACTCCCCTGGGCTGAGATCATCACGCGCGAACTTGGTCGCGAGCCTGCAGGGATCACCATCGGCGAAGCCGTTCTGCAAGTGCCGTTACATAGTCAATACCATCGTGGTCAGATAAACGCGCGGCTGCGGACGGTTGGTGGGGAACCACCGCGCGTAGATTACATCGTCTGGCTTTGGCTTGAGCGGCCAGCGCCCGATTGGAGCTTCGTTTAATGAACGGACCAGCTGGCCAGGGCCGCCAAAGCGGCGGCGAAGAAATCGAACGCGTGCGGCGCATCTGTCTCGGACTGCCCGGCACGTGGGAGAAGATCTCGCATGGCGAGCCGACCTGGTTTGTTGGCAAGAAGGTCTTTGCGATGTTCTCCAACAATCATCACGGCGACGGTCATATCGCGGTGACCGTGCCGGCGGCAATCGGTATTCAGGAGATGCTAATCACCAAGTCGCCTAAGAAATTTTATCGGCCGCCATATGTCGGCGTGCGCGGCTGGGTCGGAATCGAAGTGGATCGCGTCAGGGATAAAGAGTTGGCGCAGCACATCTGCGAGGCATGGAAGCTGATCGCGCCACCAAGGCTTCTCTCGGAACTCGAAACGCGCCAGGAAGTCTAATCGCGCAAGCGTCATGCATACCTACATCGCATTCCTGCGCGGGATTAACGTGGGAGGTCGCAAGCTCATCAAAATGGCGGAGCTCGTGCGAATTTTCAGTGCTGCTGGCTGCAAGAATGTCAGGACTTACCAGCAAGCCGGGAACGTGCTTTTCGCGTCGCGAGCGGCAAATCGAAAGAACCTCACTCGGAAGATCGAAGCCGCAATCGAAGCTGATCTGGGTTATCGCATTCCGATTGTCATCAGAAGCGCCCTCGAACTGCGGCAAACAATTGAGCACGCGCCATTCAGGAAATTCGAGAAATCAAAAGATTTGATGCTGCTGGTCGTATTCCTCGCCCAGGATCCGGATCTAAAACCAACCTTGCCCTTCATCTCAACAACTGAGAATGTTGAAGTCTTTGAGGTTGCAGACGGCGTCGCGTTTTGTGTGGCGCGACGGAAGAAAAATGGCTGGTTCGGATTTCCGAACGGCGTCGTGGAGAAAGCTTTTAAGGTGGTTGCCACTACGCGTCAATGGTCAACTGTGCTGAATGTCGCAAAAGCGGCCGGTGCCGCCTGTTCTGATTAAAGTCGATGTTGCTCTCTCTGTGTCTCTGTCAGTCGTCGGTGTCTCTGGGTGGTATACCGCGCGAAAACATTCACCAAAGAGGCACAGAGAACTCACCAGACACTGAGAGCTGAAACTGGTTCGCTAATTCTATGTGACGGGAGGTACTCAATGAAGACCGCATTAACTGTCATCACAATTCTCTTATTCGCGTTTGTCGCTCCAACTTACGCGAACAACGATCGCACGCCCGACGCCGAACAGGAGCTACGCAAGCTCGTTCAGAGTTGGGACGAGGCTTTTGTAAAGAAAGACACCGAAACTCTCAACCGGCTCCTCGCTGATGAGTTTGAATTTGTGGGCGGCGTGAAAAAGGCTGACTACCTCGCATCTTTCAAAACTCGTAAGGCAAACATTTTGTCGGCAGTGAGCACAGATATTCAAGTGCAGGTTTACGACGACATGGCAATCGTCACCGGTATCGATGCCATCACAATCAAAGATGTCGCTCAGGATTTACTGACGAAATGGCTTTACATGGATGTGTGGGTGAAACGCGGTGGCCGTTGGCAATGTGTGAAGACTTACTCAGCGCCGGCTACGCGCTAAGAGGATGATTGAACCGAATCGGTTTCCCATTCTTCACTGATTGGTAAACCGCATTTACCAGCTCCACGGACTTGTAACCGTCTAAAGCGGTTATTGCGGCCCGCGTGCCGTTCACGATCGAATCGATGAAGGCTCGATCCTCCTGCAAGTACCCCCACTTCTCTTCTTTCGAGAGCTGATGCATCGACAGTTCACTGTGCTTGCCCTGCAAGCCATCGCTGCAGATCAGACTTTCCATCTCGCGCGTCGCGATTGTCGCGTGATGGCAGAAGACTTCAACTCGTTCGAATGGGAACATCCAGCTTGCATCGGCCGATGACGCGAGCGTGGCGTGCATGCCGCTTTCGAATACGAGCAGGACCGAAAAGTCGTCGATCTCCGCATACTCATGACTAGACCCGATCGCTTGCAGACTCTTCACTTCACCAAACAGAAATCGAAGCATGTCGAACATGTGAATCGTCGTCTCGTATAGGAAGCCGCCCGTGATTTTTGGGTCCCCGACCCACTTGGGATTCAGCAACTCACCTCGATTCATTTTCACGTGCGCAGAATGCGGCCGATGAGTTTCGGTAAGCATGCGTTTCAACTCGGCATAAACGGGTGCAAATCTGCGGTTGTGTCCAACTTGAAAGACCCGATCACTGCGTTCGGCCGCCTTGACTAGGCGCCGCGCGTCCATAATTCCGGTAGCCATCGGCTTTTCGCAGAAAACGTGCTTACGTTCTTCGGCGGCAAGAATGGCCAGCTCGGTATGTTGCGTGTTCGGTGTGGTGATGTAGATAACGTCACAGGTCGCCAGCACTTCAGCGACGCTGTGCGCGACGGATGCGGCCACGGATTCGGCCAGTTGTATCGCCTGGCGCTTCTTAATGTCGTAGACGGCGGAGAGTTCAACGCGTTCATCGCGCGCCAGAATTGATGCGTGGACACCGGCAATGTAACCGGCGCCGAGAAAACCAATCTTAGGTTTGGACATAAGTAGTTATCCGCAGATTACGTCACGGAGTCAGTACCGCCTGCGTTGGCGGGCGGGTTCAGGCGCAACTGTTTTTCGAAAGCTCGCCTTGGGGAACCATCCGCTGACGCGGATGGCACTGACCTCATCTCGCTAAAACTCTCTGAACCGCAGCCTTCGCGTCACGTGCCAACTCGAACGGATCCCGCTGCCAGTACTCAGGTCGAAAAAGTTCGACACTTGCGTTACCGTCATAGCCAATCTTTCGAAACGCCGCGATGATTTCTTTAAGCGGCAGAATTCCCAGTCCCGGCAACAGACGCTGGGCGTCTGTCAGATTTTCGCGTGGTAAATTCTCAGCATCATCGATGTGAAAAATGAACAGACGTTCCGGGTCGAGCGCCTCGATCATTTCGATTGTCGAACCGCCGATGTAGAAGTGAAATGCGTCAATGACTAGTCCAACATTCTGACGGTTGACTCGCCGCACGATCTCGTCCGCCAAATCGAGAGTTTGCACGCTGCAATCTGTTTGTCCGAGAAACTCGAACGCCAGCGCAATGTTGTGTGCTGCAGCGAGGTCAGAAAGCTCAGCCAACACTCTCGCTGATTCATCGATAATTTCGTCGCGCGAGACTTCACGCGCCGGCAATTTACCGGGCACTACGACGACATATGGACATTCAACCGCCGCGGCGATCGCGCTTAACTCTCGGCACCTGCCTTTTATTTTTGCGTACGCGTCTTCGTCGCGAAACGTGATGTGCTCGATTGAGTTAATACTTAGCGGCTTGATCTTATTCTCATGAAAGAGATTTTTCAGGTCGCGAAGCGAATGTTCATTAACATTTGAACGCAGCTTTGCTGCCCAAATCTCGAGGTAATCGAATCCGGCCGCCGCGGCGGCACGGACATCGGTCACCAGGTCCGCGCGCATCGTGGTCGCGCCATTAAAAGAAAGTTTCATAGGTGGTTTAGCTGCTGGGAGCGCGGGCGCCCTTGCCCGCACTCGGTCTCCTTCCGGTGTTTGCGGACGGGGCGTTCCGCGTTCTCAGTATGCACTTTCACAAACGCCGTCCGGTCCCGTGATCGAACAAGTGCGCCCTGCTTAAATCAAGATCGATCCAAATGGCGGTGTTTGGGTCGGCTCGCAAATCCCCGGCCGCGCGCGCAATAATTCTTTCGGAGTCTAATTCCGCGACCACTAAAGTTTCGCTACCCATCAACTCGGTAACATAAACGGTTGCCGGCATCCAGTCATCAATTTGGGCGGGTGAAATACGAACGTTCTCTGGGCGGATGCCCAGCGTGCAGACGCCCAGCTGCCGGCCCGATGCTTGCTCCATCAAACCCTCGCTGAGCGGCAGGCTCAAACCATTCCGGACAAATCTTCGCTGTGACAACTCAATCCGCCCCTCAATAAAGTTCATTCCCGGGCTACCAACAAACTCCGCCACAAAACGGTTCGCCGGACAATTGTAAATCTCCAGTGGCGTATCGAATTGCTGAAGCCCGCCCTTGTGCATCACCGCGACGCGGTTGCCGAGCGTCATCGCCTCAGCCTGATCGTGCGTCACGTAAACCGTGGTCGTACCCAAAGTCTGTTGCAGACGCTTTAACTCGCCGCGCATCTGCAAGCGCAGTTTCGCATCGAGATTTGACAACGGTTCGTCCATCAAGAATGCGCGCGGATGGCGCACGATCGCCCGCGCCAAAGCAACGCGCTGTCGCTCGCCACCTGAAAGATCGCGTGGCCGGCGCGCAAGCAATGGTTCAATTTCAAGCAGCGCCGCTGTCTGCGACACTTGCCTCTGAATTTCCGCGCTCGCGAGTTTCCTCACGCGTAACGGGTACGCGATGTTCTGCGCGACCGTCAGATGCGGATAAAGCGCATAGCTCTGGAACACCATCGCGATGTCGCGTTGTTGCGGCGGCACGTCATTCACAGGGTGATCGTTGATGCGAATCTCACCCGCTGTGGGCTGCTCCAATCCGGCGATCATTCGCAGCGTGGTCGTCTTCCCACAGCCGGACGGCCCCAGAAAAACAACGCACTCTCCGTCGCCGATCTCCAGTGAAAGATCATTCACGACAATCGAGTCGCCAAAGGTCTTTGTGAGATTGGCTAGAGTTATGCTCATTCCGGTTTTTGAACCACAAAGTCACGAAGACCACCAAGGCAAGCTTTGTCCTTTGTGCCTTAGTGGTTAGCTCACCCCTTCACCGCTCCGAGCGACAAACCGCGCACCAGATATTTTTGAACGGCCAACGCGAATGCGAGGATCGGAACGATAGCAACGACTGCGGCTGCGCTCATCGCGCCCCACTTGATTCCGTATTGCGTAACGCGGCCGGCAATTCCGACGGGCAATGTCATCGCGTCATCGGTCTGCGTGAACACCAGCGCGAACAGAAATTCGTTCCAGGAAACGATTAGGCAAAAGACCGCAGTCGCGGCGAGACCGGGCGTTACCAGCGGCAGAACGACTCGGCGAAAAGCTCCCAGACGCGAATCACCGTCAACCATGGCTGCTTCTTCCAGGTCGCGTGGCACTTCCGCGAAGAAGCCGCGCATCATCCAGACCACAAACGGCAGATTGAAAGCGGTATAGACAATCACCAGCGACAATCGCGTATTCACCAGGTGCAAATCGCGCATAATCAGAAACAGCGGCACGGCCGTAACGATCGCCGGCATCATGCGCGTCGAAAGAATCCACAGAGCCAGCTTTTGATCGAGTTTACGCGGCAAACGAAATCTCGCGAGTGAGTACGCGGCCAACGTTCCGAGTACCAGCGCACAAGCCGTGGAGCCAACCGCGACGATCAGGCTGTTGACTAGATACTGCCCAAACGAGCGTCCGAGAAATGCGTCGGCATAATGTTCAACTGTCGGTGAGAAGAAAAACCATTTTGGCGGAACTGCAAACTGGTCGATTTCGCGCTTGAAAGAAATCGTTAGCATCCAATAGACCGGCACGAGCGCGGCCAGCAGCGCCAACAAACTCACCAGATACTTGAGAATGGTTCTGACCAAGTTCATCTGAATCCCAGCCGGCACGTGATCCGCTGGCCGGGCCCAATTCGCGCGTAAGTCTTCAGAAATCAGCGCGTCATTATGGATTCAGGCACGACTGTACACCAATAAAGTCTTGCCACAATCGCGCTTTTGCGGTAAAAACAGCGCGCACGCAAAGACCGCGCGCCGATGGGTTCGTTGCGCGGTTTCCCGATGTTTGCGAGCGCGGAACCCAAAAGCCCCAGAGGTCCGCGCCGCTGAACCCACTCGACTCTCGAACGTATACACTAGCGATGCGCGTCAGCATCCTGACCGAATCTTAAGAAGGAGAAACACTAATGTCGTCGTCCCCTTATTGGCGTAGAGCCTCTGCTCGGATTCTATTAGTGGGCTTCATGGTGCTTGCATGCGTGAGTGTCGCGATGTCGCAAGCCCAGAGTAACGCCGCCGACCTGCAAGGCACCGTGCGCGATCCAAACGGCGCGGCCGTGCCAAATGCCACAGTCACGGCAAAAAATTCGGCGACAAACGTTAGTCGCGAAGCAACGACTAATGATGACGGCTTCTATAAGATCGTTAATCTGCCGCCCGGAGATTACGCGTTGACCGTCACTGCGTCTAACTACAAAACTGCCATTCTCCCAATCGTTAAGATCACAGTCGGCCAGACTGCCGTCCAGGACGTGCCCTTAGAGATTGGCGAAGTCAGCGCGACGGTCACTATTCAAGGCGCTTCGCCGACGATCGTTGAGACCACCAACACGGCAGTCGCATCGACAATCGATCAGCAGCGCATCGAGAATCTTCCGATCAACGAGCGCAATTATCTTTCATTCGCGCTGACCTCGTCGATGGTTGGTCGTGACAACGGACGGCCGATTGGCCCAGCGCCGACAACCGGTCTGAACTTCGGTGGCCAACGTGGACGTTCCAACCTGGTTCAGGTCGACGGCGCGGACAATACAGATAATTCAGTCAACGCGTCGCGTTCGACCGTCAGTCAGGAAGCAGTGCAGGAGTTTCAGGTTGTTACCAACTCTTTCGCGCCTGAGTTTGGACGCTCAGCCGGCGGTGTGGTTAACGTCGTCACCAAGAGCGGTACCAATGATTGGCACGGAAATATATTTGGCTTTCTCCGTCATAAGAGTTTTCAGGCACGCAATCCATTTGCTCCGGTAGACAAGCCCGCGTTTACGCGCGCTCAATATGGCGGAACATTAGGCGGCCCACTGGATAGGGATCGTACATTCATCTTCGCAGCGTTTGAACAGAGACAGCGTCACGAAACCGGATTCTTCACCAGCAACGTGGCCGCCGGCCTAACCAGCAGCGTCACGATTGGTGCGCCGTTCCTGCCATTCACGCAGACCTTTCCGAATATCAGGCCCGAACAGACGACGTACGTGAATACCTTATTAACCACCGCGGGGCAGCTGATTGCCAGTGGAGTGCCCGCGAATATCGCGCAGGGACAAGCACTCGCCGGCGCCGCGATTCAATATGCCACCCTGGCATCAAGCGGCAGTCTTACGGCCCTTACCGGAACAAATCCTCTAATTAGCCCGGGCGGTGCTATTCCGGCAGGCTCCGTGATTGGGCCACGCTTCTTCCTGACTGGCGCGCCGGTGCCAAACGGGACAGCCAACGCAGCTGGACAACCGATCGCGTTTCGCGCACTTAACAATTTGCAACGTGTATTTCCCGTAACGGATCGAACGACGTTTAACTCAGTCAGATTCGATCACTTCATCGACGAGGCCCAGAAGCATCACTTCTCGTTCCGCTTCGGCTACAACCCAAGCACGATCACCGGCATTCAGGTTGAGTCACAAAATCAATCGCTGGGGCAAAACGATTTCTCGCGTACCGGCATTCAGAAATTGAAAGACGTAAGCGCCGTCGCAACGCTCGGATCGACCCTCTCAGCCCACATGTTCAACGAGTTCCGTTTTAACTTTGGCGAGCGCCGCGCGACTTTCAAGTCTCAAAACGGAGACGCCGTTGCTTTCAACATCTCGGGCACCGCGTTCATCGGGCGCGAATTGTTTTCACCGGTGGTGAGAACTGAAACGCGCTACGAATGGACTGACAATCTGCAGATCGTCAAAGGTACTCACACCTTCAAGTTCGGCGGCGATATGGCGTTCATTAGAATTCCGGAAGCGATCTTCGAACTGAACTTCGCCGGCCTGTTCAATTTTGGAGGACTGACCGCGACGACGCTCGCCGCATTTCCGACCGTCGGCGCCGCGGCTCCGCCTGACTTCACTCCCGTGCAGCAGTACGGTTTGGGATTTCCGTCTAACTACATTCAGGGATTTGGCAATCCAGTGAGCCGCATCGGCAATAAACCATTGGCGTGGTTTGCGCAGGACTCGTGGCAGATCCGTAGGAATTTCACACTAAATTACGGCGTCCGTTACGACTACGAAATCACCGAACAGATCCCCACCGTGCCGTTCAGGGATCCGCTGTCAGGCATTTCGTTATCAGCCGCTGACCTGCTTGCTGCGCAAGACGCGATGAATGTTCAGCAGGGATTTCCGCGCGACAAGAACAACTTCGCGCCGCGCGTGGGTTTCGCGTGGGACATCAAGGGTGATGCGAAAACTGTGATTCGCGCGGCGGCTGGCATGTTCTATGACCACCCTCTGCTCGCGATCGCATTCAACTCAGACATCGCTGACGCAGCGCAACAACAACAGGGCATCCTGATTCCCGGCAACCCGGCGCCAAACCAGTTGTTGAATGCAGTGCAGGTTTTTCAGGGAACGGTTTGTCCGCAAACTGGTGGAAATCCAATCTGTGCGCCCGGAGTTTTCACCCCGGGCGTAGCCTCGACCGCGCAGTATCAATTCGGTCGCATGCGCTTTAATGATCAGACTTTTCCCGGTTTCGGTCCGGTCTTGCCGTTCACGCTTCATGTGAGCAAAGACTTTGAGTACGCCTATGCGAACCAGGCGAACTTTACGGTTGAGCGACAGTTAACCAAAGACATGTCGATCTCAACCGGTTACTTATTTGTCGGTGCGCATCACCTGCCGCATCCACTGGACGTAAATGCCCCGCGCACCGACTTGCAGATTCAGAACTATGTGCGCTGCTTCGGCACTCTTCCGACCAACACAACCGCGGTGGCGACATTGAATCCTGCCTCTTGCAGCAACATCGTGGCACAACCGATTCCCGGAATTATTTCGGTGACGACGCGTGGTGGTGTGGTGTTGCCGGCCGCGGCAAATTTCTTCAGGCCAAATGCGCCGAACTACTTCCTCGTCCAAGCTGTGACGGGTGGTGCAGTCACTCCGGCCGTCTTTAACGGCGCGCTGGCTGCCTCCGGTACGCTGCGAACGCCCGGCACCATCTCGCCGTTTGGGTCGATTAACGCGCAGACCTCTGATGGCAACTCAGTCTACAACGCGCTGAATGTCGATCTTAAGAAGCGCTTCTCGAACAATTTCCAGTTCCTCGCTTCTTACACTTGGTCGCATTCGATCGACGATTCGTCGGACTTACAGACTTTGCTGCTGCCCCAGGACAACCATAACTTCGCCGCAGAACGGGCCAATTCCCTCTTTGATCAGCGCCAGCGATTCGTATTCAGCGCGGTGCTTGCTTCGCCCGCCACGTGGCGCTCTGGTAGCGGGTGGCACAAAGTTTTATCAGACTTCACACTCGCGCCAATCGTCGAAATATCATCGGGCCGGCCCTTCAACATCCTTAGCAATCAGGACACGAATAATGATCAGTCCAATCAGACTGACCGTCCGTCAGTACTTGCCAACCGATTGTGCGTGCCGGGCACGCCCGGATGTACACCACTAATCACCAACGGCGTCTTCTCAGCGGGTGATCTCGGGCGCAATATGGGAATCACGCACAAGTTTATGTCGTGGGACATGCGCCTAAGCCGCGTGGTGAGATTGACTGAACGCGTTCGTCTCGACCTTATTGCTGAAGGCTTCAACCTTCTCAATCGATTCAATGAAGCGTCAGCCTCGCCGTTTGTGGATGACGTCAACGCATTCAATCAACGCGCTGACAACGGTCGGTACTACAGCCGCCCAACCGCGTCATTCGATCCGCGACAATTCCAATTCGGAATAAAACTTAACTTCTAGCCCACAATTCGACAGCATCCTTCCGGGCCGGCGTCACCGCGCCGGCCCTTTTTCTGTGCGCAGCGAACGGCGGTCCCGATTTGAGCATCCGAAGACGAGAACTTTTGCTCTCCGGCCGTTGTTATTTACCGCGAAAATCTGAAAGAATCAGCCAGATGTATCGAACGCTTCTGATTGTAGTCACCGCCTGGATTGCCCTGGCGGCCGCCGGACTCAGCGCCGCGCAGTCAAGTCGTCCACGGCGCGTTAAGCCCCCTGAGACTCTCCTTGGACCTGAACCAACGCCTGCTCCAGTAGCGAACAAGAACGCGCCTCTGCTTGATGTGGCTCCCACAAAGCCAGTAGGCCCCGCGCCTGTTTCGAGCGACACGACGCACGCCTATCAACTGTTTCAGCAGAAGCAGTACGCGGACGCGGCCAGAGAGGCAAAGGCGATCGCCGCGGCTGATGCGTCGAACGCTGAAGCGTGGAAGCTCGCTGGGTTTTCAGAGTTCTATTTGAAGCAGTACGCCGACGCCGCAGATGATTTGCGCAAGGCGCTCGACCTGCAGCGCACCGCCAAAGAAGAAGATGCGAACACTGTCGACGCGCTCGCGGAGAGCTACGTACTCGCCGAACGTTTTGAAGAAGCGTTGCCGTTACTGACAACGATCCTGAGTCGTCCCGGCAAGACACCGGATCCGCAGTTCCTTTACTATCGCGGACTTGCCGAATTCAAGACCGGCAAAACTGAAGACGCTGAGAAGTCTTTCAATGCGGCAGTGAAAGCAAACCCGCGTAACACGGCTTCACTGTTCTATCTTGGCAGAATCGCTTTCGAACGAAAGGATTTCGACGCCGCGATCGCCTGGTTAAATCGGGCGACAACCAGCGACGCACGTCTGGCGGACGCGTGGTCGCTTTTGACTTATGCTTACCTTAATCGTGGTGGCGCAAGCGATGGCGCGAAAGCGGACGCGGACTTTCTCGCAGCAGTACGCGCGGGTGAAACACTTGCACGCTTACGACCAGATGAAAGCTCCGCCACGTTGTTGGCTCAGGCACTGATTCGCACGCAGCAATATGGGCGCGCCGCTACCGTGCTCGAGCCATTCGCGGAGAAGCCCGAGGTAAAAGGAACGACGCTCTACCTGCTCGGACTTTCTCACACCCAGGCGAAAAATTATGCGAAGGCGATTGTCGCGCTCGAGCGAGCGTCCGAGAAAACGCCGCAAGACGTGAATATCTATCGCATGCTGGGCTATGATTATGAAGTTTCGAAGCAGTACGCGAAGGCCCTGGCGGCATACGAAAAGGGCCTGCAATTGCTGCCAAGCGACTCTGATTTAAAAGAGTCGGCGGATCGGGTCCGTCCGTTTGCAAAAACATAGTCGTGTTTTACCGTCCCTTTATGAAGAGCGCATTGATACGTTTGAATTCCTGGACAGTGATTTCCCTGGCGCTGTTCGCGCTGTTTGTTTTTGCGAAAACGGCAAACGCCGCATCCTGGCATGGAATCGAGCCGTTCAAGACACGCCGCGCAGAGGTTTTAAAGACTCTTGGGACGCCATTGAGCGATGCTGGCGGCGACGGCCCGCTTAGTTTCAAAGTTATGGGGGGCACCGTAACGATTTTCTTTGTTGACCAAAACTTGGTGCGCGCGAAACGCTTGCGTGCGGATGTAGCGGGAACCGTTCTCCAAATTGTCCTTCAGCATGAAACCTCTTCGGACACAGCTGAATCGCTTGGTCTGTTGAAGAACAAAAGTTACACGCGTGAAGATGCCAAAGAAGCAATTATCTTTCGTAATTTAAAGGAAGGAATTGTGTACACGTTCGTTAGCGGTAAGCTGAAAACAACACGGTACACGTTCTCTGAAGACCAAATCGGCCATGCGCGTCGCTGACACACTATTCAAGCGAACTCACGGCAACGAGAAATGACTTTTCTGCGTCTGTAGAAAAACTCGAATCGGAGAGGTTTCAAATGCTTAATAAATTACACGCTTCCACATTCGTCTTTGCCATTTTGGTGGTTTTTGCTACGGCTGCTTTCGCGCAACGCCCGCGCGCGGTCACGCCGGACAATACCGCCGGGCCTACACCGACACCGCCACCGGCGCCTTCCACTGTTAAGGCGAAATACGAGGGGGGAGTCTTTGGCTACCCAAATAAGAAAACGGGGACGCTTACGATCGACACGAACAACAATCGGCTGGTGTTTCACGACGGCAAACAAAGCGAAATGTTTTCGATCCCGTTCGGGTCGATCACCGGCGCTTACGGCGACAGCCACTCCGTGCAACCGGCCGCAGCGACGGTCGCCAGCCAAATACCTCTCTACGGCATTCCCGCGAGCTTTGTGAAAACTAAAGTCCGCTATCTCACAATTCAGTACGATGATCCCGACAGCAAAGCCTCAGGCGCGACCAGTTTTAAGCTCGATAACAAGGACATCCTGGATTCAGTTCTCTTCACCATTGCGAACAAAGCCGGCCTCAGTCAGCGTGGTCAGATTTACGTTCGTAAGAAGGATTCCGACTAGAGCTCTTCATTCCTTCCGACTCTTCCCTCGTTAGTCACTTTCCGCGTCCCTGCGGTAAAATCAGCGGCTAACCGATGCAGGAAATTTGTATCAAGGCGGAAGAATTGGCCAATGCAATTCTTCGTGGAGCGGGTTTCAATTTGCAGGCGTCTGCGAGCGAGACCGAGCAGGGCTGTCTCGTGTCGATCGAGGGCCCGGACAACGGCCTGCTCTTGAACCAGGGCGGCGAACTGCTCGATGCGTTGCAGCAGATCCTTAACCAGGCCGTCGGGCGGAATTTGCCAAAGGGTCAGCGCATTGTTTGCGACGCTGATAATTATCGCGCGGCTCGCGAATCTGAGCTCCGTGCTATGGCTCACCACGCCGCTCGTCAGGTCCGTTCAACTGGCTCTTCGTTCGTCTTCGGCCCAATGGACGGAAACGAGCGGCGCATCATCCACCTCACGCTCGCGGATGAACTGGATCTCCATACCGAATCAATTGGCGATGGCAACGCGCGCCGCCTGCGCGTGAGCCCTAAAGCCGCCTCAGCGTAAATTCTTCCGTTCGTTGTCAATGACTATTTCCGGCGATTCAATCATTGCTTTATCGACGCCGCTCGGGCGCAGTGGCATTGGCATTGTTCGCATTAGCGGGCCCGATGCACTCAGGGTGTTGCGGCGGATGACTGTTAATGATGTCGATGATGAACCCGAACCAAATTACATGACACTGCGTACGGTCATTGACCCGTTTACAAGTGAAAAGCTCGATCAGGCGCTTGTTTGTTTCTTTAGAGGGCCGCACTCGTTTACGGGGGAAGATGTCGTGGAATTTCATTGCCACGGATCACCGGTCTTGCTACGCCGGATGCTCGATACGATCCTCAGGCTCGATGTGCGTCTGGCTAACCCGGGCGAGTTTTCGTTACGCGCTGTGTCCAATGGTCGATTGCAGCTCACCCAGGCAGAAGCGATTCGCGATCTAATCGACGCGCAAACAGATGCTGCCGCGCAACAAGCCACACGCCAACTCAGTGGTGAAATCTCGCATCGACTTCAGCCGGCAAAAGATCAACTTCTGGAAATAATCGTGCGCCTGGAATCATCCCTCGAGTTTGTAGAAGACGATTTGCCTCAACTCGAGCAGCAGGAAATCGCGAGCGCACTGGCTAAGCTACGCTCGGACTTGCAGACGCTCGCCGATACCTTCGTGCGCGGCAGGTTACTTCACGAAGGACTAAAAGTGGCCTTGGTCGGACGGCCGAACGCTGGTAAGTCTAGTATTTTCAATATGTTAGTGGGGCACGAGCGCGCGATTGTAACTGAGGTTCCGGGCACAACTCGCGATACGATTTCCGAACTAATCGGATGGGGCGGCATACCAATCACCTTGATCGACACAGCCGGCATGCGCGCGACGACAGATCAAATTGAATCGCTTGGCGTCGAACGCACGCGACGCGCGGCCGCAGATGCTGACTTACTCGTAATCGTAGTGGACGGTTCGCAAGGACTAACGGACGAAGATCAAGTTGTGCTGAGCGACGCTGCCGGAAAGCAATACGTCATCGCGATCAACAAAAGTGATCTGCCGGGTTACTCTGCAGCACGGGTAGCTGAAAAAATTCCGGCAGTTGAACGTCAAGCCTCGGCGATCTCGGTGTCCGCCCTGACTGCTGACGGCATCTCGCAATTGCGTGAGGCAATGCTCAAACCATTCGTCAATGGAAACGGCGCCACCGAAGGACTGATGATCACCAATGCGCGCCATCACGATCTGCTGCTGCGAGCCGTCAATGCCATCGCTTCATCAGAAGCGTTGGTTCGGGAACGCACAAGTGAAGAGATCATTTTGGTTGGACTCCATAACGCATTAAAATTCCTTGGAGAGATTACCGGCGAGACGACCACTGAAGAAATTCTGGGGCAAATCTTTACGACGTTCTGCATTGGTAAGTAGGCTTAAGAGTAACGCACATAAATAAAGAAATGGTCTTCGACGAAAGTTTTGATGTGATCGTAATCGGTGGCGGTCACGCTGGTTGCGAGGCTGCATCCGCGGCTGCGCGACTCGGAGCGAACACTGCCTTACTGACGCTTAAC
>AR_comb_assmDRAFT_10044200_pt1 | contig 21364 bp, 20 predicted proteins | sample ArasoioldDNA_FD_10543 | JGI IMG/M metagenome (IMG submission 10543) | reverse complement strand
AAGATAAAATTGTGTTATTAAGTAGTATCCGCCGAAGGTTGTCATCAAGGATTTGACTGCGTGAAATTAGCCGACCTTTATGCCCGGCCCGAGTTGACCCTGTCGGTTGAATTCTTTCCTCCAAAGACGGACAAAGGCGAGGAAAACCTCTTCAGCGAAATTGAAATCATCAAGAGGCTGAATCCTGCCTTTTGCTCTGTCACATACGGGGCTGGCGGAAGCACGCGCGAAAAAACCGTTGATCTGGTCGAGCGAATCCGACGAAATTCTGGCGTGGAAGTTATGTGCCACTTAACGGTTGTCGGCCAGTCCAAAAACGACGCGAGATCCGTCCTTAAGAAGCTGAAAGAAAGGGGAATCGAGAATCTTCTTGCACTCGGCGGCGATCCACCCCAAGGGATGGTGGATTGGCAGCCCCATCCAGACGGTTTTCATCATGCGGCCGAGCTCGTGCGCGAAGCGGTCATGTGCGGCGGCTTCTCGATCGCGGTGGCGGGTTTTCCCGAGGTTCATCCGAGAGCCGAAAGTCGGGCCTCCGATCTCAGATACCTGAAGGATAAAGTTGACGCCGGTGCCTCGGCAATTATTACCCAGCTCTTTTTCGACAATGACGACTACTATCGCTACGTCGAAGATGTTAGAAAACTAGGAGTCTGTGTGCCGATCGTGCCCGGGATCTTGCCGATTCTTTCTGCGTCCCAGATTCGTCGCTTCACGTCCCTCTGTTGTGCGAAGATCCCGTCACAGTTGGAGCGTGAGCTAGTCAAGGTTGAGAATGATGAAGACGGAGCTATTCAACTCGGCATCGACTATGCCACCCAACAGTGCGAAGGATTGATCAGATTCGGTATTCCCGGCCTGCACTTCTATTCCCTCAACAAATCGTATTCTCTCCAGGCTCTTTGCAAAAACCTGAAATTGTAGGTTTACTCCCCAAGGACTAGATCGTTGAGTTTAGTATAAGGAACAATGTCCGATACAGAAAATAAGCCGCTAGAAGACTCTAGCGAGCAGGTTGAGGTGCGGCGGGAAAAACTCGCCAGGCTTAAAGAAACGGGGTATTCTCCGTACCCCAACGATTTTCGTCCGAGTCACACGACCCATGATATTCTCTCCGTCTTCGGCGGTTTGAGCGACGAAGAGTTAGGGGGCCTGACCGACGAGCCCTATCTAGCGGGCCGAATCATGGCAATCCGCAAAATGGGGAAAGCCGCATTTTTTCACATCCAGGATCGGCATGCACGGATCCAAATTTACGCACGAAAGGACCGGCTTGGAGATGAGGTTTATAGCCTGTTTCAGTCTCTGGATGTCGGCGACATTGTCGGCGTTTGGGGGCATTTGTTCCGCACGAAGACGAAGGAATTGACGCTTGAGGCCCGAGGGTTGCGCCTGCTGACAAAATGTCTACGACCGCTGCCAGAAAAGTGGCACGGTCTGGCGGATGTCGAAGCGCGCTATCGTCAACGATATGTCGATTTGATGGTGAACCCGGAAGTCAAAGAGCTATTCGAAAAGCGCTCGCGCATTGTCCGCCTCCTTCGGCGGTTCTTCGAAGAGCGGGATTTTTTAGAAGTGGAGACGCCGATGATGCAGGCGATCCCAGGAGGGGCAGCGGCGCGCCCATTCGTCACGCATCACAACACCCTGAATATGGATCTATATCTTCGGGTGGCGCCAGAGCTGTTCTTGAAGCGCCTTTTGGTGGGAGGATTCGAGAGGGTATTTGAGCTGAATCGGAACTTTCGCAACGAAGGCGTTTCGGTGCGTCACAACCCGGAATTCACCATGTTGGAGTTCTATCAGGCTTATGCCACTTACGACGATTTGATGCGTCTCACGGAAGAGCTTTTTGTTATTCTCGCTGAGAAAGTCGTCGGTTCGCTACAGGTGCCCTATGGAGATCATGTCATCGATCTCAAACCTCCGTGGCGGAGGCTTACCATTAAGGAGGCCGTGCTGCATCATAGCGGGGCAGAGGGCCAGGAAATTGGAACCCTTGAAGGATTGCAACGCTTGGCAAAGCAGGAAGGCTTGCATGTCGATCTCGATGTTCCTTATGGCAATCTTCTGGTGGACGTATTCGAGCACGTTGCCGAGTCCCACTTGATCCAGCCGACGTTCATAACCGGATACCCATTGGAAGTTTCCCCGCTGGCGAGAAAAAATGACGCGAACCCGGGCTGGGTAGACCGCTTTGAGCTTTACATTGGAGGTCGAGAGCTGGCTAATGCCTTTTCCGAGCTGAACGATCCGGCAGATCAACGTCAGCGATTGCTCCAGCAAGTGGAGGCGAGAAACGCCGGTGACGAAACCTGCAATCCCATCGATGACGATTATGTCCGGGCGCTGGAATATGGAATGCCTCCCGCAGCCGGTGAGGGCATTGGTATTGATCGGCTGGTCATGTTCTTCACGAATTCCGCCTCCATTAGAGACGTTATTCTGTTTCCTCTGCTCCGGTCTCAACGCTGAGATCGCGGCGAAATTCCCTATGCGATATGAACTTTTCATCGGCCTGAGATACTTGCGCGCCCGGCGCCGCGAAACTTTCATTTCCCTGATAACTGTCATCTCGGTGCTGGGCGTCATGATCGGCGTGATGACTCTGAACGTCGTCATGGCAGTCATGACGGGTTTTGAAGAAACCTTGCGAGACCGTTTGCTTGGAATTAATGCACATGTGGCTTTGGTCAAATCCGGTGACCAGCTCAGAGATTACGAAAGACTTCTTGACGAGGTGCGGAAAACGAAAGGAGTCGTTGCAGCGGCGCCATCGATCTATGGACAAGTCATGTTGACTTCCGGACCGCGAGTGTCCGGGGTTGTGGTGCGTGGGGTCGATCCGGATAAGGTCAACCAAGTCGTGGATATCGAACGTTATATGAAGGAAGGTAACCTTCAAAGCCTCAAGCAACCACATCCGCTTCAAGTTCAAGGTCGCACGATTCTGTTGCCCGGGGTCATCATAGGGATCAGACTTGCAAACCAGCTTGGTGTCTTTCTTGGGAGTCCCATCCAGGTCGTCTCTCCTCTCGGCAGTCCAACCGCCATCGGCGTCATACCGAAAGTTCGACGTTTTGTTGTTGTTGGGATTTTTGATTCCGGGATGAGCGAAATTGACTCAACCCTGGTCTATATGAATTTGAGTGAAGCGCAAAAATTCTTTGAGCTTGGAAACGCGGTCACCAATATTGAAATTCGGGTGCAAGACGTCTACCACGCTCAAAGCGTAGCGCAAGATATTCAACGGCAATTGGGATTTCCCTACCTGACGGAGGACTGGTCTCGTCTTTGGCCTAATCTGTTTTCGGCCTTGAGGCTTGAAAAAACTGTCTACTTTTTAGTCCTGCTTTTGATGGTTCTGATCGGAGCTTTCAACATTATATCCACCTTGATTATGGTTGTGATGGAGAAGAGGAAGGATATCGCTATTCTTCAATCCATGGGCGCGAGTCGAGACAGTATTCGCCGGATTTTCCTAATCAAGGGTTGCGTGATCGGTGTTGTAGGAACGCTCCTTGGTGTTGTCTTGGGGCTGGCCATTTGCATGTTGATTCAAAAATATCGCTTCATTGAGCTTCCCAAGGATGTCTTTCTCATCTCGACCGTCCCCGTAAGAATTTACTTGAGCAATTTCCTGCTCGTCGGGCTGGCATCGCTTGTTGTATGCCTACTCGCCAGTATCTATCCCGCACGGCAGGCGGCAAAGCTGGATCCGGTCGAAATCATCCGGTATGAGTAACCTCCTTTCAGTAAAAAATCTGCACAAATCGTTTGTCGAGGGCGGCGAAGAGATAAGGGTTTTGCAGGGGTTAGACCTTGAATTAAAAGCAGGCGAAAGGCTAGCCGTGATTGGCGAGTCTGGAGTGGGGAAGAGTACGTTGCTGCACGTTCTCGGGACCCTGGACCGGCCGACCGCGGGCGAGATTCTCTATCAGGGCAAGGAGATTCCCTTGGATGACGAAATTGCCCTAGCCCGCTTTAGGAACCGCGAGATCGGCTTTGTTTTTCAGTTCCATTATCTGTTGCCGGACTTTACAGCGCTAGAGAATGTTACGTTCCCGGCGCTGATTCAGGGGGTCGAAGCTCAACGTGCCAAGAGGGAGGCCATGCAACTGCTCGAAAAGGTGGGCCTGAAAGATCGCATGCAGCATAGGCCGGGAAAGTTGTCGGGCGGGGAGCAGCAGCGAGTGGCTGTAGCGCGCTCGGTGATTTTGCAACCCAAACTCATTTTAGCGGACGAGCCGACAGGTTCTTTGGATCTGAGAATCGGCGCGGAAGTCCAGGATCTGCTGTTTCAGTTGAATGAAGAAAAAGGTATAGCATTGATTGTCGCTACGCATAACCGAGAGTTCGCTGAGAAGATCGGTCGGCGGGTAGAGCTTCAAGCGGGGCGGCTGGTGCCGCTCGATCTCGGACCCAAGAATTAGCTTTACAAAAGTACGTGAATTTGCTACAAAAAAGGGGCTCTAGCGGCAATTCCCATGGCTATCGCCGAGTCATGAAACCTCGATCAGAATTCCATCAAATTCATTTTTCGGTTTTTCTTCTTGCAGTAACGTTTTTCATTAGCTTTTCTCCTCCTGCGTTCACACAAGAGAAGGTTATCTTAAAAGAGGTTAAGATTGCCGGGAACCTTAGGGTTGAGGACGAAGGAATTCGCTTGCATATTAAGAACCGTCCCGGGGAACCATTCGATCGGGCTGTGGTTGAGCAAGATGTCAAAGCCATTTATCGAATGGGTTTTTTTGACGATGTTCAGGCGGAAATCTCTCCGGATGGCGTGTTAACCTATACGGTGAAAGAAAAACCGTACGTCCGGGAGGTCAGGATACAGGGTAACTCTCAGCTTAGCCGAGACAAGATCGAAACCGCTCTTGGGATAACTCCGCGAACAATTCTTGACCATGGGAGAGTAACGGAAGGGGTTGACAAGGTTAGAAAGCTTTACAACGAGCAAGGATACGTCAACGCCAAAGTGGACTATGCGCTGTCGGTCGAGGCTAGCAACCAAGCGGTACTGGTATTGGATATTGTCGAAGGGAGTCGGCTTTTAATTAAGAAGATTTCATTTGAAGGTAATCGAACTTTCAGCGAAGGCGAGCTCAGGGGACTGATGGCCACCAAAGAAGAGTGGATTTTCTCGTTCATAACAAACCGTGGAGTCTTGGACCGTGATATTCTCACCAACGATGTCGCAATCTTGTCAAATCATTATTACGACAACGGCTATATCGATCATAAAATCGATGAGCCAATTATCTTCAGGGATCGAGATGGACTTGAATTGGTCATCCGGGTCGATGAGGGACAACAATACCGTGTGGGCAAGGTCGAGATCGGCGGCGAGCTGATTCAAGACGGCAAGCAAATGTTAAAGCAGGTCAAGTTGACAAGCGGGCAGATTTTCCGAGGAAGCCGTCTCCGTGAAGATATTACGACCATCACGGACATGTATTCCGACAAAGGCTTCGCATTCGTGCAGGTGGACCCTGTTACTAAAGTCAACGCTACCGAGAAAAAGGTGGATGTAGCACTGGTCATTACCAAAGGGCCTCCGGTTTACTTTAACCGGATTTTGATTGCCGGTAACACCAAGACTAGGGACAAAGTTGTGCGCCGAGAGCTTGAGACAACGGAGCAAGAACTCTATTCCGGCGCTAAGGTGACACAGAGCCGCAATGCTCTTCAGCGGACGGGGTATTTTGAAGACGTTCAGTTGACGACGAAGAAGACCGGCCAACCGGATACTGTTGACCTAGCGGTGGATGTTAAGGAAGGACCCACGGGAACTTTCAGCATTGGAGCAGGGTACAGCGGCGGTGGTGGATTTTTGTTCAATGCGGGGATTTCGGAAAAAAATCTTTTCGGGCGCGGGCAGAGTCTCAATGGAACCTTTGCCATCGGATCTCAACAACAGGATTTTGTCGTTAGTTATAACGAGCCTTATCTCAATGATAGTAAAGTTTCTCTGGGTGTCACGGCCTTTAATACGGAGCAGGATTATCCCGACTTTGATGAGCGAAAAATCGGTATGGCGGTGACTACCAGTTATCCGTTAAAGGGTTTTGCCTTGCCGTTTTGGGGCGATCGCAAGACCGACACGTCAAAAGGCAGCGACGAATTGAATCGTGATTCGCCTCTAACGATGTGGGATTACATGCGTACTTCGATGGCCTATGAGTTTACAAAAGATAATATAAGCAATATCGAATCTGGAGCCCCGAATTCCATATTAGAGGCAAAAGGAAGTTCTCTGACCAGCGCGGTGATTCCAGGTTTCACCTATGACAGCCGCGACCATTTTTTCAACCCAACCGAGGGAACGAAATCACTTTTCGCTGTTAAGTTCGCCGGATTGGGCGGCGACAGCCGTTTCATAAAAACCGACCTCGGTGCCCGCTGGTATTATCCGTTGCTGAAGGATCCCAATTGGGGAGGGTCATACGTTTTGGCTCTGGGGGGAACGGTGGGTTACGGTGTGGGATATGCAAATTCTAGTAGCAGTGGTCACGATCTTCCCCTGTTTGAGCGGTATTTCCCGGGGGGAATCAACTCGGTGCGCGGTTTTGCTGATAGAAGTTTAGGTCCTAAAGAAAACGGTGACGTTGTCGGCGGTGACAAACAGGCGATTATGAATGTTGAACTTCTATTTCCGATCATGGAGCAGTACGGGCTGCGCGGAGTAGCCTTTTTCGACGTTGGTCAAGCCTTTGGATCGTCCCAGAGCATAAGTTGGAGCGAGTTTCGCCGGTCCGTTGGGATGGGCGCGCGTTGGGTCTCTCCTTTTGGCCCGCTGCGCGTGGAACTAGGATTCCCACTTAACAAGAAACCGGGCGATGATACTTCCGTGCTCGGATTTTCGGCCGGTAATCTACCCTAGCGCGGCGCCTATTTTCGTTGTCTTTCACCTGCCAAATCGTACTAATTCGGAGGTTCAAGTGAGATATTTGTTGGTCGCTATCTGTTTATTTCTCTATACGGGAGTGGGTTGGTCGCAGGATAAGGTCAAGATCGGATTCATCGACGTTCAACGGGCGATTAGTGAGTCGCAAGCAGGAAAGCGTGCTAAGGAGAGGTTCCAGGCCCAGGTGAAGAAAGCAGAGGGCGATCTATTGAAAGAAAAGTCAGAAATAGAACGGTTGAAGGCCGATCTAGACAAGAAAGGACCGCTGCTCAAAGACGAAGAAAAACGCAATCTCGAAGCCGACCTTCAGAGGCGGTTGGTCAACTACCAACGGGGTATGCAGGATCAGCAACAGGACCTGCGTCAGAAAGAGGGTGAGATGACTGGCGATATACTCAAAGAGTTAGAGAAAATCGTCAATGAAGTGGGAAAGGCGGAGAAATTTACTTTAATCTTGGAGCGTTCACAAATTCTCTACAGCGATCAGGGCATCGATATTACTAACCGTGTCATAGAAGCCTTTAATGCTCGAAGCAAGTCCAAGTGACTACGGCAGGGAAAACTCTATCTGAACTAGCCCAGCTGGTTGGGGGGAGAGTAGTCGGCGATGGACGAGTTGTGGTCGACAAAGTTGCATCCATCGAAGAGGCTGGTCCCGGTGAAATTACCTTTGTCGCAAACCCTCGCTATCAGCCCTTGCTAGCCTCGTGTAAAGCAAGCGCAGTTATCGTAGGCCCCGGCATCGCCCCTGAATCACCTAGCGAACGCCAAAGGGGTTATCTAGAGGCTTCGGATCCCTATGTCGCCTTTGCCAAGATATTGCAGTTATTCAACCCGCCATCGAGTTACAGTGAAAACATTAGTTCCCAGGCAAATATTGACCCTGCAGCCGTTTTGGAAGTGGGGGTGACGGTTTTTCCCCATGTCTTTGTCGGCAGCGGAGCGCGTGTTGGGGCGCGGAGTGTTCTCTACCCGGGTGTATTTATAGGAGAGCGAGTTCAGGTTGGACAAGATTGTGTGCTGCACCCGAACGTCGCTGTGCGCGACGGGTGTCGGCTCGGAAACCGAGTGGTGTTGCACGCCGGAGTGGTCATCGGGAGCGATGGGTTTGGATACGCGGGGGAAGGCGAGCGGCGCGTTAAAATTCCACAAGTGGGAATCGTTGAATTGGAGGACGACGTGGAGATAGGTGCCAACACCACAGTAGACCGCGCTACCCTCGGACGAACCCTCATTGGTAGGGGTGTCAAAATCGATAACCTGGTCCAGATCGCGCACAACGTGGTTGTCGGTGAAAATTCGATTATCGCCGCTCAGGCAGGTATAGCCGGAAGCACTCGAATCGGTAAGGACGTCATGCTCGGTGGACGTGTTGGAATCATCAATCATCTGACTATAGGGGATGGCGCCAGGATTGGACCGGGCTCGGGAATTCTCCAATCTGTTCCGGCTGGCGTTATGCGGTCGAGCGGGCTCCATGCCGCGCCTCATCGAGAATGGCTTAAGGTCGTCACGCTGCTGCCGCAATTACCGAGATTATGGAGCGCTGTGCGAAATCTGGAGAAGAAGGTGTCTGAGCTAGTCAAGTCAAATAGCAACAAATCGGAAGCCGATGCTGGACGTCAAAGAGATTCTTAAATACCTGCCGCACCGCTACCCGTTCTTGCTGGTGGATCGGATCGTCGAAATACACGGCGAGGACAAAATCGTCGGGCTTAAGAATGTGTCCTTTAACGAACCGTTCTTTCAAGGGCATTTTCCTGCCCGGCCGGTTATGCCCGGAGTCCTGATATGCGAGGCCATGGCGCAGGTAGCGGCGATATTTGCGCACAAAGCGCGCGGCGGAATGGATAGTGGCAAAGTCTTTGTCTTGACCGGTCTGGAACGCGTGAGGTTCAAGCGACCGGTGGAGCCCGGGGACCAATTGCGATTGGAATTGTCCTGCTTGAAGCGACGCGGCTCTTTCTGGAAAATGCAAGGCATCGCCAGCGTCGACGGAAAAATTGTTGCGCAAGCCGAAATCTCGGCCATGGAAATAGACATGCTTTAGCCGCCCGGGTGGCGAGATGTTCTCAGAATGACGGGGATTCACGAAACGGCCGTGGTTGACCAACGCGCGGAAATCGATTCTGATGTCGAGATCGGACCCTATTCAATCATTGGCGGATGCGTAAGGATCGGCAAAGGGTGTCGGATCAAATCTCATGTCGTGGTCGAAGGGCGGACAACGCTCGGCGAAGGGAACGTCATTTTTCAGTTCGCCACCGTAGGCTCCGTGCCGCAGGATTTGAAATACAAGGGTGAGCCTAGCGAGCTTATCATCGGCAATCACAATACCATTCGAGAATTCGTTTCCATCAATCCTGGAACCACAGGCGGTGGAATGGTAACCCGAATCGGGGACCGCAACCTACTGATGATGTATTGCCATATTGCCCATGATTGCGTCTTGGGTAATCATAACATCATCGCTAATGGAGCGACCCTCGGCGGGCACGTTGTGATCGAAGACTACGTGATTGTCGGCGGGCTGGTCGGAATTCATCAGTTTATCCGGGTGGGAAGCGGGGTTATTTTAGGTGCAGGTTCGATGGTGTCGAAGGATGTGCCACCCTATTGTAATGCAACCGGCGATCGGGCCCGGCTGCATGGTCTCAATTTAGAGGGCCTCAGGCGCCGACGAATGGCAAAGGAGAAAATTGAAGCGCTGAGGAAAGCCTATCGAATTATGTTCCGATCAAAATTGAAGACGCGAGACGCGATCGCGAAAGTTCGACAAGATTTATCCGGCTGTGCTGAAGCGGAGCAATTAGTTGCCTTTGTCGAGAACTCGCAGCGAGGCGTCTGTCGTTAGCGCCAATCTCGATTTCTACAGTCCGGGCCCTTACTCTGACCGCTCCATCAGCCACCCCGTGAAAAAATTAGGACTCATTGCGGGAAACGGAAAGTTTCCGCTTATTTTCGCGGAGCAAGCGACAAAGGAAGGTTATTCCTTAGTCGCGGTTGCGCATCGAGGCGAAACTGTCAAAGAAATCGACGACCTTCTGGAAGACGTTACGTGGATCTACGTGGGGCAGTTGGGGAAGATGATCCGGACATTTCTTCGTGCCGGCATTACGGAAGCAGTGATGGCCGGAGGAATTCGGAAAGTCAAATTCTTGCAGAACTTTCGGCCCGATCTGCGGGGGGCGAAATTTCTTGCTCGAATCAAGAATAAGGACGATGACGCGCTGCTGCGAGGTGTAGCCGAGGAGTTGGAAAGCGAAGGCATCAAGATTTTGAATTCGACGCTCTGTGTGCCGCAAATCGTTGCTTCTGAAGGAGTCTTGACCCCACGCTCGCCAAGCGCAGCGGAGTGGGAGGATGTCCGATTCGGCTTTCGCGTTGCCAAGGAAATCGGTCGCCTAGGTATCGGCCAAACGATCGTGGTCAAGAAGCAAATCGTTGTCGCGGTGGAGGCTTTGGAAGGAACGGACGCCGCTATTGAGCGCGGCGGCAAGTTGGCCCGGTCAGGGTTTGTCGTCGTCAAGGTCAGCAAACCGGAGCAGGATCTTCGATTCGATGTTCCCGCCGTCGGCGTTGCGACCCTAAGGCAGCTTCGCGAAGCGGGTGGAACCGTGCTGGCGGTGGAGGCTGGCAAGACCATTCTGCTGGAGAAGGAACTGTTGCTCAAACAGGCCGAGGATTTCGGAATTTCAGTGGTGGCGCTCTGTGACTGACCACTCAAAAGTCACCACAGCTGTCGTTGGTGTCGGCTATGTGGGCAAATTCCACGCGGAGAAGTATGCGGCTTCCGGAAAAGCGACTCTCATAGCGGTAGCGGATATTGACAAAGGGCGGGCGGAATCGGTCGCCAGTCAATTAGGCGTCACCGCGCTCACGGATTATCGAGAGCTGCTCGGGCGAGTTCGGTGCGTCAGTGTCGCGGTGCCGACGCGCCTACACTTTGAAATTGCCAGCTATTTCCTCGAACGTGGCGTCGATGTTCTAGTCGAAAAGCCTATCGCCGTCGACATTCACCAGGGCGAAAAATTGGTGGACTTGGCAAGGGTTAAAGGACTCGTTCTTCAAGTAGGTCATCTGGAGCGATTCAATCCGGCTATTCGGCGCCTCGAAAGTGTCATTCAAGAACCCAGATTTGTCGAGTGTCATCGGCTGGCGCCGTTCGTCGATCGGGGCACAGATGTGGACGTGGTCTTGGATCTCATGATCCATGACATTGATGTCATTGCTAGCTTGGTTCGTTCTTCTGTTGATCGGGTAGAGGCCGTTGGGGTGGCGGTGCTGACGGACAAGCCCGACATAGCCAACGCGCGAATTAAATTCGCGAACGGTTGTATTGCCAATGTGACTGCCAGTCGCGTCTCAATAAAACGTGAACGTAAGATAAGATTCTTTCAACCGGATGCCTATCTCTCCATCGATTATGATCAGCGGCGGGTGCAAATTTTTCACAAGCCCCCTGCGGGTGGAGGGTGGATGGACATTCGTGCGGAAACAATCGAGATCAAAGAAGCGGATGCCTTGGCCGACGAGATCGATTCGTTTCTAGATTGTGTGCGAAGCCGATCGTTGCCATTGGTCAGTGGCGCAGAAGGACTACGGGCTTTGGAAATTGCTTCGATGATCAGCGGGCAACTGTGAGATGCAGTTCATTGTCCGGCTCCAAAATGACGATACAATCAAAGCAAGTCATGATGGTTGTGGGTGAAGCCTCCGGGGACGTTCACGGGGCCCATCTGGTCAAGGCTCTGAGCCGCCGGGATCAAACGTTGCGATTTTTTGGGGTTGCCGGGGAACAATTGAGGCAGACGACTTTTGAGGCTCTTTTTGACGTGTCGCAACTCGCCGGCATGGGATTGGTGGAACTCGCAGGCAACCTTCGTAACATTTGGCGCGCTTATCATATTTTGCGCCATGCTATGCGCGATCGAAGACCGGCCCTGTTGGTGTTGATTGATTTTCCGGAATTTAATTTGCGCCTAGCGAAATTGGCAAAAAAGCTGAAAATACCTGTTCTTTATTATATCAGCCCTCAGATTTGGGCTTGGCGGCGAGGTCGAGTTCGTCAGATTGCGAAATATGTCGATCACATGGCCGTTGTATTTCCGTTTGAAGTGCCGTTTTACGAAAAGCGGCAGGTCAAGGTCACCTTTGTCGGTCACCCTTTGCTTGATATCGTGCGTTCGCAAGAGTCCCGGGAGACTGTGTTGGCACGGCTTGCTTTAGACACGGAAAAGCAGACCATCGCTATTCTCCCGGGGAGTCGGCGTGGCGAAATCGCATATCATCTGCCGGTGTTGCTGGATGCGGCGGCCCGACTCAAAAAAGACTCGGAGATTCAGTTCTTCTTGATTCGCGCCAGCACGGTGGGTCGTCACGAAGTGGAATCGGCACTAAAGCGGGTTTCGCTAAAAATTCCCATCGTAGAAGACCAGCGGTACGATGCCTTAAATGCTTGTGATCTGGCGTGGACAGCCTCAGGCACAGTCACCCTAGAGGCGGCTTTGCTTTTGAAGCCGATGATTGTTGTCTACCGTCTGTCGTGGCTCACTTATGCGCTCGCGAGAATGTTGGTCAAAATTAGACATGTCGCGATAGTGAACATTATGGCGGGTAAAGAACTCGTTCCGGAGCTCATCCAGGGCGATTTTACAGCCGCAGGGGTTGTAAAGAAGACGAGGAGCTTGCTGGAAAACCGGGATCTGCGAGACAAAATTATTAGAAAATTAGTCACCCTGCGAGAAAAACTGGGCACCCCGGGAGCGGCTGAGCGGGTGGCCAATATCGCCATATCCATGATGATGGGTAAAACATCTAGTGTGGCGACCGAGGAGATTTCTTGAAGAATTATTTGCGATTGTTGGATTATCTTAAGCCCTATGTCTGGCCCTATTTCGTATTGGCGATGGTTTGCATGTTGGGTTACAGCGCTACGGAAGGGGCGATGCCCTTTCTAGTTCAGTGGATGATGGATGACGTATTCGTAAAAAAAGATGTCGCCATGCTTTATTACCTCCCACCCGCGATTGTCGGAATCTTTTTGATCCGGGGACTGCTAAATTTTGGGCAAGGTTATTTGAGCGACTATGTCGGACTTCGCATCATTCAGGACGTCCGCAATATACTGGCCCGACATATGCAATTCATGTCCTTGTCTTTTTTCTCGCGTCACCCCAGTGGGACGTTGATTTCCCGGGTTGCCAATGATGTCACGCTCTTGCGCTCTGCCCTGACAGACGCTTTGGCATCGTTTCTAAAGGACACAACCTCGCTTATTGTTTTGGTTGTGGTTGCCTTCATTAAGGATTGGTTTTTGGCATCCCTGGCGTTTGTCGTCTTTCCGGCTTCCGTGTTGCCGGTCATGCGGTTAAGCAAGAAAATCAAGAGATTTGCCCGGCGCGGGCAGATTAGTACGGGAAAGTTGACCGTCTTTTTACAGGAGAGTATTCAAGGCAACCGCATCGTCAAAGCTTTCGGAATGGAAGAGTATGAAATCGAAAGGTTCGCCAAGGAGAATTTCCGTTTATTCAAGCAATCCTTAAGAGGCAGCCGCATCAGAGGGATCGTGACGCCGATGATGGAGATGCTCGCTGCTTTTGGGATCGGTACCGTCGTATGGTACGGCGGGTCGAGCGTCGTTGCGGGAGGCCGTACCCCGGGGGAATTTATGGCGTTTATGGCGGCTATGTTCCTCATGTACCAGCCATTCAAAAGCCTCACCCGAACGTACACAATCCTTCATCAGGGACTGGCGGGGGCGGAGCGTGTGTTTGAGATCCTCGACGAAGCTCCGAATATCACAGACAAGCCGGATGCCAAAATGGCCCCGCGCTTTTCAAAGGCGCTCGAATTTCATGATGTGAGTTTTGCCTACGGGGCCAATCCGGTATTGAGTCGAATCAATCTAACCATCCGGGCGGGCGAAATAGTGGCATTGGTGGGCATGAGCGGCGCCGGGAAAAGCACGCTGGCCGATCTGATTCCGCGGTTTTATGATGTGAACGCGGGACAAATCACGATTGATGGAGTTGATATTCGCGACGTACAGTTGGTAACGCTGCGATCCCAAATCGGCATCGTAACCCAACACACGTTTCTCTTCGACGATACGGTGCGAAACAATATTGCCTATGGGGATCCAGAACGAGGAATGGAGGACATTATTGCCGCAGCCAAGGCAGCTCACGCGGACGAGTTTATAAGGTCCATGCCAAAGGGATACGATTCTTTGGTCGGTGAGATGGGAATGCAGCTGTCGGGTGGGCAGCGGCAGCGGCTGGCGATTGCGCGGGCCCTTCTCAAAGATGCGCCGATTCTGATTCTTGATGAGGCGACTTCGGCGCTGGATTCGGACTCGGAACGAATGGTTCAGGATGCGTTGGAACGCTTGATGACCGAACGAACGACCTTGGTGATTGCCCATCGCCTATCGACGATACGGAACGCGGATCGCATCGTGGTTTTGGTCGACGGAACCATTGCCGAAGAGGGAACACACGAGGAGTTGTTGGCTCGAAAGAGCGAATACAGCCGACTCTACTCTCTACAGATGTTGGAAGAGGAAAACCCAATCAACTCGGAGATGCTTCATTGATCCGTTCAAAAAACAGGTGACCTACTGGGTTTACAACACGTTAGCGACGGTATTGTTACTGATTGGGCTGCCGCTGTCACCGCTGCTGTACCTCTTGGGAAAACGATACAGTATGGGGTTACGGCAACGCCTTGGATTTTATGGTCGGGAGATAAACAGCGCGGTTAAGCACACACGACCGGTGTGGATTCATGGAGCCTCCGTGGGTGAAGCATTAGCTGCCGGTCGTCTGGTCGACGAAATCAGGCAACGCTTCCCGGCGAGGGAGGTTGTCGTTTCGGTTTTTACCGCGACGGGTTATGAGACGGCCCGTCGTGTGATAGCCGATGCCGCAGTGATTTTTTTCCCTGTGGATCACCCGTGGACTGTAAAAAGAGCCCTGTCCAAGATCGATCCGGCCTTGCTGATTTTTTTGGAGACTGAAATTTGGCCGAACATGCTCCGTGTGGCTCGTCGGAGGGGGACTCCAACCCTGCTTTTGAGCGGGCGTTTTTCGGCGCGTTCGGTTACCCAATATTCTTTATTGGCGTCGTTTTTTCGTGATGTGATCCGAAATTTTGCGTCAATGGGTATGCAGAGCGAGGAAGATGCCAGCCGTGCCAGAATGCTTGGAGCGGATCCCCAAAAGGTATTCGTCACCGGCAATTTGAAGCTCGCGGGGATGAGAAATAGCTTCGATCAAGACCCGGTGATCGCGGAGTCTATTCCGGGCGAACAAAAATCCGACGGCCGCCCCTTGTTGGTAGCGGGGAGCTCACATCGGGGCGAAGAGGAAATTTTGCTGGCTGCTTTTCGCGATTTGAAAAGAAGCTTCCCCGATCTTCAAATGGTCATCGCCCCGCGGCATCCACAGCGATTTCCTGAGGTGGAAAGATTGCTCAGGGCGCAGGGAATAGAGTTTGAAAAGAAGAGCCGGTCCAATGGCCGAAGCCTGTTCGCACAGGACATCTGTTTTTTGGATACAGTGGGGGATCTTCAAACATTTTATGCGCTCGGAGACATTGCGTTTGTGGGTGGAAGCCTGGTTGATGCAGGAGGGCATAATTTATTAGAACCTGCCCGCGTTCACAAACCCATTCTGTTCGGGCCCCACATGGCAAACTTTGCGGCGATCGCCCAGGAGATGAAAGCGAAGGGAGGGGGCGTTGAGGTTCGGGGGTTAGAAGATCTGGTTCGTGAGCTCACCGAGCTTCTCGGCGACGCGGACAAACGTCGAGCCATGGGGGAGAAAGCCTACCAGGTTGCAACGGATGAACAGGGTGTCGGCGAGCAGACTGCTAGGCTGTTGTCCCGTTATATACAAATGTCATGAAGCGGCAAATTAAACTCCCGATCCGAGTTAGATGAGCGGCAGGTGGATTCGTCGGGTTTGGGAACGTCGCGGAGTTTGTGGAAGATTATTGTGGCTCTCTTTCTTACCGATATCTGGCCTGTATTGGTTGGGCGTGCAAACGCGCAACGCCCTCTATTCCGTTGGCTGGAAAACCAGTCAAACTCTTGATCAATGTGTTGTCAGCATCGGAAACTTGACGGTGGGCGGCACGGGAAAAACCCCTACCGTGGTCTGGGTGGCTCAGGAGTTACAAAAGCTGGGGTTTAGAATCACTGTCCTCAGTCGGGGCTATCACAGAAAAAACCATCAGGCGCTTTTATTGACGGCTAGTGTTTCTGCAAACGTCGACGACTACGGCGACGAACCGGCAATGATGACCCGACTTTTTGGATTGACGGTTGCGGTCTCTAATCCCCGTTATAAGGGTGCTCTCGAGGCGATTAAAAATCATCCTGTGGACGTTTTTATCCTGGACGACGGCTTTCAACACCGGCAACTAGCGAGGGATGTAGACGTTGTGCTTTTGGGAGCTGATTCAACCGGCTGGGTTCTTCCATCTGGTCCCTTTCGTGAACCCAGGGGAGCATTGGATCGGGCTGACCTTTTGTTGATTACCGGCGCAAACGACAAGTGGCGACGGGTCGTATCTAAGGCCAAAGAGCGACTGGCTTTTGAAGGCCGTCTTGAGCCAGTGGCTTTAGTCGGATTTGAGTCACGACGCTGGAAAGAGTATCCATTGACGCTATTGGCAGGCCGGAAGATCGTATCCGTGACTGGCATTGGGAATCCGGAGCCGTTTTATCGGATCATTCATGAATGGGAGGGAGAGATCGTTGATGTACTGGAATTCGCAGATCACCATCGCTATTCCGCGAAGGATTGGCAACAGATCAACCGTGCGGCGCGAAACGCCGATCTGATCATCACCACCGAGAAGGATATTCTTAAGCTGATCCGCTTTCCATTCGGCCGGGAAAAATTGCTCGCCCTGCGGATAACTATGGCCATCGAAAACGGCGACCGTCTTATTCAGGCAATCGTCGATCGCATTCAAAAGAAGGCCAAAAACAACTAGAATATTGGATAAACGGTGGAGTGGTTCTGGGTTATTACCGAGCTGCTCTGACAATCAACCGAAGGCAATTTTGAGCCAGGCGCGGACTGGCTCTATTCAGGAAGGGTATTAGATGAAATCAGTGATCACTGGCGTTGCCGGCTTTATCGGATCTCACCTGGCCGAGAAACTGCTTGGGCTAGGTCACGAAGTCGTGGGTGTGGACAAGTTTTTGGATAATTATCCGCGGGACTTCAAGGATTCTAATTTATCAATACTCCTCAAACATCCGTCTTTCAAGTTTATCGGCGATGATCTGGTTGACATTGAATTGCGCCAACTACTGAATCAGACGGATTATGTCTTTCATTTAGCCGCCCAGCCGGGGGTTCGCTCCAGTTGGGGGGAAGAATTTTCTCATTACTCGCATAACAATATATTGGCGACTCAGCTCTTGTTAGAAGCATGCAAGCAGGTCAAGGTCCGAAAATTCGTTTATGCATCGTCTTCTTCGGTCTATGGTGACACCGACGACCTGCCCATGAGGGAAAGCGGCGGAACCCGACCGGTATCGCCCTACGGGGTGACCAAACTGGCTGCCGAACATCTCTGCTATCTGTACTGGAAAGCGTTTGGGATTCCGACGGTTTCGCTCCGGTTTTTCACCGTTTACGGCCCGCGGCAGCGACCGGATATGTTTTTTCATATTCTGATGCGGCGCTTGCTGCTCGATGAAGAAATTCCCTTATATGACGATGGAGAACAAAGCCGTGATTTTACCTATTGTGCGGATATCGTTGCAGGATTGACCGGCGCGGCATTTTACCCAGGCGCAGGCGACGTGTTCAATTTAGGTGGGGGCGGCGAGATTACCTTGCTCAATGCTATCAAATTGGTCGAGAAGGTTAGCGGCCGAAAGGCGAAGCTCAAGCGATTTGATCGACAAAGTGGCGATGTCCGGCGCACTCGTGCAAGTCTGGATGAGGCGAAAAAGAAGCTTGACTATAAGCCATTGGTTTCAATGGATGAAGGTTTGGCGCATCAATGGAAATGGGTTTCAGAAACAAAAAAATGATAGTTATCGGCCTAAACCGCCACGGCTAGTCTGAGTACGAGTCGAGAAAGGAGCATTCGATGTCGATAAGCAAAGAACTGTTGGATATACTGGCGTGTCCCAAGTGTAAAGGAGACATTCATCTAAACGATAACGGCGACGGGTTGATCTGTGATGCTTGCCACCTTATGTATCCCATCAAGGACGATATTCCGGTGATGTTGATCGATGAGGCTACGCGACTATAGGACATGGATCCACGTATTTGGGATAAGCCTTTGGTGGTTCAGACGAGCTTTCTCGGTGATACGGTTCTAACTCTCCCCCTGCTAACGGAGATTAAACGGCGCTTCCCCGACTCGAAACTGAGCGTTCTCTGCACACCTGTGGGGCAAGAGCTTTTGTTGGGTCATCCTGCCGTTGATGAAATAATCATCGATGACAAGAAAAAGCGTGACCGAGGATGGTTCGGTTTGTGGCGGAAGGCAAAGCTTCTTGGCAGCAAGGGATTTACGATGGCTTTATGTCCGCATAAATCCTTTCGTAGCGGGCTTCTCTTATGTCTCGCGCGCATACCCTTTCGGGTGGGCTTCGCCCAAAGCCAGAGTTCTTTTCTGTTCCATGTGCGCGTGAAGCGGGATGCGGAGCGACATGACGTGGAGCGTACCCTGTCACTTCTTGAAGCATTGGGGATACCGACCGAAGAGTGCGAACGCGCGCTGGATTTGCCGATCAAGGCAGAGGTGCGGGAAGAAGTTATCCACCAGTTTCGATGCTTCGGTGTGGATACTTCGAAGATGCTGGTCGGCTTACATCCAGGATCTGTTTGGGCCACGAAGCGTTGGTCGGCGGAGGGTTTTGCGCGGCTTATAGGAATGCTAAAGGAAAGATACCCCTGTGAGATACTTCTATTCGGCGGTCCCGAGGACGCCGCGGTCATTGCCAAAGTCCAAGAGCTGTGCGGCGGTTGCGGCGTGAGCTTGGTCGATACGATCTCACTTCGTAAACTTCCGGCGGCTTTGAGCCTGTGCAGGGTTCTGATCACGAATGACAGCGGACCCATGCATGTCGCCGTGGCGGAGGGCGTGCCGGTGGTCGCTATCTTTTGCGCAACCACTCCCGCCCTCGGCTTCTATCCTTACTCGTCCAAAGCGATTGTGGTGGAAAAGGATCTGCCATGCCGTCCATGCAGCTCCCATGGCGGACGTCGCTGCCCTTTGGGTACAGAGGACTGTATACGCCTCATCGGCGCGGAACATGTTTATCAGGCGGTGGCGCAACTGCTTGACGGGGTGAGCCAACCGGATCTCGATGCGGCGAATCGATATTTACCCCAGTTCGTAATAGTTTGATCCATCTTGTGCCTGAAAAATTGCCAACGTCAATCTGTATAAGAACGAGGCCCAACCATTTGGTCTGGACTGAGGAATCGCCGGCAAACAGCGGCCAGGGATACAGGAAAAGGATGATTTCCCGAGATCGGGCGTGGGGGATTGTTCCCTCGGGATTCAAAAAGGTAAGCGATGGGCGGGCGACCTTGATGATTGTTCGAGAGGATGTCGCAGCATTCCTCACGATTGAAGAATGTACGAAGCAAGACCATACAGAAAACAACGAATCCACGTTCTTTGAAGGAAGAGCCAGGCTAAGAGGGGTTCAACTTCGCAATGGGGATACCGCCCTGATCCGACCCTATCGACACGGAGGTTTGTTCCGTCATTTGCTGCGCGGGGTTTTTTTTACTTGGCCACCGCGCCCTTTTAGAGAGTTGGTGATCACGGAAGAGGTGCGCCGGCGTGGTATTCCCACCGTGGAAGTCTTGGCTGCTTGCGTGAAGCGCATTTGGGGGCCGTTCTACCGTGGCTGGCTTGTGACGCAGCAGTTGGATGGCGGCGAGGATCTATGGACAGCTGTGCGAGACGGTCTCGTTCGTCAGGCAGGAGCCAACGCGGTTTTCAACGCTGTGGCCGGAAGCCTTCAGGCTTTGCACCGAGAGGGTATCTATCATCGCGATCTAAACCTGAAGAATATCCTGGTGCGTCAAGAATCCGACGCGGTGCGGGGGTATATTATCGACTTCGACCGGGCTCTGCTTTTCTTGGGAGAAGTTCCACCGATCATGGTGCAGAGAAACCTCGACCGCCTTCTCCGATCGGTCAATAAGCTCGACCCTAGGGGGCAGTATTTGTCGCCCAATGATTGGAAGAGTTTCGTCGATTCATATCATGGGAGAAAAGCAGACGAACCCTGATCCAAAAAAAATTCTCCTGATTCTTCACGGATCCATCGGTGATGTGACCCGAGCATTGCCGCTGGCTAATCTGATTCACCGCGGCTTTCCAAAGGCCTTGCTCGCGTGGGCAGTGGAACCGCCTTCGCTGCCCCTGGTGGAACATCATCCCGCTGTGGATGAGGTCATTCTGTTCGATCGTCCCAACTGGTGGAATCAACTGGGTCCGTTCCTGCGGAAAATCCGTGTCGGGCGTTTCGATTGGGTGTTGGATCTTCAACGCCATTTGAAGAGCGGCATGATCAGCCGATGGAGCGGAGCTCCAAATCGTCTGGGTTTTCATCGGCTTGACTGCAAGGAATTCAACTGGATTTTCAACAACCGGCACATTCCAGCTCTGGGGAATGGCATATCAAAGCTCAACCACTACTTGATGTTTGCAGAGTACCTCGGCCTCGTTCCGGACCGAGTGGAATGGACGCTTTCCTTAACGAGTGCGGAACAGGCTAGCGTTGCTCATCGTCTGACAAATGTGCGGGGCGGATTTGCCGCGCTCTTTGTGGGTGCTCGATGGGAGAGTAAGGGATGGTTCCCAGCGCAGATATCGTCCTGCGCGAGCCTCATACAAAAGCGTTACGGTCTTGGCGTTGTTTTGCTGGGCAGCGAAGCAGATGCGCCCCTCGCAGAGGAAGTCGAACGTGCTTGCGGTCATGGGATCAGTAACCTAGTGGGGCGCACTTCACTCAAGGAGGCGGTGGGAATCATCGCGCGGGCGAAGGTGGCAGTGGGACCGGACACCGGTTTGATGCACATTGCTGCCGCGGTGGGTACACCGGTCATATCTCTATGGGGTGCTACTAGTCCGTCTCGCACCGGACCCTATGGGTTCGAAGAGCTAGTCATCCAAGGGAAAGCGGACTGTTCGCCTTGTTACCGTAAGTGGTGCCCTATTGGCCGGGTGTGCATGCAATCCATCAATGTCGAAACTATCATGGCAAAGATCGAGATTGCTCTCTCAATCGAGCCGAAAGATATGCTGGCGCATGAGACTCAGCTCTGATTACTTCCGGTACAAAGAAAGAGAGTGGTCACTTTGGATTGACCGTGAGAAATGGCGGGCAGACCTTTGGCAAGTCCTCGTGACGCTTGTAGAGAAGCAACCCTATTCAAAACACCCGCAAACGCT
>AR_comb_assmDRAFT_10079402_pt1 | contig 21408 bp, 19 predicted proteins | sample ArasoioldDNA_FD_10543 | JGI IMG/M metagenome (IMG submission 10543) | reverse complement strand
GCGGAAGGAAAGCCTGACGTACAGATCTGCCAGTTGATCCTTGGTCAGCGAGCGACGTAAGTACTCGTCGACGTGGAGCATCGTCTTGAAGGGACTGCGCTCCACAATTCCGCTCACAAGAATGGGGATTGAGGTGGGGCAGCATGAGCAAATCGTGCTCACTGGCGAGATCCGGAATGAGGAGGTGCTGATTGCGGCCCGCCTGCGCCACCGCATCTCGTGCCGTTGACTCCAACGCCGCAGCGACGATGAGCAGGAGGGCAGCAAGCTTCATGGGGCAGTTCCACTAGTGCCCGTTGCGAACGCACATCGGGAAGTCTCGCTCGGCGAGCCCAGCTGGTTCGCTAAACCTGTGCTAGTGTACGGCAACCTTTCCTGAGTCCTGCACCCGGCGGGTTCGTCATTTGAGGCGCTGGTGCTGAGGGCTCGTATGATTGCTCGCCACGAGGGCCGATCCGCAGTACAGCCGCGGTCAGGGATTCACGTCGCCCGAGGAGTGATTCAGGCCTGGGGCCGAATCCTGACCGGTCGTCGTCCGAACCTGTCCATAGAGATCACGAAAGAGTGTCCACTTCGTTGTCCCGGGTGCTATGCGTACGGAGACGCGCATCTCGGAAGCAGCGTGACGCTTCGCGGCCTCGCAGATTACCGCGGTGACGAGCTGGTGGATCGATTCATGGCGCTGGTCGATTCGGTTCTTGACGATCCCCGAGTCCTGACGGCGCTTGGGGAGCGTTTGTGATCGCAACACTGTGTGGTCCAGCGAACCGCAGGAGGTTTCTGACGCACGAGCGACGGGGTGTGCTGTGTGAACCGCGATTCGCGCTCGCGTGATCGAGGCGTTGCGTCGCATCCGCCTGAACTTCCCAAAGCTGCACCTGCCCGATGGGATGCTCGATGCGTATCAGACGCCACCGGCGTCGCCGAACGACTGCGTCTTCGCACGCACAACGACGTGCATCTCGGCTGATCTCGAACAGCGGATAACGCCGTGTCAATACGGCGGCAGTCCCGATTGCGGTAATTGCGGATGCGTGGCGTCCGCAGGACTCGAGGCGATCGCGCGTCATCGATTGCCAGGAGGCCTGCGCGTCGGAACGGTGTTCAATGCCTCGCTGCGGATCGGCCGCATGGTCCCCCGTGTCACCTCGCGATAGGTGGAACGCTCAAGGTCGAGACCGGAGCCTAGAGGCTAGTGGCCTGTGGTGAAAGCAGTCGTCTCGATTTCTGATTCACGGGCGCCCGGTCGGAGTTATTTCCAAACGAAGCTCGCGCAGGCGCTGCGCCAGATTCTCTGGAAACACTTGTTCAGACGTCGTGTCGATGTCCTCGAGTGACCACCACCGCGTCGCGAGGATGCCCTCGTGACGGTGAGCCTCTCGTACCTCGTGTCCGAGAGGAATCTCGCCCGGTGCGATCCGAAGCAAGAAGTAGCGCTCTTCCTGACGGATCGGGGTCCCGCGGAACGAAAACTCGACGGTCCCACGCCACAAGGGCAAGAAGTTCCCAGATGAAATAGCGAGTTCTTCCGCCGCTTCACGAATGGCCGCCTCCTCGAAAGTCTCGTCACCCTCAACGGCTCCGCCAGGCGTGGCCCACCATCTGCGGCCTCCATCTTCATACTGGAAGAGAAGCACAGCGCCACTCGTTGGATCGATTATGAGCAAACGAGCCGCTCGCCGAGGCGTTGGCTCCCATCCGATTGTCATTCACGAAGGACCCTGGCCAGTGCGCTGGAATTAGCCACTACTGTGGCACAGAATCCGGTCGTCACGGCTACGTCGCCGTTCCACGTCGAGTATCGCCAGCTGAACCGTGCATGAGGTCTCACACGTTGCGATTGTCGACGGCAAGTCGCCCTCGGACCTACGCTCATAATGTGCTTGCTTTACACATCACGGCGAGGTGACTAATCCGCTTGCTGACACGATGCGTTGGCCACGTCGTGGACGTCTTCTGCGGTTGCGCTCGTGACTCGTCGGGGCAGCAGCGCTACTGTGGCAACGATCCATCAGAGCCTCCGCGATCGCAGACAGCACTTCCCGAGCATGATGCACACGTGGCCTTGGAATACCTTCCAGAGCACTTGTGACAGCTGATTCAACGGTCACTGCCGATGCAGCCACAAAGGTCCTCGCTGCAGGACGAGATTGCAATCGGATGCGTCGACTGTCTTGTGGATCGCGCTCGCGTCGAATGAGGCGCTTTCGTACGAGCCGCTGAAGGATTCCGGTGATCGTGCTCGGATGCAAGTGAACGATGTTCGCGAGTTCTCCAGCTGAGAGACCAGGGCGATCCGTCACAATCCGAAGGACAAGCCGCTGTGGTCCGGTAATACCGAGAGTTGCCTCCATCTGTTTTGACGCGCTCTGCAGTCCATGCTCAACGCGCCAGAGCAGGCGCATGAAGTCCAAAACCGGATCCAGATCGACCTTCCCAGGCGATTTGGCGATTGCCGAGGAATGACGCTTGGCCATTGTGTCCAAATGTTCCTGTCAGTCGGGCGAGGCCTTAGTGGCTATCGCAGCCATGACCGGCAGGCCCCAGATGGTCGTGGCAAGAGTTGTTGATGTATGGAAGTGCGCGGCCCGAAGAAGGCGCACGAGATCAATGGGCCTGCAGTCGATGAATTGTGGCCAATGCCGATGGAGCCATTGGTAGAGATCGATCATGGCGTTCGTTTGGCCCGTATCCGACATCGCCACGATTCCCACCCTGCCGCCGACGCGCAACACACGTCGCACCTCCGCGAGCACATCCGGAATCGCCCTCTCGAATAGTTCGAGGGTAAAGCTCAGAAACACCACGTCAAACACATCCGATCGAAAGGGCAGGCCGCGCGCGTCACCGATTGTGAGCGTCACGTTTCGCACTCCCGCGGACTGGATGTGCCGTCGTGCGACGGCCATCATTCCTGAGGAGATCTCAACCCCGTGCACATGACCAGCCTGACCGACGTCGTCTGCCAGTCTGACCAGGGCGTGACCCGTCCCGTATCCGATCTCCAACACACGCTGGCCTGAGGAAACCGCGAGCGCCTGAAGGCCAAGGTCGCGGGCGGCGTGCTCGCTTGGATCGGCAATGAGATCGTACGCCCGGCTGATTCCATCATAGAAATCTCGCGTGCTGCTCTGTGCCGTTCGTCGAGAGATCATGATCCTGACTGCGGGTGTGACGCACGGGACATCGAGGCAGTCGCGTGCTCCAAGAGTGTTCTTGCTCCGTTCGCGTTCGCAGCTCGACGTGTCCGCATGAATCGCATGATGTCGGCGAACGTCACTACTCCGACAACCCGCTGCGCGTCGTCGCGACTGAGAACCGGTAGCACGCCGCCGCTCTGAGCCAGGCGGTCGAGCACAGTCTCGGACCGATGATCCGGGTGCGCGTGCACGATCTCTGGGTCGAGGAGTGAGTCGATCGGATTCGAGCAGCGGCCTGACTCCATGGCCGCGGCGAGCTGCTGGGCAGTGACCAAACCAACCAGTCGCTCCGGCGTCCCGACCAGAAACGCTGATGTTCCGTTCCCGTCAGATTTTTCCCACAGGCTCTGCACTGACGTGTCGGGGGAAACGAAGTTCATGTCCGGTCCCATGACGTCGGCGGCAGTCCATGAAGTGGGTGCGACGCGAGTCGCGGCTGACGGCAGGTGCACATGATCCTGCTGAAGCAACGCGTGGTACACCGGCACCGGCTGAAAGCGGCGGGAGATGAGGAAACTGAGGAGATTCGCCACCATCAAGGGCACGAGAATCTGATAGTCCTGCGTGATCTCGAAGATCATGAAGACGGAGGTCATCGGCGCACGGATAATGCCGGCGAATAGCGTTCCCATGCCGACCAGCGCATACGCACCGGCGTCGGCTGTTTGACCTGGCGCGAGCCGATGGACGATCGTGCCCACAGCGCCGCCGGCCATGGCACCGATATACAGGCTCGGGGCGAAAATCCCGCCCGCGTTGCCGGACGAATACGACACAGTAGTGGCAACCAATTTCAGGACGCATAACAGCATCATTGTCTTGAAGACGAGTCCGCCATTGAGTGCCAGGTCCACGTACTCGTAGCCAACGCCCATGACCTGAGGACTGAAGACCAGGAGTCCTCCGATGAACAGGCCTCCGACGGCGGGTTGCCAGACGCGCGTCCAGGACGGCAACGCCATAAACAGGCGCCGCGCACTGAGTAGACTCTTATAAAACGCGAGCGATACGGCACCGCCCACGATCCCCAGCGCCGCATAGGCCAGCAGCTCGATCGGATGCTGCAGGTGATAGGCAGGCACACGAAACAGTGGCTCGTTGCCGAGAATCGATCGTTCGACGACGACTGACGCGACCGACGCGACGACGGTGGAGCCGAGCAGAGTCGCATTCATGTCGCCGATGATTTCCTCGAGGGCGAACAGGACGGCGGCGACGGGAGTATTGAACGCGGCGGCCAACGCACCTGCCGCGCCGACAGGAACGAGATCCTTGACGCGGGCCGCTGACAGAGGAACCCATCGCCCTACGAGCGACGCGAGACCGGCCCCAATCTGAACCGAAGGCCCCTCACGACCCATCGAGTGACCGGACCCGATGCACAGCACGCCAGTGATGAATTTCCCGAGCGGCACGCGACCAGGAATGACGCCGTTATGCAGGTGATACGCGGCTTCCGTCTGCGGCACGCCGCTGCCGCGCACGTCCGGAAACACCCACGCCAGCAGGGCACCCGTCACCAGACTCACGGTCACCGGCACGACAAACAGCCGCATCATCGACGGGTCGAGACCAAAAAAGAGGCGCGTCATCCAGTCGATGGCCACGGTAAACAAGACGGCCGACAGTCCTGCGAGGATGCCGACGACGATCGTGAGCGCCAGGAACAGTTGGTGTTCACGCAGCCGAAGCTGCTGGAGCGAAGAACCCGGGGACATCATTGGCGTTCGGTCTCGTAGCGCCGGCCGATGAGCAGCAACGCCCGATCGAACGCGGTTCCGTGACCGCAGGTCTCGGCGGTCCGTTGTTCGATGCGATAGATCAGGTTCAAACCGCTATCGATCGTTTCTGGCGTCCGCCGGACTCTCTCGAAGGCAAGATCTGGTTCGAGCGCGCCCGCCTCGGTGCGCAGCGACTCAAGCGCCCCGCTGTTTCCGGGTTGCTTACTGGCACATTCGTCAAGAGCTTCCAATGCGCGTCTGAAGCCCACCATGACCCGTTCTTGACGTTGCCGCAATGACAACCCGGGCCGTAACGGATCGCGGGTCAACACGAAGTCCGCGACTGCGAGGAGGTCGACCACGTGGCTGGACGCGGACTTCACGGCACGCAGATACCGTTGGGCACTCGGATAGTCGCCCACCTCGAACGCAGCCTCACCCGCGCCCGCAAGCGCAGCCGCGTTCTTCGGATCGATTTGCAAGGCCTGACGAAAGTGATCGAGTCCCCGCCGCGCGTCGCCAGCCTCGAGGAATAGTTGGCCAGCCTCGGTCTGGGACTTCACGTCATCCGGCAGATTGCCACTGAGTACCAGGAGTTCCGAAAGCGCTCGTCCGCGTTGTTGCTGGTCGAGCAAGTAGCGGATCAGCTCGATTCTCACCTGTCGGCGCGTGTCAGCCTTGTCGCCGCTCCACGAGCCATACACCGCGTTCTGGTAGTACCGGACGGCACCAGCCAGATCATCCTGGCGCGCCTCGAGACGCGCGAGCCGGACGTTGACCTCAGGATCTTCTGGAGACGCGGCGCGAACGCTGAGCAACACTTGCCGGGCCGCATCGTCCTGGTGATCGGCAGCCAGGCCGGATGCCAACGCCAGCCAATAGGCACGGTTGTCGCGGTTGATCGCAGTTGCGCGCCGGAGCGCCCTGATCGCCGGCTCGATCTGGCCGTCAGCAAGGCGGTGTTCCCCGGTCTCGTACCAGGCAGCGGCGTCCCGCAGTCGAAGGGCGCGGTTCGCTCCGGCCGCAGCACGGGTGAGCATGAAACCCACTGCGACCAGGGCGCAGAGGATCACGAGCACGACGATCTCCCGATGTACAAAGGTAGATTCGCTCTGCCGGTCGCATGTCTCGCACTGCCCGTCAAGACGCGACCCCCCACATCGAGCGCATGATTTGGCGTCAGCCATGTCGGTCGGCGCTTCCCACCGGCACGCGTGGTGGTACAGCCCCTCTCATCAGCGTAACAGTCAGAATACTTTGAGGTCAAAGCATAATGAGAGACAATAAAGAGGCGAGTGCGATTCAGGGCGCGCCGCGACGAGACAAGGAGGCGCTCGCAACATGAAAGTCGCGATCAACGGTATCGGCGTCGCCGGGCCAACGCTCGCGTATTGGCTCCGACGGTTCGGCCATGAGCCCGTCCTGTTTGAACAGGCATCCGAACTGCGCATGGGTGGCTACGTCATCGACTTCTGGGGGCTCGGGTTCGAGATCGCCGAGCGCATGGGAATCGTTCCCACCTTACTCGAACGGGGCTACAAGATGGAGCAGCTATCACTCGTTGATGCCGACGGTCACGAGCTTGCCGGGATGGACCTCACTTCGATTCGCGAGCAACTCAACGGCCGCTTCATCAGTCTTGCACGCGCGGATCTTGCTGCTGCCCTGTTTGACGCGTGCGACGGAATTCCAGCCCGTTTTGGTGCGTCAATCGGCGGCTTCGTGCAGGATCGCGAAGGTGTGACTGCAACGCTCTCGACCGGGCAGCAGGAACGATTCGATCTCGTTGTCGGCGCCGACGGACTGCATTCCCACGTTCGAGCGCTGACATTCGGACCAGAGGTCCGATTCGAGACACCGCTCGGCTGCCATGTCGCAGCTTTTCGGCTCCGTGGTTATCCGCGTCGCGACGAGCTCACTTACGTGTCCCATACGGTACCGAAGCGGCAGGTCGCCCGGGTAGCTCTCCGCGACGACGAAACGCTGGTGTTGCTCACATGTCGCTCGGAGCTCATTGAAGGCGATCCGCCTCGGAAGAAGCAGAAAGCGGCTCTCCGGCGCGCGTTTGGAGACATGAAATGGGAGGTGCCCGATATCCTGGATCGGATGGACGCGGTAGAGGAGGTGTACTTCGACCGCGTCAGCCAAATCCACCTGCCGCACTGGACGGCCGGCCGCGTGGCGGTGATCGGTGACGCGGCTGCGTGCGCGTCACTACTTGCCGGAGAGGGCACCGGATTAGCGATGATCGAAGCGTATGTGCTCGCCGGCGAACTTCACCGCGCCGGTGGCCATATCGAGCGCGCTCTCGCGGCATTCGACGCTCGGTTGCGGTCATTCGTGACCGCCAAACAGCACGCGGCCCTACGATTGCGCAGCTTCTTCGCGCCACCAACTGCGCTCGCTCTGAGAGTGCGGAACGTCGCGGTTCGTGCTTTCGCTCTTCCCTTCATCGCGAACCGATTGATTGGCTCGCTCAGTGACGACCTCGTGCTGCCGGACTACCTTGCGACCTGAACCGCAGAGGGAAGGAGGAGGAGTCGTGTGAGCTATCCGGATTCCTTCCCGCATCTTCGGTGCCGCGATACGTCGCTCGACCGCGAGTACAAGCAGCGGCTGGTCTCAGGCCTCCTTGAAGACCATGATTTCGGGGCGCTCGCCTCCATCCTTCCGTCGCGCGACCCGGGCACAACGCGGGTCGCTCGACACATCACTGGCTACCAGGTGAACTCGGCGCTGATCCTCGCCATCCTGGGCGTGAGGATGGAATTCGGCTGCAGCCACGGCCCTCCCGGGACGAATGTCTGGTTGTAGGACAGCACAGGGTTCGCGTTCAGTGAGTTGTAGAGATCGAGTCCGATCATCGTGCGGGTCGAGCCGAATCGGAGGATTTTCGCGACCCGGAAGTCGAGTTGATTGACACGGTCGCCGAGGACCGTGCCGGGCTCAATCAGGTTCACGGTGACATTGGTCACGTTGCCAGAAGGTGGCCGGCCGAGCGATTGCGCGATCACATCCCGCGGTACTGCATAGTTCGCCGAGAGCGTGGGCCCGGGCTTGCTCTGAAAGACGCTGCTGACCTGCAGATCGATCTGCGGAATCAGATACGACGCAAGGCCCCGAAGCTGCGTGGTCGTTCCGTAGTCGACGTGACAATACGGGCTCGTCGGGCTGACGGACGAGGTCTGAAGACCGGCGCCAATGTTGGCGCTCAGCTCCGGGAGCTTGGCGCGAACCTCGCAAGCGTCGGCGACGTTCTTTCCCGTGCTCGTTCCGCCCTGGATTGTGAGCCCGGCTTGTGTGCGGAGGTTGAGCGTGACGTCGATGCCATTGAAGTACTGGTCCCACCGGCCGTACTTGCTCGCCAGTGTCGTGAGGTTGTCGATTCGTCCAGATAGAGCCGGGTCGACGTCGTAGAGACCTGAGATCGTGTACCCGCCGCCGCCGGGCAAGCGCGGATCCGCAGGTGCGGTGATGCTGTACTCATCATAGTCAGAGGCCTCTACCAGGAGGTTGTCATTCATGCTGAAACCCGAGAACGAGCGGTGGTAGTAACCGACCTCGACCGACATCCGGGGCAGCAACTGCTGCTGAACAGAAAGACCGAAGCTCCAGTCCGATGGCCGAACGCCCCACCCGCGGAGCAGATCCGGATCGTAGTTGCCGGTCAGCACCGGCTGGCCGAAGAGCAGGTTCGAGACCTGCCCGCAGAAGTCTCCACCGCTGGCAACAAGGTTTTGCGCGTTCGGGTTGAGCAGATCGCAGTCGGGCACGAAGTCGCGATCGGCGTCGGTCCACGTTCGAGTCACACCCGGCACTCCAAATGGCCCGGTCGATCGCGGAATGCGCAGCGTGGGGTTCGAGTTGGCGTAATTGGTGGACACGCCAACTCCCTCGAGGTACTTCCCGACATTGACCTTGAGCGCCGTGCGGCCGTTGCCGAAGACGTCGACTGCCGCACCGAACCGCGGCGTCACGTCCTTGTAGCTGTCGACGCCGGTGCTCTCCTCAAAGTGGTACGCGATCGGAAGGAACCGGGTCGGTCCGATGTTCTGTTCGGGAAACCAGCTCCGGGCGATGTCGAATCGAAGTGCCCCCTGAAGCGTCACCCGTCCCAGGTTCCACTGCTCCTGCGCGTAGACCGCGTTCCAACCGGCACGCGCGTTGTTGATCCATGGTGAGATAGCCTGCGTGAGCTGATTCGGCACACCATCATTGAGGCGATACCACAGGTGCTGGTTGTTGGTCGTCCAAGTTCGATCGTCGATCATAAGAGTCCCCTGGTAACCGACCTTCGCGCTGTGCGTCCCAGTGACATATGCCATCGACATCTTCCAGGTGTAGGACCCAGTGTGGTTGTCACCGAAATCCTGCGACCGATAAACCACGCCCGGCCTGTTGCCGTTCGCCGCACAGCCGCGTGCGCACTGCTCCTGTACTCGGATCAGATCCCGAGTGGGATTCGGATCACGTTCGAAGCTCCCCCAACCGTAGTAGGTGCCGCCAAATCCGGCGTCCAGCAACAGACGGTTGGTCATCGGCGATGACCAGGTGACCTGCGGCACCCGCATGGGCTTGGTGGGATTAGGACCGTGAGCCTCGGGCGACACCACAGGCGGACTCGTAATGCCGATCGTCGTGCCCTCGCAGTTCCGGCACACCGATTGTTCGTCCCAGAACGCTCCAATCTTGTGTTTCTGCGTAATCTGCCAGGTCATACGTCCGCTGATGTTCTCCCACGTCCGATCCGAGTAGCCGGGATGGTTCAGGTCCGGCGAGTATAGCCAGGTATTGGGATCGCCTGCGTTGAGGTTGTAGAACATGTTGGCGTTGACGCGTGTGCTCCCCTGCGTGCGCGCATTGACGAAGTACCAGATGCGGTCCCTTTTGATCGGACCGCCGACGGACCCGTTCAGGTCGTAAACCTTCGTGAGCGGCGTCGGTGCAGCCAGCCCGGTACCCTCCGTGTTGTCCGCCTGGAGATTCTCACCGCTGCCACTGTAAAAGATCGCTCCCGACACGGTATTGCCGCCAGTTTTCGGGACGATGTTCATGACGAGGCCTGCCGTCTCGGACTCGCCGAGCCCCCCCGACGTCGTGAAGTTGACCTCCTGCGCATTGCCCACGTCGGCGACGTAGCCCGGGGGCTGATTGCCGCCGGGAGGATTGCCAACGTTCAACCCGTCTACCGTCATGCGGCCTTCATTGTTGCGGCCTCCATGTATTGGAAACTGGGTCGTTGACGTTCCTGTCTGTACGTCATTGGTGTTGGTCACGACACCGGGGACAAGCAGCACAATGGCGTTATAGCTCCGAACCGTGGGAATCGACCTCAGCACCTCGTTGCTGACGACCGTCTCGCGCCGCGCGCTCTGAACGTCCACGATCGGACTTTCACCGGTGACGGTGACCGTTTCCTCGAGACCTCCGACGCGGAGGTCGGCGTTGATGGTGGCCACGAACGATCCCGCCAGCTCGACCCCCTCGCGCTTGAAGCTTGTGAACCCAGGTAACGTGAAGGTCACGACGTAGGTCCCCGGCCTGAGATCTTCGATCCGGTAGAGACCCGCGCCGTCGCTGACAGCCGTCCGCACCTTCTCGATGAGAGCGGGACTCGTCGCCTCGACCGTGACACCGGGCAGGATGGCGCCGGACGTATCGCGCACGGTCCCGGTGATAGTGGCCTGCGCCGACGCGCTGAGGGGAGCGAGCAGAAGCGCCACAGCAGTTGCACCAACCAGCGTCAATACTCTCCGCATACCGCCTCCTTCGTTCGAGGAATGCAGCTGGCGAAATCTGCGTGCACGCTCGGCGAGCGCGACCGGTGGAAGTGACGACGAGCGCCCACGGCAAATTGAACGGGCGGTGAGCGTACGATGACGTCGCACGACCTGCCATCCGGTCAGCGGAGTATTTCCTGCTCGAAGAACCGTGGAGATAGAGCCATTGAACAAGGGGATGCCCGCGCGGTCGCGTGCCCGTCACTGGGCTGGATGAAGATTTGAGTACAAAGTAGTATCAATTGAGTGCCGCCGCGCAACGATCTGCGCAGCGGTCACGAGGCTCATCGACAGGAGGGCTCACTCGAACGAAACCCTGTAAGCCGAAGGAGAGAGTCATGAGGATTCTGATGGCAACAGCGGTCGCATGTGCCGTTTTGACAAGCACTCCGCTCGTAGCGGATCAGGACACGGGCAGTAAAGGCAAGGAGATGACTTACACCGGATGCGTCGCGCCCGGCAAGGATGCCACGTCGTTCATGCTCACCAATGTGATGATGGGCGACGGGACACAGAAAGAAAAGCCGGGGGATACCGTAGGCAAGAAGGAGGCGCCGCCGAAAATGCTCACGCTCTCGAGCACGACGGTCAAGCTCGAGCCTCATCGTGGACACAAGGTCACCGTAATGGGGCCGACGATGATGGAGAAGGCCGACACCAAGATGATGGTCACGGGCCTCAAGATGGTGGCGATGACCTGCCCATAGACACTCCGGTCACGGCGTCGGTCGGAGCGCTTTCGCCCCGACCGGTCGCCGTGGATGTGACCTCGACAGGCCTCCCCTCTCAGAAATCGAGCTGCACGCCGATTCTGGCGTAGCGCGAGGGCGTGATAGTCGTCGGCGTCAGCCATGAGCCACCCGGGATGAACCCATAGTTGTAATTGGTGACCGTATCGGCATTGAGCAAGTTGAAGATGTCAACGCCAACCAGCGTCCTCGTCGTACCGAACCGGAGGATCTTCGCGATGCGCATGTCGACGTTGTTCTGCCGCGCCCCCCACAGCGTTGCCGGCGGTATCACATTGACCCTGATGACCGACGCCCCGGTTAGCGGCCGGCCGAGCGGCTGCGGCCCCGCGGCGATCCACGCATTGGTCACATTGAAGTCCGCGCGCAGGGAGTCGCCGGGAATGCTCGCCCACGTGGCGGACAGCTGGACGTCGGCTTTCGGGACGATGTAACTGACGAGGCCTCTGAAGTCGGTGCGATAGGGTTCCTCGATGCGGCAGTAGGGGTTGGTCACCGAAAGCGCGTAAGGTCCGCCCCCCAGCGCATTGACGTTGGCCGTGACCGAGCTGTTGGTGATTCCAGTCGGTCCTGCCCCCAATTCGGGCAGTTTGGCCCGCACGGCGCAACCGTCGGCAAGCCTGCGCCCGGTGCTCGTGCCTCCTTGCACCATGAGCCCGTTCCTCGGCCGCGCCACCACCGTGACATCGAACCCTTGCCAGTTCTCGGTCTGCTCACCGAAGTTCTTGTACGACTGGGCGAGCTCGTCGACCAGCCCAACCTTTGCCGGCACGAGATTGTAGAGGCCGCTGATCGTATAGCCGCCGCCATCCGGCAGCCGCGGATCACTTGGAGCGTAGATGCTGAACGGCGTGTAGTCGTCAAAGTTAGTCGAGCGGTTGTCCACGACATACCAGTTGCCCCACCAGTTGCGGTTGTAGGCGAGCGTCACTGATACTCGCGGCGCCACTTCTTGCTGAACCGAGACGCCCATCGACCAGTTGTTTGCCCGGCTCCCCCAGCCGGTGACGTAGTTCGGGTCGAACGATCGAGTGAACACTGGTTGCCCGAGCGCCTGGTTGTCCATCCTTGCGCACTCGCCGTTGGCCGCAGGGTTGTTTAAATCGCAGTCAGGCACGAAATCGCGGTTGACGTCGGTCCACCCTCGCGTCGTGTTGGTAGCCGTGCGAATCAACGGATTCATGTCGAGATCGTTGTTGCTGGCCGTGATGGCTTCCACGTACTTGCCAATGTTGAACTTGACTGCTGTCTTTCCGTTCCCGAACATGTCATAGGCCACGCCGATCCGTGGCGTGAGGTCCTTCCACTCGTAGCCGGGGGTCGATCGGCTCGGAAAGAAGATCTCGACCGGCGCGTAGGGCCAGCCCGGACCGCCGATGCCCTGATCGGGGTAGTTGGAGATCAAAGAGTCGTAGCGAATCCCGCCCTGCAGCGTCATCCGACTGAATGTCCACTGGTCCTGCGCGTAGAAGTTGGTCGGGATGAGATTGCGAACGTACTTAGTGTCGGGCCCTACGGAAATGGTCTGCAACAGCTGATTTGGGACGCCGTTTCGTGTCGTGATCTGCACGACCTGTGTGTCGTTTTGATAGGTCTGGGAGGGGTTGCCGAACCCGCCCTGGTAGCCGAACTTCATGTTATGCGAGCCGGTGACATAGGACAGCGACGCCCGCAGACTGGCCAGGTTCCCGATCAGCGAATGCGTGAATCCGCCCTGGCCCGGGGCTCGTGGCATCCGCGAGACCAGTCCCGGAATCTCGCCTCCCAGTTCCCGGAGCTGAATCATCTCCTTGTTGTGGGTGCCGTCGTTGCGCGGGCCGAAGCGATAGCGGGCCTGATACATGCCCCAGCCGGCCTCGGCCAGCAACCGCCCCGAGATCGGCGACTGCCATGTGGCGTGCGGTTGACGGGACGGGATGTAGAGCACCCGGCTCGACGCTTCCGGCGTCGTCGTTGCCGTTCCCCCTCCAGGTCCGTAGTTCGCGTCGTTGTACTGCTCGGCCCAGTGTAAGTTGAACTTGTTTCTCGGCGTGGCCTGCCACGTGAGCCGGATCGTCGCCTGGCGCTCCAGGCTGTTATTGAACGCCTGCTTGGAACGGTCGAAATCCACCGTCCAGACATTCGGGTTGCCGGCGTTCTTGTTCTGGAACATACCTGGCACGGTTCGCTCACCGCCGACCTGGCGATACACGCCGTAGAACCAAAGCTTGTCTCGAACAATCCGGCCACCGTACATGGCGCTGACGTCGTAGACTTTGATCAGCTCGAACGGGGCCCGCAGTCCGGCATCTTGGAGTGCCTGGGTGTAGTTACTGCCCTGCAGTGCATCGTTGGAGCCGCTGAAGTTGAACTGACCGCTGAAGGCGTTCGCCCCCTCGCGCGGAACAGCGTTGAAAACGAGACCGCTGGTCTCGGCTTCGCCGAGCCCGCCCGAGATGGTCATCGCGATTTCTTGCGAGGCAGCCACCTGGGGCATCTGTCCGCCGCCGCCGCTGCTGCCGGCCCACCCCATGTTGATGCCATCCGCGTAGATCCGCGAATCGTTGGTGCGGCCGCCGTGGATCGACGCCGCGCCACCTTGCATTGATCCGGTGATACCGCCGGAATCGCCGTTGGTGCTGATGCCGGGAATAATCGCCTGGATGCCCGCGACGTTTCGCGAAGAAGGGATCGCGGTGATCACATCCCGGTCGATGATTTGTTGTGATCGGGTGCTCTGCACGTCGACGATTGGCGACTCACCGGTCACCGTGATGGTTTCCTCCAGTGCGCCGATTCTCAGTTCGGCGTTCACGGCGGCCACGAAGTTCCCCGACAGTTCGATGCCTTCGCGCTTGACGGTGGTGAAGCCTGGCAGCGCGAACGTCACCGAGTAGGTGCCGGGACGCAGGTCGACGATGCGATACTGGCCCGTGGCGTTCGTGACGACGGACCGGACCTTTTCAATCAGCACAGGGCTGGCGGCATCCACCGTCACGCCCGGTAACACGGCGCCCGAAGCGTCCCTCGCGACGCCGGTAATCGCGGCCTGCGCGTAGGCAGCCGCAGGTACGAGCAATGACGCACACACAACCGTTAATGCCCGAAGATGTCGCCGGATCCGGTTCACGACCATCGTTTGTCCTCCTCGGACTTCTCTCGAACTCTCTTCCACCACGCGAGTTCGAAGACGAAAGGGACATTGAGAACGGGCCTTTCCTCAACACGACGACGAAAGCGATGAGGACAACGATTGGCGGATAAATGACAGAAAAAATCAGTGCCGCTTTGTAACACCTCCGCATTGACGTCACCATCCGAGGTGGCGGGCATTGTGGGAAATGAAATCTTGTAGATCCAGCGGCTGACACTCGGGAAGTAAGCCTGTGGAACACTTTGAATGGGAGCGCCCTGACCAAGGGAGCGGGTCGCGCGGCGCACGCGTCGGGCAGCTCGCGGGCGGCAAGGTGTGCCGTGTACCCGAATTGCCTCGGTGATCGATTCGCTATCGAGGGCAGCGTCTAGGGCTCGATCAAAACGCTGTCGATCGGCGCGCGGTGATCGTCGGTGTCGCTGCTGCAGAGCCTCGGGGCCGCTCGTGTCGTGGCGGCCTGTAGCGCAATGGGACGCACATCACCTCAACGTAACCTGCGTTCTCCAGATCCCTCGCTCGAGATCGACGGGGTGCTTTAGCTGCGTACGAGAGGCGGCGCAGGCACATGGTCTCCCGCTGTCCAACGAAATAGCGCGAACCGATGACGGAATCTTGCCAGTTGAAGCATTGAACCGCCGCCTGACACAAGGAACTGCTCATGCTGGACGCTCCGCTTCAATTCTGCAGGGCGGATCGCCGGCGAGTGCGCGGCATGCGGCTTGCGGAGACCAGTGGTTGAGTGGCGAGGCATCTATGAAACTCGAAGTGAAGGCGTTCGCATTGAGTTGCGGGGTGGTGTGGGGGCTCGGGCTTCCGTTACTGACGTGGTGGATCATCGCATTCGACGGGGCGAGCACCGATCCAACGTGGATCGGACATATCTATCGCGGCTATGACCTGACGTTCGGTGGCAGTCTGATCGGGGGCATCTGGGCATTCTTCGACGGGCTTATCGGGGGCGCGATCTTCGCGTGGCTGTACGACCTCATTGGTGAGCGCGTCGTCAGCCACGGGCACCGAATAGCCGCTTAACTCGTCACGAGCGAGGTGAGAAGGAAAAAGTGACAGTCGCAGCTGAGCGTTCCGTTCGAGACGTGAACCTGCAGCTCGGTGTGATGGGCTCCCGAGATCCTTTCTTTGCGAGCTGGCAGGGACAAATCTAGGAACATTCCGGGGCAGCCCGCCGTTGCAGCAGTGCGACTTGGGTTCAGTGGGTCGCGGCGAAAATGCGCTTGACGTTCTCCTCGGAGAAGAAATCCGCGGGCGAGACGACGCCTGAAAAGACGCGCACGAATCCGTCGCTCGCCTCGCGACTGCCCGACACCGCCTCGAACAACTGCCGCCTCTCGGGCGGTGGCGCCTGCATGGACGCGAACTGACAGGTGAACTCGTAGATCCCGCCCTTGAGGGCCCGATCGTCGCGGTGAGTCTGCGTGTCCTTCATCGCGTCGTCGAATGGCCGCTTGCCCGAGAACGTGGCATCGAGCGCGTCCACACACCGCTCCGCCTGGTGGAAGGCGTCACTGATGCCCTGTGCCGTGATGAAGTCCTTGTTGTAGCCGGCGTCGCCGACCAGCGCCCACCCGGGTCCATAGGGCTTGCGGAAGAAGTTCGGCACCGCCATGCCGTAGAAGCGGTCCTCGCGCTTGCCGGCGCGCAGACGGTCGCGGAACGCCGGTGCGCGATCTAGGGCGGCGAGGAAGTTCCCCTCGATGTCCTTCTTGTTGGTCTCGAACTCGGCGTACGGCCAGCCGACGATCACCAGGGTAAGGCCTTCGTTCGTCGGCCACGCCGCCCATGAGCGGTCCCCGCGGTCGTAGGCCTCGAAACCGTTCACGGACAGTCCGCTCCAGTAGCTGTAGTAGCCGGCGAGGAGACGCGGCTTCTCCTGATAGGTGTCGGCCTTGACCGATCGTGCGACCAGCGACGAGATGCCATCGGCGCCCACGACGATGCGCGCACGCTCCGTGAAGGACGTTCCTCCGGCGTTGCCGCGTATGCCAGTGACCCGTCCGTCCTCCGTGAGCAGGTCCTCGACAGCGAATCCCTCGCGTACCTCGGCGCCCGCCTCGGACGCCGCGTCTACCAGTATCTTGTCGAGCACCGTGCGGCGCGGACCGTAGGATGATGGCTGATGAGGCAACCCAGGTGTTCCGGTAATCGAGAAGGCGCCCAGGTCGAACATGTACTCGGGAATCGACGGGCAGCCGGTTGCGCGAACGCGTTCGAGAAGGCCCCAGCGCTGCAGGGCATCGAGCCCGGGCGGATGCACGAGGTGAGTCGAGACCGTGTCGCTCGGGAACGTCGCGCGATCGACGACGAGAACCTTGTAGCCCCTGCGGGCGAGCAGCATCGCCGTGGGAGATCCGGCGCAACGCGCGCCCACCACGATCACGTCGTACGCGCTGGTCATGTCATCCTCCTGACATCAGACGCCTGCCGAGTCCGGCGTGGAGCAGCGCCTGCAGGTAATCGTAGAAGGCGGTCCGGGGAATCACCCGCGTGATTGTCGAGACGTCCGCATAGAGCTGCGGGTATTGGGTCATCATCGCGATCATCGGGTCGCGATACGGATAGCCGGCGTTCTCCACATAGAGCCGCAGCTTCGGATGACGCACGAGAACATCCTCCAGCAGAAGCGGGCTTCCCGAGCGAAAAAGGTGTGGAGAAAAGTAATGGAGGCGAAGGGCCGCCGGTCACGAGTGGAGATCGCCTCCGCCAGAGCGGAACAACAAGAGAGCCGCCGTCATGACTGCCGAGACGATCGTTGCGGCAAGCGATCCGACACCCGCGATCAGGGCGGCCGCGAACGTAAGAATGACGAATAAGACGATTCCAAGGACCAGCATTTCGTCACTATCAGCTGCCGTGCTCTGTGCTCCACCGTGAAGATGTTGAGTCCGATCCTGCCGAAGGAGTCCTTGGCGTCGACATCACGCGGCACGCAGTGGCCGCGACGCCAACGCCAACGGCAGGCGCACGGCGAAGGAACTCCCTGAGCCGATCCCGCCACTCCACGCCGTCAATGACCCGCCGTGCATCCTCACGATATCCCGCGCGATCGCCAGGCCCAGCCCGCGGCGGTCGCATTTAGCGTCGGCGACTTCCTCTGCTTGCGCAGACGGCTTGAATAAACGGTCGAGCGCATCCTTCGCTATTCCAATCCCAGTGTCGGTCACCGTTACCTCGACTGCGTTGAGGGAAGCTGCGAGATTGATCAGGATCGCCCCTTCTGCGGGCGTGAATTTGATGGCGTTTCCGAGGAGAATGGCAAACACCTGCTCGAGGCGCACTGAGTCTCCCCAGACACGCGTGCGCTTGCGATCGCGAAGCACTCGCACCATGAGATGCTTGTCCGCTGCTGCGAAGGCCGTGACGTCGATTGCCCTTCCCACAGGCGCCATGATTTCCAAGACTTGAAAGTCGATGGCTGCCAAGCCGTGGTCGATGGCTGCCAAGCCGTGTCGGGTTGGCGTACTAGAAAGCATGTCGCGCGCTCGGGGTAATAGCACGTGGTCTACGTTCCACGAAGCTCCGTCAACAGCAGTTCCAGGAGCCTGCTATATCGCTGGTCCACGTCTGTGAGTCTCTGCTCGTACTCTCGTTCCGAGAGGCCGTGCTTCTTCCAATCGCCATCGAAGATTGTCGACGCGCGTCCTTCGTACAAGATGTCAGCCGTTTGATTCCGGTCGTCGCAAAGACCATCCGCCTTCATGTCCTGAAAGAACAGACTTGTGTCAGCGAACTGGATAGTCCCGAGGTCGAGATACACGTCTCGATAGTTCTTCTGAGCCAGCTTGCTTTCCAGCAAAGACGGAGCGGAGTAGCTGGCGGAAATCACGAGTAATTGTGAATCCGGAAAGAACAAGGCGGCGACGAAACGGTCGGTGTTCTCAGGATCTCGGGCGGCAATGGCGTCGAGCTTGCGCTCGACCAGCGCAGCGCCCAGCTGCTGTGCAAGTGCTGCCGAGCGTACTGTTCGCTCAGGAGGGGCGGCGGCCACTCCTGCGCAGACTAGTAAAACGATTCCGCACGTCCTCAGCATGTGAGCCTCCGAGTGGCTGTCGATTCAAAGCTACTGCAGGTCGAGTGGGTGCGCCTCTCGGGCTGAGGGGGGAGATCCGCAAAGAAATCGGGTGAGCGTCGCCGAGATCTGGTCTCCTGACATTCCGCTCGAGTCTGTCCCCCCTTCGCCTGATAGCGCGACAGTTGACGACGTCGTAGCCTGAAACCGATGCCGCGGCGAAAAACCGCGGGAACATTCGCGGCAGGCTGCCGTTGCGCTCGTGTACGGCCCCGTTTATGGAGGTGTGTTGTGCGCGTGTTGGTGGCAGACGATCACTCTGTGGTGAGACGAGGTTTACGCCGGTTGCTCGAACTCGCTGGCATCACCGTCGTGGGCGAGGCCGCCGATGGTCTCGAGGCACTCCATCTCTCAATCCAATACCGTCCCGATGTCCTCGTCCTCGACATCGAGATGCCCAAGCTCAATGGCTTCGAAGTCGTGGCGCGCCTCCGCGCGTTGAATCAGCGGCCGGCTGTTGTCATTTTGAGCGCGCATGAGGAGGAGTCGTTCGTGATGCGAGCGGTGGAGATGGGGATTCGTGCGTATCTGGTAAAGAGCGCAGCTGACGAGGACCTGGTACCAGCCATTTACGCCGTCGCCGACGGGCGTTGCTTCTTCAGTGCAAGTGTGAGTGCCCGGATACTCAATGGTTGCCTTCACCAGGTCTTGAGACCACTTCACTAATTCGATCAGGTTCAGCTTGTGTTCATTTGCGTGCTCAGGGGTTGTCACCGCCGCGCGTCTGTGAGCCGTTCTCGAACTCACGCATCCAGTCATCGCTCATTGGTGACACGACCTGACTTGGCGGCAAGGTGTGAGGGCTGCCCATCCAGCGCGTTCGCGCCAGCATCGCAGCCACGCGCTCGCGTGCTTCGATCAGGTAACGGCAACCTCGCCACGAGATTCCGGACTGTACGAGTTCCATGCCCTCATGCTGGCGTACGCCAGTGATTCAGGCACTCCGATAAACGGGGGAGCACGCCAAAGGATTTGACCGAGCGGCCTGCAAGGGACGTCGGTGCGAGAATTAGATGATCAGTCCCTTGCGGACCGCGTAGAGGACGATTTCGGCGGTGTTATGCAGATTGAGTTTCTGCATCAGATTGGCGCGGTGTGTTTCCACGGTTGACAGACTGAGATCCAGCAGTGTGGCGACGTCTTTATTCGAGCGCCCCTCAGCGAGCAATTGCAAGACCTCTTTCTCTCGGTCGGTCAACAGATGATACGAGTCGGTGAGCCCGCGCTGGTGCAACGTGCGTACGTAATCCTCGACCAACACCTCTGCGACGGCGGGGCTGAAGAATGGTTTGCCAGCCGCGACCGCGCGCACGGCAGGAATCAAATCCTCGTCGGTGGCGCTCTTCAGAAGGTACGCGCGCGCACCGGCTGCCAAGGCTCGCATGATATAGGTCTCGTCGCCGTGTACGCTGAGGATGATCACGCCGGGCGGCCGATCCATCTTTTGCGCGCGTGCCGCCACTTCGATTCCGGTCAGTTTCGGCATCCCGATATCCAGGATCACCACGTCGGGATGCTGCTCCTCGCAGAGCCGCACCGCCTCGAGGCCGTCCGCCGCCTCCGCGACGACCGTCAGTCCGGCCGTCTCGAGCAATCCGCGCAGGCCCCTTCGCACGATGCTGTGATCGTCAGCCAGCAGCACGCGCAAGCTGTACCTCCATGACCTGCGTTGGCAGCGGCAGGTGGACGACCAGACTCGTCCCTCGTCCGCGCTCACACGAAAGACGCATCGTCCCTTGCAGCTCCTTGACGCGTTCATCGATGCCGCGCAGGCCGAGCCCTTTGCGCCGTTGAGCCGGATCCAGGCCTACGCCGTCGTCGCTGACCGATACGCGCAGCTGATCGCCTTCCGCCGTCACGCCGATTTGGATGCTCTTCGCCTGGGCATGGCGGACACAATTGGTCATCGCCTCCTGGACGATTCGATACACGCACGTTCGATGCTTGTCGAGCAGCGTGTCGAAATCACCGTCCATCTTCAGGTCCACGGTGATCGCGTAGCGGCTCATGAAATCGCGCGCCTGCCACTCGAGCGCGGCCTGGAGACCGAAATCGTCCAACATACTCGGGCGAAGGCCGAGCGCGAGATTCCGCACCGTGCGGAACATGTCATCCACCAACTTCTTGCATTCGGCAACGGCTGGTCCGACCGCTGCGCTCGTTCGCTCGATTCGGCCAAGCTCCATTCTCAGGCCGGTGAGCACCTGAGCAATGTGGTCGTGAAGTTCACGGGACAGATTCTTTCGCTCCTCTTCCTGTGTGTGCACGAGCTGTTGCGACAGTTCCCGCATCTGATGTTCGGCTTCTGTCGAGCGCCGCTCGAGCACCCGTAGTTTGAAGACGACGATCACGGCCACACTGAGGCCCAGCGCGACCGTCTGCCACAGTAGCCGTTGCAGGTCATTGCGGAATGTCGCATAGCGAGCGGCCACCTCTTTTCGTTGCGCATCCAGGTTGGCGTTGTTCAACTCCTCGATCTGCTGCGCGATCGCGAGCGCCGCCTCACGACGCGGCACGACTTCGCGCCGCAAGAAGCTCGCACTGCGGAGGATTTTCTCGGTCGGAGTCCAGTCGAACAACGGGTCGAATGCTTCCCAATATTCGTTCAGCTTCGACTGGAGGCTCGCCATCTGTTCATCGCGCCCGACGAGACTCTTGAGCTCGGCGAGCGTGGCCATATTGTTCCGTCGGAACTCAGAAATCTGCTCTCGGTACTCGGGCGCCCGCTCACGAGCCACATC
>AR_comb_assmDRAFT_10065195_pt1 | contig 21412 bp, 20 predicted proteins | sample ArasoioldDNA_FD_10543 | JGI IMG/M metagenome (IMG submission 10543) | reverse complement strand
GATCGGCGGCGAAAACGAGGAGCTCTGTTAACGGATCGACCTCTTCATCAGCGTCCAGCAATGCGGTACGGAGTCGTAAACCGATTGCGGTGCCACCAGGTTCACGCGTGGTGAGCACCTCGCAACCATGTTCCTTCAGATGACTTGCGAGTAGACGTAACTGAGTAGACTTACCACTGCCGTCAATACCTTCAAAGGTAATAAAAGTTCCAGCCACTGATCCTCGTGTTGTCCTGATGAAATTTTGTTCGCGAGAGTGTAAACGAACAGTTAGGCTTCAGGCGAGTTGGCTTCGTCGTGACGAGCGTGGGTTTCGGTGGCTGATGATGGGTGGAGTTCACCCGAGCCGCGTCGAGACTGTGAGATTGTAGAGATCGCGTGCTTAAAAATTAGCTGTTCCTGTGCACCTGATTCCAACAAGACGGAGAACTTGTCAAAACTCCGGATTCTGCCGGTTAATTTGGCTCCATTCAGGAGATAGATAATCACGGAAGTCTTTTCTCGCCGGACTGTGTTGAGAAAAGCATCCTGAATATTTTGCGGAGCCTGTTTGCCGTCAGACATTGTTAAAAGCCTTGGGAAGCTTGAAATTGGTGGTTGCAATCAGATTACAACACGAATTTACGAGGTGACAAGGGATCGGTCGAGATGTGATAGAAAGATGATTATTTGGACCCACGTCCTGTCTTCAAGGCATGCAGAACTGATCTCAAAACCGCCGGTTCCTCACCGAATCCGTCGAACCATTCGACGCCCTCTTCATGGCGAAACCATGTCAGCTGACGCTTCGCATAATGCCGAACGTCCAGTTTTGTCTGTTCGATAGCGCTTTCAAGGGTCCGTTGTTGTGTGAGGAATTCCACGACCCGACGATATCCATGAGCCCCAAGCGCGTTTGATCCCGCAGGAATTCCGCGGGCCAACAATGACCGCACTTCCTCCACCAGGCCCAACTCAAAATGCATCTCGGCTCGCTGGTTAATGCGTTCGTACAGTTTGTCTCGGGGCGGATTCAAAGCCAGAATGCGCAACCGTCTCGCAGCTTCGTGAGCCTCGGGTCGATTATCAAGCTGCTCAACGATTGACTGACCCGTTTGCAATTGAACTTCAAGCGCGCGTTGGACTCGCGGCCAGTCCTTTGGAAAAAAACGAGCCGCGGCTTCGGGATCTAGACGTTTTAATAAGCGGTGAAGATGTTCCGGACCACGTCGTTCCCGGATTGCGTTGATACGGTTTCTGAGAGTCTCATCTGTTTGCGGACTCTTAAAGAAAGGCTGACGCAAAGCGCGTAAATAGAAACCCGTTCCACCGACCAGGAGGGGGACTCTACCACGCTGCTCGATCTCATCAATTCTTGCAGCGGCCTCTCGTGCCCACTCACCTGCGGTGTAGTTGATCTGGGGCGGAACGAAATCGATTAAATGATGCGGAATACCCTTGCGTTCTTGAACCGGAACTTTCGCGGTAGCTATTTGGATCTCTTTGTAAACCTGGACGGAGTCGCAATTAATTATTTCTCCATTCAGTGCAAGCGCGACCTCAATTCCAAGAGTGCTCTTGCCGGATGCGGTTGGGCCAACAATTACAATGACTGGGTTATGAGAAGAACTCACGAGCGAGAGAATATCATGCGGAAAATAATGACCGCCCATACCGCTGTGAGAAACAGCAAGGCCCCGATGATTTGGTTACGAGTAAAGCGCACGTGAGGAGTAGCTCGTATTGTCGTGAGGCTGGCCCAGTGTATGCAGCCAGCCATTCAGTAAACGGTTTAGCGGCTCAATACTGTGAACCGGGCAATAAGGCCCAGAACCCAAAGAACAATATCGACGATACCCAGCACCTTTGCGACGGTTGCGATTCCACGTTTCTCCGGAGCGACTTGATAGTTGTCCATTATTTCGAGTGCGCTGCTCGCTTTCCGGAACGCGATGAAACCGAGAATGAAACCAAAGCAGAAGATTCCAATGATGCTCATTATCAATGCCTGCTTTGCATCCTCGGCAGCCTCTTTTGCTTTCGCGTCGAGAACGTTAGGTGGGTACATCGCATTGCCGGTAGACGGTGGTGGCGGTGGAGTGAAGGGTTGGCCTGACAAATGTTTGCTTCCTCCCGAGTGAGTTTTGAAAGAAAAAAGCGCGGTGATATTAACTTTGATCAGTACATTTTGGTAAGGTCAATTCCAGTGTAGTAGGCCTTCAAGATTTGTTCGAAACTCCAACCCTGTTTTGCCAGACCATAGGCGCCCACCTGGCACATTCCAACTCCATGTCCCCAACCACGACCTGTGAACACAAATTCGATAACGCGACCGTTGTCGTCACGTTCGCGATCGATCACGAAGAGTTGTTCTTTCAACCCGAGTGCAGAACGAATACGACCGCCACGAACATGAGCAGTACCATTTGTGCCGATTACTTCCAGATCCGTTACGCGATTTGATGAGCCACGTGCGGCGACGTGAAGATCGACGAGTTGACCGATACCACGAGCGGAACGTGCCAGCTTTGCTTGCACCTGACCAGGCGACATTCCGCGGGTCCAGTTGCTAAATGGTGAGAAACGATCGGCGGCGGCGCCGTTTGGAGCTGGCTTCACCTCAAGGTAATCAACGAGACCATCGGCGCCAAGATGAAAGGTCACCGGTTCGCCGCCCACAAGTGCGACGGAACGAACGGCATATGCAGCGTCGCCGATTTGGCGAAACAAGAATGCTTCGGGGTTCACTTTGATTGGCTGATCTTTACCTTTCGTTGAGCGAAGGATTAGTTGTCCGTCGGCAGTTGAACGCGCATTTCCTTTTTGCAACTGCAAAAGATTGCGCGTCTCGAGAAGTTTGACGATAGCGTGAATCACACGGCCGCGTGACAAAGGCTCGCGCGGACGAAGAGTCGCGTCAGGATAGATCGAGAGATAACCGTCGCGAACAAGCATCGCTAGGTCGGCTCTATTTTGACTCGGTACCTCAGCCGTGTCGCGCACTGCCAGCAGGTAGTCCGCATCAGCTGCATTTAGAAGTGTGCTGGTTCGACTTTCACCAAGCACTGCACTCAGCAAAGCCGTTGCGAAACCGGCCGGTCGATTTACGTCGTCAGTGACTGCTGGTGCTACCTGGTGTGCAACTCGAGAAGCATTCGCAAGCCAGTTACGAACTTCCGAGATACTTGCGTCACCGCTTAACCAGGAGTCAGAAACTCGCGGCGGCAGCGTGTTTACGTTTTGAATGGAGAACAGGCTAACGTCGCGCGCAAGTGGGACGTTGCTGTCAGAATGTAATTCAGCAGGTTCTCGATTGGTCTTGATCGTGAACGAAGTAAACGCCGCCGTACCTTCAGCCGCGCATTCACGTCCGCGCAAATATGGAACCGCATCATTGAAGATATTCTCGGAATCTTCAGTATGCCCACCGCACGTCGATGTATAGAGTGCATTGATTGGTTCACCAGCATAAGTGGCAATCAATCCGCGTGTCTCATCTACAGCCCGAGTCGATAAAGGATTTTCAGATGTTAAGCCGCGGTAGACTTGAGATCGCGTCGTGGGCAACACGTCAAATCCTTGAGACATAAATTGGCCACGATTTCTTAAAGCGTAAGTTCTCGCTGCGACCGCCTGAGCTTTCAGCGCCTCAATCGCCGGATAACCTCCAGGCGAAAGTTCGTTCGCCACAACTCCTCGAACGTAATCTTCCAGTCCCAATTCATTGACGACAGTTAACGAGCCGCGCAAGTTTGTAAAAACTTCAATGCGTCCTCGATACGGTCGATCGTTATAACGAACAGGAGCATTCTTTTCGTCATCGGAGGCAAATGAAACGGGAGCACTCGAGCTAAACAGATGCGGGTTTGTTGCTGACGAGGCAAGAACTTCTCTGGATGGCGCGCTGACTCGCGAAGCTAAGCGAACACCCGACTGTGATGTTGGTGATGATGATGGTGGAAGAGTATTGGCGTTATTTGTTACAGGCGGTGGTGTGTTGGCAGGTGGTCCAATCAGAGTGGCATCCATTCCAGCATCCTCGAGTCGAGCTCGAAGTTCATCTGCCTCTTGTCTTGGCTGTTTGGAGCCGACCATGACGCTCCAGGTTTTTGTCTCGGTATCGAATGCGACCTGCGTGTCCTCGTTCGCGATCTTCTTAATGTCTTTTGCGTTCTCTTCAGCTTCTTCACGGGAAGCACTTCCAGCCACCATTACTCGGAAAGAGTCGAGGTCATTGGTCTGCTGAAGAGGCGACAACAAATGGGGCTGGACTCGAACGCGCGAGATGTCGAGTGCGAGTAAGGTGCTTCCGTTACCACTCGCATTCATCAGGTGACTCGTAGTTGAAATAACTGCTGAACGTGCCTCAGTGTTGAGCGCGACGCGAATCTTGGGTTCTGGACCAGCAATCGAAGTGAGGACTGGAGTGGGTACTGGCAGAGTGACGGATGATGTAGGCGTTTGAGGCCACTCGGCTCCGACTCTGCGTGGGCGACTTTCCTGTTTTGATTGCTGCTGAGTGAAGACGGTGCAACAAAGCAGCGATTGCGCGAGTAGAAAAACGAGGGCTCTCCGGGCGAGGGAACTGCGCATACTTTCCGATCCTTGACGGCGTCAGTTATCAGGGAGGGCATTGCCGCACAGGGATATTACTACAAACTCAACGACCTCTCGAAGCTTTGCCTCACAAGTAACGACTTGCGCTTGGACACACCAAGGAAAAAACTACCTGCAATCTCAAATTCATAATTGGCAAGGACCGTTTCTCTATGGTATAGACGGATCACACCCCCGCAGTAAGCATTCGACTGAAGCGAACACTAGGGCGACGTAAATAGGACCCGAACCTTGAGGATTACTGTCTCCTATCGGCTGAGGTGTTGTGGAGTCGTCGCTTTGGCGCTGTCCTTAGTGGCTTCTAGCTGTCTGCCTAAACCTCCGAGCGAAAATAGTGATGTTTCGATAACGCTCTACGGCTTCTCAATCATGAAGGAGTCGTTGGAGAAGGCGATCTTTCCTGCGTTCCAAGACAAATGGAAACGTGAACACGGACAAGACGTTCGGTTCACATCTTCTTTTGCTGGCTCAGAAACTGTTACCAATCAGATTCTGCAGGGTGTTCAGGCTGAGATCGCGATTTTATCGATCGAGCGCGACGCTCAAAGGTTGCAGAAGAGCGGTTTCATTACGAGCGACTGGCACTCGTTGCCTGCGAAGGGGATCGTGAATAAGACACCGTTTGTCATCCTCGTTCGAAAGGGGAATCTCAAAGGAATTCAGGACTTTCCGGATTTGGCTAAACCAGGTGTGCGACTGATCCATCCGGATCCGGTAAGTTCTGGGGGAGCGCAATGGTCCATCCTGGCGATATACGGTTCAGAGTTAGTCAAATCCGAAAAGGAGAGCGGCGAAAAAGATCCGGTCAAGGCACAACGAACGTTGCAAGCAATCTGGCGGAATGTGATTTCAACCCCAGGCTCAGCACGTGAAGCACGCACACAGTTTGAAACCGGTTTCGGCGACGCGCTGATTACTTACGAGCTCGAAGGGTTGTTGATGAAAGCAGCAGGAACAGCGGACGTTGAAGTGATCATCCCGAAAGCTACAATCTTTAGCGAACATCCTGCCGTGATAATCGACAAGAACGTGAGCGATGCGAAGCGCCCAATCGTTGAGGCGTTTCTTCAATACCTTTGGAGCGAGCCGGCCCAACAAGCGTTCGTGAAGTATCACTTTCGCTCCGCTACTAACGACCAAATGAATGAAACAAACCAGGAACTAAGTCACATCGAGATGCCGTTCACGATCGACTATTTTGGCGGTTGGGATAACGCTTACCCGGAAGTGATTGAAAAGATATTCAGGGATCAGGTTCAGCGGAGGAAGTGAAGAGATTGGCGTTACCAATTGCCAGTTGCCGATTTCAGATTTCAATCGGCGTGGCGCTGATTGGCAATCTACAATCTGCAACTCGATATCTGCAATCAGCTGTCGGCCATTGACAACGATATGAGTTCCGTCGCTCCAACACTTCGTCACGTCCGCGGGTTTGATGTAGCCAGACCCCTCAGCATCGGAATGCTTGTTTTCATGATGCTACCGTTGGTGTTCCTTCCGCTCGTTTCAATTTTTGTTTTTGGAATGCGGAATGGCCTGGACAAGTTCTGGGGAGCACTGACTGCGCAGGAAGCAGTTTTTGCTCTCAAGCTGTCAATGGCTACAAGTTTTTGGGCAACAGTTTTCAATGTGCTCTTTGGATTGTTCGCAGCCTATGTCATGTCGCGTTACAACTTCTGGGGACGCAACGCGCTAATCGTAACTATCTCCTTGCCGACAGCTATTCCTACTGCCGTTGCCGGGTTCGCGCTGCTACTCTTGTGGGGACCATACGGAACACTTGGCCGCTTCCTGGCTCCGCATGGAATTCAAGTGATGTTTACCGCTGGTGCGATCATCCTGGCAAATATTTTTGTCACATTCCCGCTTGCTTTTGGTGTTATCAAACCAGTCTTCGACACGATGAATCGTTCACTCGAAGAAGCGTCCGCGACGATAGGGGCAACTCGTTGGCAAACTTTCTGGTACGTAACGCTACCTTCGCTTCGCGGCGCGATCGTGTCAGGCGCTTTGCTGACCTTTGCGCGAGCTGTAGGCGAGTTTGGTTCGACGATTCTAGTCTCAGGGAATTTGGCAGGTAGGACACAGACAGCCCCGCTATATATTTTTGCGAAATTCAACGAAGGCCAGATCGAAGCTGCCAATGCCATTGCCATTGTTTTGGCACTCTTTTCGTTTTTGATTTTTAGCGTTCTTTTCTTCGCGCGTGATTGGTTAGATGTCGACTGAGGAAAACGTTTTGAAGGCGAAACAAAAACTCATCGAAGATCACGATCCATCCACAGCCAGTACAACTGCTTCCGCACAAAAGGCTACAAGTGTCGTCGGAGTGAGTAAGCGCTTTGGGAAGACGAGTGTTCTCGAGAACATCTCGTTTGACGTTGCCGAAGGTGAGGCCTTGGTTTTGCTCGGCGCTTCCGGCAGTGGGAAGACAACTATTCTTCGCATCATTGCCGGTCTCGAACAGCCCTACACTGGGCACGTGATTCTGCACGGCCGAGACGTTACTGAACTTCCTGCTCGCGAACGCGGCGTCGGAGTAATCTTTCAGTCGTACGCTTTGTTTCCGAAGATGACGGTTGAGAAGAACATCGGATATGGACTGAAGATTCGGAAACGCAGGCGCAAAGAGATTCGTGAAACAGTCAATGAATTACTTTCGCTAGTTCAACTCGAAGAACATCGCAAAAAATTTCCCTCGCAGCTCTCGGGTGGCCAGCAACAGCGTGTCGCAATTGCCAGGACGCTGGCCTACAAACCAGAGGTACTTCTGTTTGACGAACCATTCGGTGCGCTTGACACGCAGACGCGCGTACACCTGCGAAGGGAAATTCGCGCCCTACTGCGAAAAGTAAACGTCCCCGCAATTTTTATTACTCACGATCAGGAAGAAGCGCTCGAACTCGGCGATCGAGTAGCAGTGATATACAAGGGCCATATCGAACAAATCGGCACTCCTTTTGAGATTTATAACCAGCCTGCGACCGAGTACGTTGCTACATTCCTTGGCGCTGCAAATATTCTGGAAGGCGTGGTACGCAACAACAGTGTTGAAGTTGGACCAGCACGACTGTCTGTTCAGCTGGATAAACAAAAATTCAAAGACGGCGAGTGTGTGAAAATAATCTTTCGTCCCGAAGACGTGTCGTTGAGTAAAACTGATTTTGTGCGACCTGGCCATCACAAACTCTCCACAGCCGTGATCGAGGAGGTCAGTTTCGTTGGTGCTTACGAACGTTTGCGTTTGCAACTGGACAAAGGCGCTACTGACGCGTGTGCCACGGATGATTCAGCGTTCTTTCTTACGACCGAAACACCCGAAGCGCGATCCACCCAATCAATTATAGCGACACGCCCCAAACCCGAAGCGACTATAACCAAACTCAATGCGGGAGAGCGCGTGGTCGTGGCGATCACGTCCTTCACTGTTCTACCCCTAAATCAAAAACAGCCAAATCAAAAGTAGAACTTTCGATACTGCGACCAGTTTAAAGTTGATTCTCGAAGGTGGGGGTACCCAACTAACAATGAGACACACTTCACTAGTTTTGTTTTCCTCGCTATTGATCGGATTGTGGGCGGCAAATGTTTGTGCCCAGATCACATTGCTGCCTCAATCGGACACGCAAAACTGGAATGATGTTTATCTCGCAGTACCGATTCTCAAGACCGTTGACTTCGTTTTACTGGGAACGGTGCGTAATGGTCGAGATATCACTCGACCCGTCGATGAGCGAGTCGGAGTAGGGTTCTCTTTCAAGGTCGGAAAATACTTAACGGTGGTTCCTAACTACTTACACATCGAGATGCAGCCGTTTGCTGGTAGAAAAGTCCTTGAAGAGCGATTATCTGTTGCTACTACTGCAAAGATACCAGTCAGGCGCTTCAACGTTAGTGATCGCAATCTGTTCGAACGGCGATTTCGCCCGTTAGTTGATGCCACCCGCTATAGGAATAGACTCCAGGTTGATCATCCAATTGGACCAACCAAACATCACATTTCACTTTTCATTGCAGATGAGGTTTTCTACGACTGGTTTTTTAATGCCTGGGTAAGAAATCGATTTACTGTTGGTGGGACCAAGGTTGTGAACAAGCATCTCACGTTTGATCTGTATTACCTGCGACAAAATGATTCGCATAGTTTTCCAGGAGATCTCCACGTCATTGGAAGCGCCTGGCGGTTCCATCTCTAAGATAAAAATTTGTGACTAGGCAAGGTCGAGTCCTTTGACAGCGAGACTGTGAAACTGCCGGCGCACACTGTTGATGTTCGCAAAGGGAAGCTTGCGTGCGTGAGTGCGGTTGGTGAGCAGAATAAAAACACGATCGTGTTCTGGGTCGATCCAACAACTCGTACCGGTAAATCCGTTATGACCAAAAGCGGTAGAAGGTAAGTCCGCTCCTGCAGTTGAATCTTTCGTCGCGGCGAGCTGCCACCCCAACGAGCGCGCTTCTTCCAAACCATCAGTCATATTTGTGCGAAAGTAAGAGCACGTCTCAGTTTTAAACGAGATAGTGTGTTCGGATAGAAATTGCTGGGCCAACACGAGCATGTCGGAGGCAGTTGAAAACAACCCCGCATGTCCTGCAGCACCGCCGAGAAAATAAGCATTCCCGTCGTGAACTTCTCCCCAGATCATTCGTTGCCGGGCGTTTGCATAAATCCCGGCCCCAGTTTGTTCACACATTTCGCGCTCGTAGTTGTTTCCGTTCTCGCAGGCGGCAATTCCCGTTTGTAACGCCAGCTCCGGATTGAAAAACGTTTGTTCAAGTTTGAGGGGTTCGATAATTTCTTTTTGAGCGAGTTCAACGAGTGAATGGCCTGTAAGTCGTTCAAGAAGAATACCCAGTGTGATAAACCCAAGGTCCGTATACACAACTCGGGTGCCGGGTTTGTATTCCAAATCCAAACTGGCAATCGCACCAGCGGCTCGATCAGGTTCACCTGCAGTGAGCAAATAAAGAGGCCGCCAAGCTGGTAAGCCGGCAGTATGCGTAAGTAGTTCGCGTACTGTCACCATCTGCTTATCAGTGCGATCAAATTCGGGAACGTAGTGAGAGACGGAACTATCGAGTGTCAATTCACCAAATTCGATCCGCCGAGCACACAGAAATCCAGTGACTAGTGGTTTAGTCAGTGAGGCGAGATCGTAGATAGTCTCAAACTTGTTCGCGACGCTGTAAGGTTCAACAACCGAATGACCAAGAGCATCGGCGAACACGACTTCGCCGCGCTGAGCTACCAGATACACTGCAGATGGAAAATCTCCTGCCGAAATCTGTTCGGAGAGGAGAGCGGTAATTTGTGGGTTAGTAGCTGGCACGTTAAGCCATTTAGATTCGACCGTTGAAAATCTAAAGGATATTGGACACACCTGGATGTTCGGCGTGCTCGCGTATTCGTTCGAGTGTTCTCAGGGCCAGGCTCAACGCGTTACGGCCATCCAGACCTGACACTGGAGGTGGTCCACCGTTCTGGACGGCTTCTAAAAACGAAACTATCTCCGCGCGCAATGGTTCCACATCAACAACGTCAAGATGTTTTATGTGAACACCGGGCCAAATTCCGCCTGCTGCGGGTGGCGATAGACTACTCACCGACGCACGTTTAGTCGTGTAGTCAATTGCGACGTAGTCGCGCGGCTGAAAGAAACGCATCTTCCGGATCTTTTCAGTGCCCACTCGTGATGCCGTGATGTTTGCAACTGCGCCGGAGGAGAATTCAAGACGCGCATTTGCTGCATCGACCTTGTTGGTAAGAATCGCAATACCGACGGCATGAATTCCCGTTACTTCTACGTCTTCACCAACCAACCACTGGACGATGTCTAAATCGTGGATCATCAGGTCGAGCACAACATCGATATCAAGCGAACGAGCGGTGAATTCTCCCACCCGATGAATTTCAAAGTAGACCGGCTTTTTTACGTACGGTTTGAGTGCAACCATGGCCGGGTTGAAGCGTTCGAGATGTCCGACTTGCAGTAGCGCATTGCCTTTTGTCGCTGCGTCGATCATTCGATCTGCCTCGTCAAGCGTTCTCGAAATCGGTTTCTCAACCAGCACGTGAATGCCTGCCTCTAATAGAGCGCAGCCGATCTCACAGTGCGCCTCTGTAGGAACAGCGAGGCTTACCGCGTGCACTTTACCGATGAGGTCGCGCCAGTTCTTGGTCCAATCGACTCCTCGTTCTTCCGCGACAGTTCGCGCTGTCTGTTCGTTCAGATCGACAACCGAAACAAATTCCGACACGCCTTCGGCTGCGAGTGCGGCATGGAGACGGGCATGTTGTCGGCCTAAACTGCCAACACCGATCACTGCTGTTTTTAAAGCCATTTTAGAATGTCTGTGGGTGTTTGAACTTAGTGCTTTTGAGCTTTGTGCTTTGTGTGGCGTAGACTAACGCGACAATTCAAGGTCCACTCAGTTTACAAACAAGAACGAAGAACAAAGCTCAGTTTAACGACCTAAAGTTACTGACTGTTTACTCAGGAATATACTTGCATCCTTCAACGCTTGCCAAGCGAGTCCACTTTTTACTCCTGTTACTGTTCCTCGCGTTTTACTTCTATGGTCTAGGCCAGCTTCCTTTACTTGGTCCGGATGAGCCACGCTACGCGCAAGTTGCCCGCGAGATGTTTCTCCGCGGGGATTGGATTACGCCAACTCTCGGTGGATACACCTGGTTTGAAAAGCCGGCGTTGCTTTATTGGATGCAAATCGCGGCGTTTCGAATGTTCGGTGTACATGAATACAGCGCACGTCTTGGTCCGGCTATTTGCGGGTTGTTGACTATTGGTGCGATTTGGCAGTTAGCGAGAAAAGTTGAATCGAAAAGTGGTCAGTATCGTTTTGCAGAACATGCAGCGCTGGTCTCTGCTTCGTGTCTTGGCCTGATCACGTTTTCGAGAGGCGGCAGTTTCGACATTGTAGTTACGATGACGACAGCCTGGGCGTTGTCCTGTTTTGTACAATCAGAACTGGCCGAGAATGAGCGTAAGGAAAAGCTGCTACTCGCAGGTTTCTATTGCTTTGTCGGTTTGTCGCTATTGGCTAAAGGCCTGGTTGGCATTGTGATCCCCGGTGGCGTAATTACGGCTTATTACCTGCTAAGACGTGAATGGCCGAATCGGCGAGTTTTGCTGAGTCTGTTGTGGGGTGGGCCATTAGCATTACTAATTTCCAGCGTTTGGTATGGTCCAGTTATCTACAAACACGGGTGGAAATTCATTAATGAGTTTTTTATCCAACACCACTTCGCTAGGTATCTTTCTAATAAGTATCACCATCCGCAACCAATCTATTTTTATCCCATCGTACTGTTGATGTTGAGTCTTCCGTGGACACCATTTCTCGTTGACGCACTTATAAAAGCAACGAATTGGAAATGGCAAGGACGTGATGAGTTGAACCGTCTCTTTGTTTTTTCCTTTGCCTGGCTCTTATTTCCGATCGTGTTCTTTTCGTTCTCAGGTTCCAAACTGCCCGGGTACATTTTGCCTGTGCTCCCGCCCGCATTGATCTTAATCAGCTATAGAGTCCGTGATATAGCGGTTGGTGAAGGCTCACGCTGGCCCCTCGTAGTAAATGGAGCGTTACTACTCTGCATTGGCATTGGTGGTTTGGTTTACGGCTTGAAAGTGGCACACCTTTCAGTCTTGTGCGCGGGCTTGGTCGCGTTTCCATTTGTCGTGGCGGGTGGTCTATCGGCTATTTCGCGCTCGGCCAACTTGGCCATAACTTCGACGGCACTATCTGTCCTCGTGGTGATTGTTGTTCTGTTGAATTGCGCGGCTCTCACCCTGGTGCGACGAGAATCAACGCGAGATCTTTTGAGGATGGCGGATGCACGCGGTTATTCAAGTCTTCGTGTGCTGGCGATGCCCAGTGACGATCGAACTCCGCAGTTCTATGCAAATGGCAGGGTGATCTATGGGGCGAATGGGGAAGTACAGGCGGTTCACGACGTACCTCAAATCGTCAATGCTGCGCGCCAACGCAATGAGAAACTATTGGCATTTATTCCAATCCAGGATTTGCGCTTTTATCAGTCGAAACCCGGCGTTGAGGTTATCGGTGACAACGGCAAGTTTGTATTGATCTGTTTGTATTAAGCGCAGACTTACGAGGGTGGGCCCGGGCCTGGAGACGTTATCAACGCAGGTATCTATCGAAGAAATCAATTACGATGCGATCGTAGCCCTCACCTTGCTCTCCGGTAGCAGAGGGTAGGTTTAATCCACTCAGTGGCAAGTCAGTTCTGATCTCGACATTTTCCCGATTGGGAAAACAACTCTGTAACGAAGCAGTTGATCCAATCAGGTATCCGGCGTCAGCCCCAGACAAAAGAAGGATGCGCTGGTTTCGGAGTAACTTCGCGGCGTCACACGCACTCGTTTGATCAAAAGAACCGAGCATGTAGATTCTGGTTGCTGGGCCCGCCAGAGACTTAAGGAACCGGTTGTCTATTCCAATGCAGTTACTGACTGCTGAGTTCAGTAGTTCGTTTGGCGACGTTGGAATTGAATCAAGTACAAGCACTTTGATTTGGTTGTCAGTAGTCGCTCCCTTCAACGCGCTCAAAGCCCCTAACTCGACGCCGTATACACCAAAGCGATCGCCGACCAATTTATTCTTGCTGTCAGATTTGGCGTTGCGAAGAAACTCCAGCGCAGCCAAAAGATCTTCGTGTTCTCGCCCTCCAAGCGAGCTCGATCTTACGAGCGGATTGTCACCGTGGCCGCGCAGGTCTGGCCAGAGAATCGTGAAGTTTGTTGTCTCATTGATCTTTACGCCTAGATTGAAAACGTATGAACGATCTGCTCCGTAGCGATGCAATAGAATCACCGCCGGTGCGCCTTCCGCACCTTTCAGCAACCAACCACGAGCGCGTGTGCCATCATGATTGGCCCATGTCTCATCAGTAACTTTCAGCGCCGGCCCGCTAATTTGTGAAAAGGATTGTGGCGTGACCAGGTAAGGTTGTTTTTGCGGTCGGGAGACGCAGTAAACGATAAAACCGAGGGTTACCAACACTGCCAGCACAATTACCAGCAGTATAGGAAGCAGTGACCTTATAAGTCGCTTGCCGATTCTTCGTTTTGGAGGCATTAGGGTCGATGAGTTAGCCGGCTCGTGTTGGCGTCAGCTTATTTCTTGTGAGCCGCGGCCTTTTGAGTCGCTTCATAATAATCTTCCGGCGTGTTGATGTTAAGGAAAAAGTTCTGTGAATTCTTGAGATGGGCGATTTCAGTGAACGGAATCCAGCGAGTGTTCACTCTTTCTAGGAGGTTAAGTGGTCGGCGATGTCCGGAGTCGATGAGCTCCGTCGCAATGTCTAAACAAGGATGCACTCGGTAAAAGGCGGATAAAGGCTGCGGCCGTTGGTCGCTCTGAATAACAACGACAGCTTCATGATTCGTTCGCTCAGCAGCGAGATAGCGAATCAACTCTTCCGAAATAAATGGCAAGTCACACGCCATGACGAAGGCCCAATCACTCTCGCAGGCTGTAAGTGCTGCATGGACTCCGCCGAGGGCGCCCCAATTGGCATAAACATCTGGAGCGACTTTTGCTCGAGGATCATCCGAACTGCGGCCGACAATGGTTACACTCGGCGAGACTTGGGTCAGAGTCGTCACGGCGCGTTGAATCAGGCTTTCCTCATCAATTATTAACTGGGCCTTATCAGTGCCCATTCGTCTGGATATTCCGCCTGCGAGTATGAAGGTTTCAAGTTGGTCGATCATCTTTGACTTCTACCCACCTTTGCACGTTATCACGTTCGGAGCTGTGAAAAGCAGAGAAGATTCGAGGGCGAATCCTTGACCGCATTCTTTTGCGAAGTTTATAGTCGCAGCATGTCGTTAGTCTTACTTTCGGCATCTCAACAAGACGGAATTTTTCGGTCACCACTGAGGTAGTTCTTGAATGAATAGAGTTGTTGGTCTTCTCCTGATTTTAATAGTAATCGGCTTCATAAGCGGTTCGGCGCAAGCTCAAAAAATGACTGTGCCGGTGACTAATGGTCTTCAGTTATTCCCGTTGGAAGACATTCGCCCCGGTATGAAAGGGACTGCGAAAACAGTTTTCAGCGGAACTGAACCGGAAGAGTTTGGTATCGAAGTTCTGGGAGTGCTTCCGGGATTCCCTGGCCCGAGACAGTCGGCGATTATCGCCAGACTGAGTGGCGCAAATGCCGAAAGGACGGGCGTCTTCGCTGGAATGTCGGGTTCTCCAGTCTTTATCGATGGTAAATTAGTCGGCGCCATCGCTTTTAGCTTTCCGTTCTCAAAAGAACCTATTGCCGGTATCACTCCGATCAAACAGATGATCGATCTCTTCAACAAGGGATCGGAAAACGACAACCTGAAGCCCAAAGAACCACGCGCCGTTTCTTTCTCGCAATTAGCCTCGACTGAGTGGCAACCGACACTCCCGAAACCTGCGGTTTCGTCCGTTTCACTTTTCGCGCCCGTAGCAGCCGATTCGCCACTGATGCCGTTGCTCGGCCAACAAATGACTCCGATTGCAACGCCCTTGGTATTTAGCGGGATAAGCCAAGAGTCGCTATCTAAGTTTGCGCCACAGTTGATCGCTGGTGGATTGCTCCCGGTATCCGGCGCTGGCGGTTCGGCGGCAATTACTCCGCTCGCATCTTCTGATGAGAAGACTTTTCCGGTCGGGAGTTCAATCAGTGTCCAACTAGTGCGTGGTGATTACTCTTTAGCTGCCGCTGGCACCGTGACACTTCGCGACGGCGATCGTATTTATGCGTTTGGCCATCCATTTTTGAGTTTGGGATCTTCTGATATGCCGATGACGGAATGCTCAGTCGTAACTGTCATTCCAAACGTCAACAATTCTTTCAAGCTGGCAGTGCCTGGAAAAATGGTGGGATCGATTTCGCAGGATCGAGCCTCCGGAATTTTTGGTTTACTCAAACAGGCACCAAAGATGATTCCTGTAAAAGTTAATCTCCACACGAGTCGTGATCGCAAAGAGACTTATTCATACGAGATTGCGAATGATTCGTTTTTGACCCCGTTGCTACTGAACATCACCGTGTTCAATACCATCACCTCCAGTGAACGAGCGCTGGGCGACTCGACTATCTCGGTCAAAGGACAAATTAAAGTCAAAGGCCAGGACGCAATCGAAATCGATAGGCGCTTTTCATCAGCCAACTCGGCAATCATGGCAGCCGGCTCAATTGCTGCACCGGTTAGTTCTTTACTGACAAGTGGCTTCGATGATGTTCAACTTGACGGCATCACTCTCGACATTTCATCGTCAGATACCAAGTACATTGGCACGTTGGAACGAGTAACTCTTGATCGCACGGAAGTGCGTCGCGGCGAGAACATCGAGATTCAAGCATACGTAAGAACTGAGTCCGGGCGACAGTTTGTTCAAAGAATTCCTGTTCAGATTCCGGAAGACGCACCCCCGGGCCAGTTGCTCGTGTTCGTCGGAGACGGGGGAGCATTGCAGGAAGGGTCACCGGCCAAGAGTTTTGTACCTCAAGATCTTGGACAACTGGTGCGCGCTATCAACACGGTAAAGAAGAGCGACCGTCTGTATGTGAAGCTGTTTCGGATTACTAACGGAGCAGTCATTGGTACGAACGAGATGCCGAGTTTACCTCCATCCGTCGTTGCGACTTTGAATAGTGAGCGGACTTCAGGAGGTTATACGCCAACTGTGTTGTCGCCGGTGTATGAGAGCGAATTGGCGCCAGCGGAGTTTGTTATTTCAGGTCAACAGTTGATCGCTATCGATGTGATTCCTTAATTGTGAGGAAAGCGGACGCGGCCAAACATTGAAGCTCTAAAACTAAATGCCACGGAAGGATGTTCCTTTCCGTGGCATTCGTTTCTGTACTGAGCGAATTACTTCGCAACCTTCGCTAACTCGTTAATCCGATCTTTCAACGATTGCGAGAGTAGATCGACTTCTTCGCTTGAATAATTCGCCGCTCGAAATGCGTCCTTTATCTGTTCGTCGCTTAGCTGGGTGAGTAGTTTACTGAGCCACCTTGCATTTTCAACGGTAAGGTTTTCGAAAAGCTTCTTGTTCTTGCCGCTGTATTTAAAATCGATGTCATTGCCGCTCACTTTTTCAATGAATGTTGCTTTGACATAGTCAGACGGTTTGTTCCGACTTCGTGAAATGACTCCGCCCGTTTTCCCAAACGAACCGCCGAGATCGCTGATGATGTAACGCAGCCTGTCGTCGGCGTTGTCACTCTTTGATGCAAGGATCTCGTTGTTGTCGTCCTTCATGTCCCAGTTATTGATCATTACCATCATGATCTTGAGACCTTGAAGTTCGGGTGTTCCCTTGAACTGATTCTCTTCCCATTTCCACGGCCCAGTGCGTTTCACGTCTTTGGGACGGGCTTCTAAGCGGACGTTTTCAAATCGGCCTTTTCCGACGATAGTCAGATTCGGAAAAAGATACGCGATTTCTGTTTCATAACCGATGGCCCATAACAAACGATTCGCAGCCGTATCAGGCTGAGCCTCTTTACCGAGTTTTGCAACCCACTCATTTCCCGATGCGTCTCGCACTCGATACTTTGTTGAGTAACCGCCTTTCTTCTCTTCAATAAAAGTAATCTGACGGATGTTGGGCATCATCGACTCGCCGCCAGCGCCGAGTAGCAAGTTCCGGCTTGAAATGTCTGTGGGCTCGGTCCACATAACGGGAGTTCCCGTATACGTTTTTTTGTCTTTCTCTTTCTGCGCCCACACTGAGTTTGACAAGCCCAGCAACAAGACTGCGCAAAGCAGCCAGCGATTGGTCCTTTTGATTAACATATTTACTCCACGTGTTGGTTTCTAATACAAAACGGTTGCGTCTCGTCTCGTAAGCGAGCACGAAACGCGCATTTTGATTCCATAACGTTATCTAGCAACACCAATACCGCCGCTGGGCTGAACAAAACAAAAGGCCAACACAATTAAGCGTTGGCCTTTCACCTTCCCCTGTTCGTTCAAAAAAATTAAGGCTTTGGTGGCGTAGCGCCTTGCGGGCAGGACCACAGTTCCACCATTAGATCATCACGCGTTTCGCCAACCAGAGTCACGAGACGTCGGACATCAAGGTCACGCGAGTTCACAAGATAGTCGACGACTCTGGAGGTGTGTTTATGAATATCAGCGGGCGAACCGGTTCGTCCTGGATGGATAACAATGTAAGCGGTTGATTGTGGATCGCTCTGCAACTCGACAGCGTAGTTATCAAGGCGAGCTTTCTCGTCGTTGCGCGAAATGGCGGGGAACTCATCAAACTTGCGACACTTCGCTTGGGGAATTGGAATGGACACAGCGCAGCTCGCTGAGCAGTCCATCGGATAGCCATCGATTGAGAGGGTCGCTTTTACCGTTTGTCCCGCGAGTCCATTGGTATCAACCTTGATGGTCGGCGTGCCTTGTCCTTCGATGATCGTTCCTGCGGAAATGCTCCAGTTATATATGGGTGCAATCCCGGTTGTGGTCGTTGACACGTTTGAAGCGAAGGTTAGCGGTTGATCGATAACGATGTTAGTGGGACAGATAATTTCTACGTTTGGACATGTGGGCGGAGGCGGCGGACATGACTTAACTACAACTGTGGTCGAACTAAACGCATTACACGACGCGTCACTGTTTCCCATCTCGATATCTATGGAAGCTTTGTAGACGCCAGCAGCTAATCCAGATACATCCCAAATAACATCCGAGCCATTTCCATCTATGCGACCCGCGGTGGTGGACCAGCGATAACGAATTGGGTTTCCGTCTCGTGAGCTCGCACCTGCGTGAAGGTGAACTTGCGTGTCCGAGCAGGCGTTTACGACTGAGGTGTCGGAAGTGAGACTGACCATGGGAGGAGCGTAGACCACCGCCTCAATGGCTTTTTGCGCCGAGACATGGGCCGGAATGAAAAGCACCGCGAGAGCGATTGGCAACAAGTATCCGAGTATGCGGTTTTGGCTTCTAAACATTTTCAACCCTTCAGACACATCTCCTGCCAGATTCATTCGCCGATTTGCGAATTGCGCCGGTTACTGGCAACTATCGAGAGATCAATCTAACTAAGAAATAGGAGTAATGATGTTGACATTCCATCGCGACGAATGGCCGCGGAGTCTAAAAGTCCGGAATTAACAATTCCCGGCGGTGGTCGTTTGACTACAATGCATGGATAACGTTTCATAAGGGAGCTTCTTCCCCAAACCCCTGCGGCCCTGGAAAGTGTCACAACTAGCGAGATGAATAAAGCGCTCGTCATAATTTTGTTTTCGCTTCTCGTGCTTGGCGGTTGCAAACGCGCAGCCAAGTCGAACGCAAACTCTTCCGGCGGTGGTTCTGGATCTTCTTCAGAAGCGGTAACACCAGATCCACAACAGGCCCGCTCTTTTTTGGAGAAAGGAAAACTCCTTTATCACGATGACCAGGATGGTGAGGCAAGTGAAGCGTTCAAGCAGGCGATTGTTCTTGATCCCACTTTGGCAGAAGCTCACTTTCGTCTGGGACTCGCATATGAAGCTTTGAACAAAGCTGATGAAGCAGAGAAGGAATACAAGACTGCTGTTGAGAGTTACAAGAAATTCTTCGACAACGACGAAAATAGCAGCGATGCGGAAGCTCATTACAACCTGGGTCAAACCTATGCGGGTCTCCACCAGTACAGCGATGCGATTCGTGAGTATCGACAAGCTACGAAGATCAAATCCGATGATGCCGATATTTATTACGATTTGGGGTTGGCCCACACAAAGTTAGCTCAGTATTCAGAAGCGGCATCTGCTTTTTCGAAATCGTTGGAGATTGACCCGGAGAACTATCGAGCCCAGGACGCGCTCGACGAGGCTCGTGATGGAATGAAACGGGTCCAGGCCGGCAAAAAGCACCAGGAAGATCTACTTAAGAAGGAAAAAGCGGACGAGTTGAAAAAGGCTGGCGAAACGTTGCCCGCTCCGACGAAATCACCAGTCAGCAAAGGAATTAAGGGTTAACAAACAATGGCTACTTACACACCTCCGCCTTACTTTCCACAAGGATCGCTCGCGCCACCGGATCAGAACCGGTATCGAAAATTCAAGTTGCTAATCTTCGCAGCCGTGGTTGTCGTTTTGGTCCTTTTAGCGGGACTCGGAGCCGGAATCTGGTATCTGGTTAAGTCCTTGACGTAGTCGTGGTTGTGTCGTCAATGTTTCGGCGGAGGGTTTGGCTAGAGCTATGCTTGACACAATCGCGCTCCATCCGTATAGTCTGCCGTTTCGGACAAGCAGTCTGAAGCCAACAATGCAACGTCCAGTAGGTTCTGTCGGTGTGGAGGCGTTGCTCGGCCATCAGCAATAAGGCCGGTTGACAATTATTGTGGCGTAAATGGCCAGCGTCTCGGTTAGTTTTCTAACCGTTCCACCGCTTGCCCGCGCGAAAGTTAATCTTTCTCGTCTACTAATGCGACGCCACAGAAAAGTTTTGGCTTGAGGGAAGCCAGCATCCGCACCCGCCCGATAGGGAATTCAGAACATCCCTAACTCAAAGTTTAAACAGGGCAGCCGCCTGCGCTGACTGCCGGACTGGTTCCGGAAAGAGGCAGGCAAGCGCCCTTTTGCGCGTCAAAAGCGCCAGTATTAAGAGGAAAACAGTGCCGACTATTAATCAGCTTGTTCGCAAAGGCCGCCAGCAGGTCAAGTACAAGACGGCTAGTCCTGCCCTCCAGAGCTCACCCCAAAAACGAGGGGTTTGCACTCGTGTTTATACGCAAACGCCTAAGAAGCCGAATTCGGCTCTTCGTAAAGTCGCTCGTGTGCGACTCACGAACGGGATTGAAGTTACTACCTATATCCCCGGCGTCGGTCACAACCTCCAGGAGCACTCGATCGTGCTTATCAGGGGCGGACGCGTTAAGGATTTGCCAGGTGTGCGTTATCACGTGATCCGCGGAACCCTGGACTCTGTAGGTGTTGCAGACCGCAAACAAGGTCGTTCGAAGTACGGCGCGAAGCGACCCAAGGCGGGTGGCGGCGGCGGAGGCAAGAAGTAGATCCGACAGACTTAGGTCTGTCCCCAAACTAAACCGGAACCTTTTGTTATGCCAAGACGAAGAGTAGCTGAACGACGCGATGTACTTCCCGATCCTGTTTACAGCAGCCCACTAGTGACGAAATTCATTAGTGGTGTGATGTGGGATGGTAAGAAGTCTTTAGCCGAGAGCATTTTTTATGACGCCATGCGCCAGCTTGGCGACAAGACCGGTGAAGAGCCACTCAAGGTTTTCAAGCGTGCTATTGATAACGTCAAGCCCACCGTCGAAGTGAAGTCTCGACGCGTTGGCGGCTCGACCTATCAGGTACCTATCGAAGTTCATCAGGAGAGACGTGGTGCGCTTGCTATCCGTTGGATCGTCTCGTACGCCCGAGGCCGCGGCGAGAAGACAATGACGGACCGGTTAGCGGCGGAAATCCTGGACGCTGCGAATAATCGCGGCAACGCCGTTAAGAAGAAGGAAGACACGCACCGTATGGCAGACGCGAACAAAGCGTTTGCGCATTACAAATGGTAATTAGTCCGGTGTCCTCAGTCAGTAGTCCGTGGTAGGGGCGACTGACCGCGGACTACTGACCACGGACAAGTAAAGCAATGGCTAAGCACGACCTAAACAAGTTCAGAAATATCGGCATCATGGCCCACATTGATGCCGGCAAGACCACCACGACCGAACGTATCCTTTATTACACGGGCATCACCCACAAGATTGGAGAGGTGCACGAGGGTACGGCGACCATGGACTGGATGGAACAGGAGCAGGAGCGCGG
>AR_comb_assmDRAFT_10052928_pt1 | contig 21418 bp, 14 predicted proteins | sample ArasoioldDNA_FD_10543 | JGI IMG/M metagenome (IMG submission 10543) | reverse complement strand
TGGTTCGGCAGCCAGATGTTCATGTTCGTGGCGCCGTCGGTGCGGGTCGAGTTGTTCGTGTTGGCCTGACCGTTGACGTTGGTGGCCAGCGACCGCGCCGGTGTGTCCGTCTCCGCGTTGCCAAACGCCATCGGCGTCGTTCCAGGCACCAGGTTCAGCAGCGCCTGGTAATTGCGGAAACGGTTGAGCGGCATCGCCGTGATTTCCGCCGACTTCAGCTCTGTCGAGACATCCGCTTTGTCGGTCTGCAGGAGCTGCGCCTCAGAGGCGACCGTCACGGTCTCAGAAACCGTGCCGACCTCGAGGGCCATATCGACACGAGAGATCTGACCGATCGTCACCGGGACGTTCGAGCGCACGCCTTCGCGGAAGCCCTGCAGCGAGATCTTGACGTCGTACGTCCCGGCTGGGACGTTGACCAAGTTGTACGCACCTTCCGCGTTTGTGACCGTATCGCGGGTCAGGTTCGTTTCCTTGTTGACGATTGTGACAGTGGCACCAGGAACGGTTGATCCCTGGGTGTCCTTGACGGTACCAGTGATGCTGCCATACAGCACCTGCGCGATCGCAGGAGCGGCTGACAGGCAGAAGGCGAAGATGACAAGAGCAATGCCGATGTGACCGAACGACCGACGCCGATAGGACTCGCTCACAGATCCCTCCTCTGAAAGCAAAACCGGCTGGCAGACGTACCAGATGTGTGTGTGAAACGACGGACCGGCTTCCCTCCTCCCTGCCCGAAAGGCCAAATCGGACAATCAGGTGAGCGTCACCTGTTCATACTAGGGAATGCGCGGACGGAAACTAACATAGCAGAGGGACTGACGCAAGAAGTACGAGGGTTACCCCAGACTGGCCTGGAAGGCAAACAAAGGGCGAACGTACGCAAATACGGCCGTTTTTATCGACTTACTATGCGAAATGCGAGGCCTGAAGGATCTGGGGACTAGTGACGAACGACTAAGCTGACCTGTCACTTGAACAAGTCGTCGAAAGCCTTGCGGGCACTCGTCGGCGCCACAGTCTTGGTCTCGCGCTCGACCGTCGTGCGGGGCTCATAGAAGGTGCAGGTATTCAGCGCGTCCTTGGGCGAAACGCGAACGGGCACCGGCTGCTGACACTCGAACGGCGAACCGGTGTCGAAGTGACTGCACTGGGCGCAGGTATGGAGGTCGGCGCCACAACGCGCGCATCGACCCTCCGGATTCGAGGCGGCGGCCACCGTCAGCTCGTTGCCGCAGCGCGCGCACCGTACCACCTCGCGGAAGCCCGGCATGTTGAAGGTCTTCGGGGCCAGCGGCGGCTGCCCGCGCGGCGCGTACTCCTTCTTTTCGGCAGGCTTCTGATCGCGCCGCGGCTCCCGCGGATCGTCCTGGTACCCTCGCTGCCGATACTTCCGGTCTGACATCGCTTTCCAGCTCCCAGCTTCCGTCTGCCAGCTTCCAGCAGGCCGCGTGGCGGATTATAGACCAGGCGGGTCACAGCGGAAGGGGAACGCTCCCCTCCAAACAGCCGTATAACGCCCTGAGGTATCGCACATGACTGCGTTCGCCCTACGAACGGTTCGCTCGCGCACACGTATCCCCGTGGTCGCCGTTCCGCTCCTGCTCCTCAACCTCGTCGCGCTTCAGGGCTGCGACGTGGTCACAGCCGATCTCAAGCACTCGGAGACCGCCGAGTGGAAAAAGAACTACGAGCTTGGCGCTGGCGGCCGCGTCGAAATCAGCAACGTCAACGGCAAGATTCAGGTGACGCCCTCGACCGGCAACAGTGTCGAAGTGGTGGCGCAGAAGACGGCGAAGGCGGCAACGATTGAAGCCGCGAAGGAAGCGCTCGAGAAGGTCGAGATTCGAGAAGAGGTCTCGTCCGGGGCCATCAGCATCTCCACGAAGCTTCCGCGCGGTGGCGGCTGGTTCAGCGGCAGCACGCAGGTGAAATACACGGTCCGCGTTCCAGCAGGCGCCGAAGTCAAGTTCACGACCGTCAACGGTGGCGTCGAAGTCACCGGGTTGACCGGGAAGATCATCGCCGAAACGACCAACGGCGGTGTTGTCGGCCGAGACATCGGCGGCGCCATCGACGCGAGCACCACGAACGGCGGCGTCGACGTCGAGCTCGCGCGATTGGCGGAAGGCGGCGCCAAGCTCGAATGCACCAACGGCGGCATCAAACTCGGGTTGCCGTCGGACTCGAAGGCGACGATCTCGGCCAGCATCACCAACGGCGGCATCGACGCAAGCGGGTTGACGCTCGAGACGACCCAGGCATCGCGGCGCCGGCTCGAGGGCAAGCTGAACGGCGGCGGCGCGCCGATCCACATCGAAGGCACGAACGGCGGAATCCGCATCGCCGCGCGCTGACCCGTCAGACGGCGCGACGGCCGTGCTAGGATGACGCCGCATGACGTGCGTCTCCTGTGGTTCGCCGCGCGTGTACCCCTCGCGGCTGCGCAACACGCTGGAGCGCGTGCGCGAAGCGATCACCGCGCAGCAGCCGCATCGTTGTCATGAATGCGGGCGGCGGTGGTGGATGGCGGTCGAAATCCTCCACGGCGACGGCAGCCCAACGCGCCCAGGCGACTTGCGCACCGGCGGCGAACCCACGCCTGTGAAGCCCACCGATCTCGACGAGCTCGATCCGATCCGCTCGCGACGCTGACCAGTACGCGCTCTGCTATCGCAACGTCGGCCGCCGGCCGTCCTCGAGGCCCGCTCCGAGCATGAGCCTCACGACCGCCGAGTAGCTCGCCACGCCCTCGTGGACACGATTCGCTCGAAGGTAGGCATCGTAGGCGTCACGCGCTGCCTCACGGACGACCGGTGAAGACTGGGCGTAGCGCGCGGCGGAGGCCTGGAGGTCTCGCCGCGGACCGTCGGCGAGCTGCGCCGTCAACGACACGCGATCCGGCCTGGGCAACGATGCGGCCACGTGCTCGAAGATCGCCAGCCAGCCGCTATAGCGCGCCATCGCATTTCCCTGAGTGCAGGCAAGCCACGCGACGAAGTTCGCCTCCGCTTCATTGGCATATCCGGCGAGGTGCGCCCATTCGTGCGTGAGCACGAACGGCCGCTCGAACGGCAGCGTGTCCGGATTGATGACGATCTCGAGAAAAAACGGGTCGGTCATGCCGTCGATCGCGGCGGCGCGAAAGTAGCGCTCGAGCAGCGACCGCTTCGGCACGCCAGGCACAGCAGTCCACGCGCTGCCCAGGATGCGCTGCGCCGCATCAAACGCTACTTCGATCGCCGGTCCAGGCGGCGCTCCGGGCTCGTGGGCCCCCTCGTAGAGCGCGTTGATTTCCTTGACCGCGTGCGTGCCAAGCGCCATCGCCGCCTCGCGTGTCACCCGCTGCGGGTCGTACTCGAGTTTGTCGTCAAGCGGCTGCCGACGATAGTTGAAACCCCATACGACGAAGAAACAAAGCACCAGGACAGCGGTCAGCGTCACCAGCGTCGCAACCGTCGACGTCATGCCGCGCATCCAGCCCCGGGCACGCACCCGGCGAGCGAACGCGATTCCCACAACCGCGAGCACGAAGGCGAGGCTCACGTCGAGCAACGCGAACGGTACGTTGTTGGTCAGCGGCGTGACGACGTTCTGGAGTGCCGGATACAAGCCTCCGGAGTACCAGGTTTCCACGAACCGCGGCGGCAGCGGAATGACTGCGGCGGCGATCGCCGCGATGACGACGATGATGCGAACAGCCGTCATCACACGCTCGAATCCGATACTCCCGGTGGGCCGGTGATCAACCTGATCGCACGCTGATAGCTGAAGTACGACCAGGCCCATTGCACGAGGACGACCAGACGGTTGCGGAAGCCAATCAAGTTGAGGATGTGGACGAAGAGCCAGGCAAGCCAGCCGACATATCCGTGCAGGTGCAACCAGCCGAAATCGGCAACGGCTGAGGCGCGTCCGATCGTCGCCATGTTGCCGAGGTCCTTGTACGCGAACGGGAGATACGGCTGCTTTTCGATGCCTCGCGTGATGTTGCGCGCCGCGTGTCTCCCCATCTGTATCGCCACCTGCGCCACGCCCGGCAACGGTTTTCCATCGGCGCCGTTGAGCGATGCCAGATCGCCAATGACGAAGACGTTCCCTGAGCCCGGCACTGTGAGGTCGGGCTCGACGCGCACCCGTCCAGCCCGATCGACGGGTGCACCGAGCGTGGCGCCCAAAGGAGAAGCAGCAACGCCGGCAGCCCAGACGATCGTCTCGGCGTACACGGTTTCGGCGCCGAGTTCGACGTGACCGCTCGCCACCTTCGTGACCGGCTGACCGGTGCGGACATCGACGCCGAGCCGCACGAGGTCGGCGCGCGCTGATTCGCGCAAGGGCTCGGGGAAGGTCGCCAACACCGACGGACCGGCCTCCACGAGGAGGATGCGCGCGGAGCTTGGATCGATGTGCCGGAAATCGCGGGCCAGCGAATGATGCGAAATCTCGGCGATGGCCCCAGCCATCTCGACGCCAGTGGGACCGCCGCCAATGACGACGAACGTGAGCAGCGCCGCACGCCGAACCGGATCGGTCTCGCGCTCAGCGCGCTCGAACGCCAACAGCACGCGCCGGCGGATATCGAGCGCGTCCTCGAGGGTCTTCAGTCCCGGCGCGATCGCGCGCCACTCGTCATGCCCGAAGTACGCGTGGGTCGCGCCGCTGGCGACAATCAGGTAGTCGTAGGACAGTTCACCATCGGCAAGAATCAGCACCTGCCGCACGCGATCGACGCCGCGAACGTCAGCCAGGAGCACTTCGGCATTCGACTGCCGGCGCAGGATCCAGCGTATCGGCGACGCAATATCGCCCGGCGAGAGCGCCGCCATCGCAACTTGATACAGGAGCGGCTGGAACACATGATGGTTTCGGCGGTCGACGATGGTGAGGCGAATGCGCGCGCGGCGCAGCGCTCGGGCCGCGTACAATCCGCCGAACCCGCCACCGACAATGACGACATGTGGAAGTTCGGCCACGGATCGATCATAACCGAGGGGCTTCGCCCCTCGGACTCCCCCACACGCGCTCTCGCGCGCCGCTCGCGACGGCGCGCTCCGATCGCGTGGCTCACTCGCTACGCTCGTTCGCCCCGGTAGCGAGATCGCTTCTACCGTTCGCCGACGAGCATCCAGCCGGCCCAAAAGAACGGCGCCGATGTTGCGCGGAACCCACGGGCCGATGCCCGGGCCGCCTGCAAGGCGACGTCAGGCGCGTCTCCGGCACGTAGGCGCGCGTGCACTGCCGCCAGAAACGCATTCGAGGCCGCATCGTCCGTCGTCCATCGCGGCAGGACGATGGCTCGGACGCCGGCGGCACGCCACGCCCAGGCTACGGCACCGGTTTCATCAGCCGCGTCCATCATCGTCATCGACGCGCCGTCGGAGAAGATGGTCACGCGTGCGTGCAGGTCCAGGTTCATGATTTCGCGCGCCTCGAGCGTGCCGTCAGTCGCCGGTGCAGGCGCGAGCAACATTGACGAGAAGAGCGGACTGGCACCGTTGACGCGGAATGGCGCCGCCAGGTGAATGACGTCGGCGCTCGCGGCACGCTCGGCAACAGCGATCTCGGTCGCGCCAGCACCGGAAAGAGTCTGGGCGCTCTCGGCGTCAAGATCGCGAACGATCGCGTCGCGCTCCTGCTCTGCCGACGCCGGACTCCGAATGGCCCACCCGGGGGCAGTGCGACGTATCTCGTCGAGCACCGCCAGCGAGAGCTCCGGTGCCGCCACAACCGCGAGCGGACCTGGCGCCGCTGGACGCTCGACGGCGGGCGCGCGAACCAGCGACGTCACGGACGGCGCATACGTAATCGCCGTGGTGTCCGCGACGTATCCGTTCTCGGTGGGAAGAGCCTCGAAGGGCACGCGCCAGAGCACCTCGTGTGGCACGACGATGGCGCCTGCGGCAGTGCCAAGGGTCGCGGCGAGACCTGGGACGAGCTCGAGCGCTGCCTTCCGCCACGCGCCGGCATCGCGCGTCGTCTCGGGCTGCTGGAGGCGGCCGACGCGCTCGGCGATCGTCCGTCGTGACGCGGCCTCGAAGTGCGTGGAGAAACGAATACCCGCCTCGCCTCGCCGCGCAACAAGGACGAGCAGCGTCTGCTCTGTGACGACCAGCTCCATCAGTACGGTGCTGGCGTTGGGCAGCAGCGCATCGACGTCGGCACGCGTGGCCGGTGCCATCAGGCCTCGCCAGATCTTCAGCGCCGGGAGGCGGTCGAAAAGCGCTTGTTGCTGCGCTCTCCGGCGAGCCGATGCGTCGGCAATGGCCAACTCCAGGCGCGCCATTCGTGCGGCATCGGGCTTCGGGAGACCTCGCTCCCGCGACAATTGTGCATGGGCCGACACGAGTTCCCCGGCAAGCGCGCGCTCATCCTCCCGCTCTCGATCAGTCATGCCGCGAAAGATGTCACGCTCTCCCGGCGCGAGTAGCAGACGAAGGTCGTGCACGCGCATCCGCTCGGCAGTCTCGAACGCCGCCGCCGCCTCGCCATCCTCTGCCTGAAGAAGCGCGAGCAACGCAAATGCGGATGAGGTGTCACGTGCGACCGGCACCGAGGGGCGTACCTCGGCGACCGCAAGCAAGCGATCGACGGACACGACGGCCTCCCCTGCCGCAGCAATGGCCTTGGGTCGATCGCGAAGCCGACGGAGGGCTTCGGCCTCGGCCACCTGCGCTCGCCAGAGCACATCGTCGTTCTTCAGCGCCTCGGCCAGAGCGCGTGCACGGCCTGCGGCATCGAGCGCGGCCTGGTGCGCACCGCTTCCACTGAGCGCCCGCGAAAAGCCCAACTCGGAGCGCGCAACCTGCTCCGACCGCCCGAGGGAGGTAAATGCCTCGATGGCCTTCTTGTACGAGGCAATCCCGGCTTCGAACTTGTCCTGAGCCGTCTCAGCGAACGCCAGTCCCGCGACAGCTGCCGTCGCACACTCCTTGTCGGCGGCGGCCGTGCATGTATCGCTGCTCTTCCGGTACTCATCTTCCGACAGCTTGAACCGGCTGGCGACGAGATCGACGAGGGCGAGCGCTTGCAGCGAGCGTCCAACGTGAGACAAGTCTTTGATCGCCTCGAAGTGGCTGCGACTCTCGACGAGCGCGGCGCGCGCCTGCTCCAAGTTACCGAGGCGGAAGTGCACGTCACCGATGCTCAGGAGCGCCGTCCCCTGATCGTTGCGATTGTCCCGCGCCTTGCCTTCCGCGAGCACGCCGGCGAGGGCGTCGAGTGCCGCGCGATAGTCGCCTTGCGCGATCAGGACGCGAGCCAGCCCCTTGAGGGCGTCGGCCTCTCCGCCGGTGCTCAGGTTCTTGCGGCTGATGTCACGGCTGCGGGCGTAGTCGGATATGGCGCCCGAGTAGTCTCCCTGCAAGTACAGAATGTTGCCAGTACTGATGAGCGTCGTCGCCACTGAACTGCTGTCGCCAAGCTGCTCCTGAATGGCGAGCGCTTCGCGATACGTGGTCAGCGCAGTGCCGTATTCAGCGAAGGTGTAACGGATGGTCGCCACGCCGATGAGGGACGCGGCAATCCCTTCCTGATCGCCGCGCTCGCGTTCTATGACCAATCGATCTTCGTACGCCTGAAGCGCGCCTGTCAGGTTCTGTCGAAAATAGCGCGCATTCGCGAGATTCTGAAGCGCCTCGCCTTCGTACCTCCGGCTGCCGACGTGCCGCGCGACTTCGAGCATGCGCTCGAAGCCGCTCTCGGCGGCAGCGTAGAGTTGCATCTGTACTGCCTGACCTGCTCGCCTGGACATCGCCGTGAGGAGCTCGTCGTTTACGAGGTCTGGTTCAGCGGCGAGGAGGCCCTGGCGGCCCTCGATCGTGGCCTCATCGATCAGGCTCTCAGCTAGCCCATCGACTGGGGAGCCTTCGCGAACAAGCTTGTAGTCGGCGCCTTCACGAACGTAGACAAGGCTCCACTGCGTCGTCGAATGGGACGTAAACGGGCCACGCCCCGGTATGCGCCCGGGCATGACTCGATCCCGGGTCGCCGTGACGCGCACGCGTACGCGTCCGGCCGTCGGAAACGTCGCGACAACCGTCACGTTCGAAAACGTGTCGTCGCCGGCGTCGAAGACATACTTGAGTTGGTCTGCGGACGGGCGCTTGGCCGTGGAGCTCCAGAGCGCGAGGTAGGCAGGAATATCCTCGGCCTGCTGCGCGGCAAAGAACTGCTCGACGGCCGCCTTCAGCGCGGCGTCGTCTGGCTCCTGACGGTCTGCCGCGGCCGTCAGGAGCGCAAGGGCGACGAAGGCGCGAAGCGCCGTCGCAACAATCATCGTGCGAGCGAGAAGACGACGGTGATCGTCATGAGCACAGGTACGGGGACGCCGTTGAGTTCGGTCGGCGTATATCTCCACTGCCGCACGGCGCGTACCGCTGCGTCCTCGAGGAGCGGCTGTGCGCTGAGCACCCTGACGCTTTCAACTTTGCCGCTGGCGTCGAGGATGGCTTCCATCGTGACCTTGCCTTCGATGCGGGAGATGCGCGCAATTTCGGGATAAACCGGCGTGACGTGCACCAACTTCTTCGGCTCACGAATCACACCGCCGACCGTAACGTACTTGGGCGTCGGTATCGGCGGTGGCGGCAGCGCGACGGGCGTTGGCACGCTCAAACCAACGAGCACCGAACCGGAACTATCGACGCCGGGCCCCGTAGTCAAGCCGCCGTCCACGGGGGGCCCCTTTGGAGGCTCAGGTGTCTCGTCGACAATCTTGTCCGGCGCCGAGATGGGTGCGCTTGTGTTCTTCGGCGCCATCACCACTGGTGGAGTCGGCGGCGGCGGTGCGGGCGGCGTCACCGTCGCAACGTAGGCCTGGAGTGGAGACCCCACGATTGGCAGTTCGGCGTCGACGATCCATGGACTGAAGAGAAAAGCTGTGAGCACCATCCCATGAATCGCGACCGACAGCGGCAGCACCGACAAGCGTCGCCGCCGCCCTTTGACGTCGCCCGTACGCAGCACGTCGCGCAAGAATTCCTGAGGCATCGGACACACCCCCAAAAACAATGCCGAAGTCTGAAGGGTGAAGTGTGAAGTGGCAGAAGTCTGAAACTCGATGTTCCTTCAGGCTATTGCCACCGCCACACTCCGTCTCGCGTCCGCTTGCGAATATAGACACCGGGACGCGCCGACGGTTCCGCCTGCCGAGTTTTCCCAATACCTAGCGGTAGAACATGCTCATGCCGAGGAGCGGGGCCAGGATGATCATGGTCAGGACGAAATTGACGATCCATCCAATGACGACGACGATGATGGCCTTGCCCAGTGTCGAATAGTCGAGGACTGCTTTCACCGCGATGATCATGGCGGCGATCTGCCACAGCCAAATCAGTAACATCAAGAGATAGCCGAGAATCGGAATGATGGTGACGACGCTCGCCAAGCCTGGCGCGGCCGAGAATCCGAGCACGCGGAAGGTCTCGGGGTAGTCGGCCTTCGTCGCCGGTTCCGGCATGACCTTGGTACCGATAACCCACACGATCAGCGACCAGACGAGAAAGCCGACCACCGACAAGCATGCACCGTAGACGATTCCAGTCAACCCGCCGCGAAACACGTTGCCGATTCCGGCGGCGACAGCGGCAAGCACAATGACGCCGACCGATTGTCCGATAGCTGTCGGATCGCGCTCGACATCTTCGAACGCATTCGGATCCAGCTTCATTGCGCCGACTACCCGGTCTCCAAAAGTCATCGCACCCTCCATCGCTGCAGGAACGCCCTACGGCGCGGACAGTGTAGCGCACTCAAGCAACCGCCGAGCTTCGTCACACACCACCGGCCAATTGGCACACGGGCGTCGGATCGGCGTGCGATAATCGCTGTACATGGCTCATTCGGCTCGCGCCGCGGCTCCTGAATCCTGGGGTCACTCGACGGTACAAACCGCCTGTCCGCTCGATTGCCCCGACTCGTGCACCCTCGAGGTGACGGTCGAGAAGGGCCGGATCGTGCGCATCGACGGCGGCCACGAAAACCCCACCACTCGGGACTACATCTGCGGCAAGGTGCGGCGCTTTGCCGACCGCGTCTACGGCGAGGACCGGCTCCTCTACCCGGCCATCCGCAAGGGCTCGAAGGGCGATGGCACGTTCACCCGCGTCGGCTGGGATGAAGCGCTCGATCAGATTGCGGACAAGATGCTCGAGATTCGCGATCGATCGGGCGCCGAGGCGATCCTGCCGTTTTATTACGGCGGCTCGAACGGCCTGCTCACGCAGGATACGATCGACGCCGCCTTGTGGCGTGGCTTCGGCACGTCGCGACTGGCGCGGACGGTCTGCGCGGCGGCAACAGGCGCGGCCAACCTCGGGCTGTACGGGAAGATGCCGAGCGTCACCTACGAAGACTACGTGCACGCCAAGCTGATCGTGCTGTGGGGTGTCAATCCGTCGACGTCGGGCATTCACCTCGTACCCTTCATCAAGGAAGCGCGTCAGGCCGGCGCTGTGCTGGTCGTTGTCGATCCTCGCGCAACGTCGCTGGCACGGCAGGCTGACCTTCATATCGCGCTGCATCCCGGCACGGACGTTGTCGTGGCGCTTGCGCTGCACAAGTATCTCTTCGATCGCGGCCACGCCGACCTCGCGTTTCTCGCCACGCATGCGCGAGGCGTCGACGAGCTGCGGTCTCGCGCGGATCAATGGTCGACCGATCGCGCTGCCGGTGTTGCCGGAATCGATGTCGCCGATCTCGAGCGCTTTGCCGCGCTCTATGCCGAGAGCGCTCCGGCAGTCATCCGATGTGGCTGGGGGCTCGAACGCAATCGGAACGGTGGAAGCGCTGTAGCATCGGTGCTCGCGCTGCCGGCCGTCGGCGGCAAGTTCGGCGTTCGCGGCGGTGGCTACTCGATGAGTAACTCGACCGCCTTCGGCATCAAGGCCGCCACCTGGATGAACGATACGCCCGAGGCGCAAACGCGCATTGTCAACATGAACAAGCTTGGCGATGCACTGCTCGACTACTCCGATCCGGGCGTGGAGATGCTGTTCGTCTACAACTGCAATCCGCTGGCGACGATGCCGAACCAGAACCGAGTGCTCGAGGGACTGCACCGCTCGGATCTCTTCACCGTCGTGTTCGATCAAGTGTTCACCGACACGGCGCGTTATGCCGACGTCATCCTTCCCGCGACGACGTTCCTCGAAAATTACGACATCGCCAGGGGATACGGTCCCATCAGCCTGCAGCTCGTACGGCCCGCCATCGAACCCGCCGGCGAGGCGCGACCGAATCCGGCCGTATTCTCTCAGCTGGCGCAGCGCGTGGGCATCGGCGAGGTGGAGGAGGAGACAGACACGTTGCTGCGAATCGCCGGCCGGCTGCCGGGGAACATCGGCCAGGAGCTCCTCGAGCGCGGCTCGGTGACGCCGCCGTTTGGCGGACATCCGGTTCAGTTCGTCGACGTGTTTCCGCTGACGCCAGACGCGAAGATTGACTTGTGTCCGGCGGCACTCGATGCGGAGGCCCCCGCTGGTCTTTACGGTTTCCAGCCCGACCCTGCGACAGAACGGTATCCTCTCGCCCTGATTTCCCCCGCCAGCGAAAAGACGGTGTCGTCGATGCTCGGTGAACTTCGCGAGCGTCCGGGCATGCTGCAGATGCACCCATTCGACGCCCAGGCACGCGGGCTCGCGACCGACGACCCGGTCCGCGTGTTCAACGATCTCGGTGAAGTGCAGTGCCCCGTGGCCGTCACGACCAACGTCCGGCCCGGTACGGTCAGCCTCGCCAAGGGGCTGTGGCGCAAGAGCACCTACAACGGATCGACCTCGAATGCCCTCTCGCCGGACACGCTGACCGACATCGGCGCCGGCGCCTGCTTCAACGACGCACGGGTGCAGGTGGCGCTGTTGGGAAGGCACTGACGACTGTCAATAACTGAAGAAGAAGATCAAATCCATTCCCGCCCGCTCGATGCGGCGCTGGCCTATGCGGTTGGCGGCGCCGGAGGTTTCGGGTGCCGCCGCGGCGACCAGCCGCAGATACTCGCTGATTCGGTACTCGAGCAGGAACTCGCTGTAGGTGCGGTCGCCGAACTGTTGCCGTACTTTCAAGAACGTCCGCTCACCGACCTGTTCGCCGATCGTGATTTCGGCGCCGAGCGTGTCGTTCTCCGTCATGGTCGTGATCTGGAACAGATCGAGATCGAGCGCCCGGCCGATCGATTCGCCGAGCGGCGTGGCGATGAAGCCGCCGGCAACGGCGCCGGCGGTCGCGGCGAGCGACGCGCGCTCGCCTGTCCCGAGCTCGTTGATCGGCCGGTTGAAGATAATCAGTGCCAGGACGTCCGATTCTTCGAGTGGGGGCGTGCTCGACAGCGAGAGCGATGGTTTGTTGACGCTGCCCGTCACACGAACCTTCGCTTCGACCCCGGTGTCGGGGATCAGGCGCGTCGCTGTCAGGTCGAGCACCGGGTTCAGCTCGGCCTCGCCGGTAAACCGCACCGTGCCGTTGCGGGCGATATCGAACTGGCGGCCCTGGAACTGGTAGGTCCCACGCACGGTGTTGACGGTGCCGGCAAGTGTGATCTGACCACCAGCGTTCTTCCGAATGTTCAGATCGCCGCCGAGCGTGACGTTGAGTTGGCCGAGCGAGGCTCGCGTCGGACCGCCCGGCCGGAGCTTCCGGCCACGGACGACGAGGTTGTCCGGAATCCGCAGGTGGACGTCGAGCTCGATGTTGTCGAACCAGCGCGCCGCCGGCGCAGCGGGGACAGCTGTCGTCGTGATCGACTCGGGCGGAGCCGTGGTCTGACCGGCGCGCGCCAGCGCCTGCTGGGTTGCTTCCTGTGCGCTCCCGGCGGTTTCTGTGGTGCGCTCGGCCGACACGACGTCCGGCAGCGCCTCGACGCTATAAGGATCGTAGAAGAGCTGCAAGATCCGATCGAGCTCCAACCGGCCGGCGCTCACCCGCACGTCCCCCACCAGCTTTGGCCGCCCAAGTTCGCCGGTGATTTTCAGGTTCGCATTGATGCCGATGTCTCCGAGCTCGTTGTCGATGATCTCGAAATTCTCCGACTCGAGCGTGAAGTCCACGGCGCCCACTTGCCGCTGGTGTACCGCGAGCTGCCCCGCGACGACGAGCTGCTCGCCGTTCTCATCGAGCAGCTCGAACCGTCGTACCCGCACGAGCTCGGACTCAAGGTCGATTCTGGTGTCGAGACCGGAGTAGGACGTGCCGAACCGGGGCACGGCGAAAGCGCCATCTTTGATATCGATGAAGCCCTGAAAGTGCGGGTCACGGCCCGAGCCGGTGACGCGCACGTCTGCCTCGAGCGTGCCAGCCACTTTCGTGACGACGGTCGTGATCCCCTGCACGATCCCAAGGTTGAGCGACGGAGTCGCGATCCTGAGATCGATCGAGTCCTCCGGTGTCCCGGCGACGTGTGTGCCCGCGCCTCGTTCGAACACGCTCGTCGGAACCGTGCCCTTGGCGGTAATCGCGACGTCAGGCGACTGCTGCAACGTCGCGTCGAGCTGAATCCGGTTTCCTGAGTAGTCGAGATCCGCCGTCAGCGAGTCGTACTTGTAGCCCTGGAATCCACCGCCGACCACCTGCACGTGGCCGTCGACAATCGGGGCCTTCAGGTTGCCGGCGAGCTTGGCGTTCGCCGTCAACCGGCCGCTGACCCCGCGATTCTGCAACAGGAGCCGCTCGACCTCCGCCAACTCCACGTTGGCCGCACGCACGTCGAGCGCGCCGCTTGGGCTGGCGCCATCGAACACGATTGAACCCGCGACCTCGAGCGACTGATCGCCGCGCGCCAGCCGCAGATCCTCAATGGTGACCTCACCCTGGCGGTATTGAATCGCCGCTTCACTGCCGGGCACGTTCCGCCACTCAATCCCCTCGGTTGCCAGCGCCAGCTTCGGCAGGTGCAGCTCGTGATGATCGGGATGGAAGATCGCATTTCCTGTCGCCGCAAGACTGCGTCCGCGCTGCTGCATTGTCGCCTCGAACTCGAGCCGCTTCTGGTCGTACGTCGTCGTTGCGTTGATCTGGTTGATCTCGACGCCTCCGATCTGGACAAAGGTCGCGACAGACTTGGCCTCCACCCTGGCGTTGACGACATCGAGGTTGGGCACCGTGACGGCGTACGTACTGTCGACATCGAGGGCCTTGTTGTCTTCGTACGCCAGGCCGTTGCCGTTCAGTGTGCCGCGCGTCTCGAGCGAATCGCGATTACCCGTAACCGTGCCATCGAGGACGAGCATGCCGTCGAGCGTGTTCTGGCCGACAATCTTGCCAATCTCGGTGATATCGCTGGCGCTGAGCTGATACTTGAGGTCGGAGGTCGCGGTGCCACCGAGCGCGAGGCGGCCCGATGCGTCGACGGTCGCGTCGGGACCATCGACGTGGAGTCGCGTCACATCCGCCGTCTCGTTGGCATAGCGGCCCTCGATCTCGGCGCCGGCAATCTGCACGCTGCTGAGCAGCGACGGCGCCAGGTTGATGTGACCTGCGAGCTCGATCGACGTCGCTGTAACCGGCGCGGACACATCGGCGAGACGAAGCGACACATCGACCGTGCCGTTCACATTGCCCTCGAGCGACTTCCTCTCGAGGATGACCGATGGATTCATGCGATCGAATGAACCTTTCGCCTTGACACTCAGCGCTTCGCCGGCGATGTCGCTGCTGAACGTCATTGCCGGCACGTGCGTGCCCCACATCGTCGAATCCGTCAACGTGCCGCTCGCTGACAACGTGAGATCTTTGAGCGTCGTGCCCGAGGCGCGGACGTTGAAGTCACCGCTCACCTGCCCCTCGTAGCGCGGATCGTCGAGCGCCGCGATCTCGAGCGCCTTCCCCAACCGCCTGACGTTGAGCCCTTCGATCGTTCCCTTTCCCGCGTAGGTGATTGGCGTGGCGCCGATGTCGAACTCGACGACTGTGTTTCCTGCGACGGTTGCGCCTTCGATGGTGGAACGATCGAGCGTCGCTGTCCCGCTGACCGCGGTGCCACTGCCCTTGATGTGATAGTCGGAGAGTGTCAGGACGGTCTCGAGCATCGGCGCCCGCGTCGAGCGTGGAAGACGCCTGAGATCGACGTTCGCGGCCGTTCCCTGGAGATCGAATGAGATCGGCCGTCGGCCCTGCGGCAAAACGATAACGCCGCGCGTCGTGGCTCTTGCGCCGTAGGCGCGTGCGCTCGCGCTGGCCAGAGTAATGCGCGAACCTTTGAAAGACCCGGCGGCCTTGATATCGGACGCATCGTAGCCGAGCGCAATCGCGCGCGAGCCATTGAACACAAATCGTCCCCCGAGACGATCGGAGGCTGCCGCGGTCTGCGGAGCTGACGGCAACGTCAGATCGATCTGGACGTCGCCGGTGATGTCGCTCTTCTGCTCGGGGCTTTTCAGAATCGGCCCGAGATTCAGACGCTCCACTCGCAACGGCCCAGCAAAGGCAAAGTCGGGCGAGGCGAGATCGGTCGTGAGCGGACCCCGGAGCCTTCCGGCTTCAGTCCGGACATCGAGATCCATGACCAGCCGGTTCGTCGGACCGTTCGTTTTGATCGCAACCGTCGGATGAAGCAGGTAGCCGGAGAGAACTGGCACGACCCTCCCCACCTCGGGCATCGAGACGGTGCCGTCACCCACGAGCTTGATGATCGGCGTGCGAAGATAGCTTTCGATCACGCCGGACATGTTGACGGCACTCTCACCGGTTCGAAGCTTGAGGTTGTCGAGGTACAGATTGTCGTCACGGACCGCGATCCCGCCGGCCATCTGCTGCAGGAGGAGATCGGGATCGGCGCCACGAAAGCTCAGATTCCCCATCTCGATCGTGAAGTGCACCGGCTCGTATCGGAACGCGGCCTGCACATCGAGATCATCGATGCGCTTTGGCAGCCGGTAGGCACTCGAGGTCGAACCATCGTCGATCGTCATCGAACCGTCGACGATCGCGATCGACAGCAGCGACACCGGCCGACCAGGGCCGCGGCGATCCGCCTCCTGCTCACGTTTGCGTACGAGCCTGCCGATGTTCCACCCCGAGCTGTCCCGAACCACGTGGACGCGTGGCTCGACGAGCGTGATGTGATCGACGACGATTCCGCGAGAAATAAGTTGAAGGACGCTATAGTCGACCGTCAATGTCTTGACGGAGACCACCCGATCGCCGGAGACATTGACGGCGACATCGGCGAGACCAAAATCGAAGAAGAGGTTGCCGGTGACGCGTCCGACCGTCAGCTCGCCGTTGAGATACTGACGCGACTCGCGGATGATGACCCGTCGCACCCAGTCGCGAAACCATGGTGTCTGCGAAACGATGAGGCCAATCGCCAGCAGCGCGACGGCCAGCGTCCCGATCCAGGCGGCGACGTGGAGGAGCCGTCTGATAAGCACCATGCGATCAGAACGCCTGCCCGATGCTGAAGTGCACGCGCAGCGCTCTCGTTTGAGGCTCGCCGTCGACAATGAGTCCCGGTATCGGATTGAGCTGCCAGCCGACGTCGAGCCGAAACGGACCGACCGGCGTCGAGTAGCGGAGGCCCGCGCCGACGTCGTAGCGCAGGTCGTTCAGGTTGAAGTCCCAGGGATTGGTCCAGACGTTGCCCCCGTCGACGAACAGCACGCCGCCGAAGTTGCGTGCGAGCGGAAACCGGAGCTCGGTCGAGAAGTTCAGGAAGGTGTTGCCGCCGATCGGCGTTCCATCTTCCGTGAGCGGCGAGACTTCGTACCGGCCCCAGCCGCGGAGGTTCGTCGAGCCGCCGAGGAAGTAGCGCTTGAAGAATGGCACGAGCTCTTCTTCGGGGCCCGATGAGTCGATCGAGCCAGCCCGAGCGCGGACCGCCGCCACCATGCGCCGCCCGAACGTATGGTAGTAACGGCCCTCCGCCGAGATTTCCCGATAATCCCAGTCACCACCGAGCCACTGTCCCGCCGATTCGAGGTGAACGCTGGCGACGTACCCCTTGGTGGCATCGAGAATGTTCTCGGTCGTGTTCCTGCCGGCATCGAGCAGCAGCGCCGAAAGCCGGCCTGTGTCGGCGCCGGTCTCCGGGTTCATGCCGAGCGCGATCAGATCGTCGCGAAACGTCGGATCGTTGAGCGCCTCCTCTGAAACGGTGTAATCCTCCCATTCGTTCGCATAGGTCAGGGCGAGCGTGGTCGTCTGGCGGGCGCCGAGTGGCGCCCACTTCCGTCCGAACTCGCGGGCAACCGTGGCGCGGCCGCCGACGGTCGTCAGTTTGTACGCCGGCTCGTCGCTGAACCACGACTGGCCACTCATGCCGAATGAGTATTTCGGGCTGAAGAAGTAGGGCTGGCGCAAATTGAGGCGGACGCCGCGGTCGAGCGCCGAATACCTGGCGAATACGCCCGCGATGCGGGCGCCGCCGAAGAAGTTCACATGACGCCAGTCGATCTCGCCGCGGGCGCGCTCTTCGCTTCCGTAGCCCAAGCCAAAATTCACCTTGCGGTGCTTGCCTTCGGTGACGGTCACGCGTGTGGCGATCTGGTCAGCTTCTCCCTCCTGGCTGGCGGCGCCTTCGCCGACCGTACCAACCGACTCGACGTTGACGAAGTTGAAGAGCTCCATCGCGTAGAGTTTGCGTTGACTCTCACGAAGCTTGCTCTCCTGGAAGAGCTGACCGGTGCGAAACGTCAGCTGGCGCCGCACGATGCGCGGGCTGACGCTTGCCATTCCGACAATATCGATGCGCCCGACAGACGCCAGGCGACCCGGCTGCGCCTCGTAGGTGACGCTGCGGCGTTGTTCGGTCGAGCCGGGCGACTCCGAAACAGCGACGGTCGGATTCGGATACCCGTGGTCCTTCAGCTCGTCGATCGCCGCTTCGCGGGTGGACTGGAGTAATGCTCGGTCGAGTGGTGCATCAGCCTTGAGCGGCAGGCGTGATTCCAGTGTGCGGAGGTGTTCTTCCGGGATTACGTCGAAACCGTCCAGGACAACACGTTCGACGACGACCGGCTCGCCCTCTTCAATGTCAATGCTCAGCCGAACCGACTTCTGATCGTCACTCAGCCGTACGTCGAACGACTTGACCCGCGCGTTGGGGAACCCGCGGTCTCGATAAAAGGCCTCGATCCGCTTGAGATCGGCATCGAATTCCTCGCGACTGAAGTACTCCCGCGGCAACCAGGGCAGCTTGCCGCTCACTGCGGTCGCCAGGACGGACCGCAACTGACCCGTGGTTATGGCCTTGTTACCGGAAAACGAGAGCTCCTTGACCACCACACCTGTCTGCTCTTCTTTACAGGCGGTGAGTGTCAGGAGAGCCAGCGGCAGGAGCGCGATCCACGTCGCGCGCAGGGAGCGCATGGTCAACAGCCGGACGATCGTCTTGCCAAAAACGATCCCGACTCGGCGCGAATCGAGAACGGATTGTCAGTCGCGAGCCGCGGGCTTGCCCGCGGTCAGAAAGAGTGTCACCGCGAGGCCGAGGGCAATTATGAGACCGATGACGACCCAGCCCGTCGGCAGGCGCCCGAGGACACCACCGTACCACAGGGAGGCCAGGGCACTGATGATGAGGAGGAAATAACCAGACAGGTAAACGTTGACGAGCCGCATGTCCGTCCTCGGGGGATCCCGAGAAGCCCGGATGGCCTCGCACGTGGTGCGAGACCATCCGGCTCAATACGCTACTGCTGCTGCAGGGTCACGACGAGGGCCGCACGGCGGTTGAGTCGCCGCGTCTCCTCGCGTGAGTTGTCGTGCTTCGGCCGTTCCTCGCCGTAGCTGACGGTACCGAGGCGGTTCGCCGCGATACCTCGGCTCGTGAGGTAATCGCGCACGGAGTTGGCGCGACGATCGCCCAGCGCGAGGTTGTATTCGGCCGTGCCGATGTTGCAGGTGTGGCCTTCAACCTGGATGCGCAGCGTCGGGTTCTGCTGCATCGCCGTGACAGCCTCGTCGAGCGCGCGCGTCGCTTCCGGCCGCAGCGAGTAGCGGTCGAAGTCGAAATGCACGTCCTCGAACACGATCTGCTTCACCACCGGTCGAACGACATTGATGTTGACCGTGTCGCTGGCGGTCTTGCCATCCTGCGGACAGGTCACCGTTACTGTTACTGGAACCGTGCCTTCGGTGTTCGGAGCCGTCCACGGTGTGTTCTGACCGGTGCGGTTCGTGAACGTGCCCGCCGGAGCAGACCACGCGTAGGTCACCGTGCAACCGATCGAGCTCGACGCCACGGCGGTCACGGTGGACTGGCGGCCTACTTCAACCGTGCAGGGTGCGCACGACGCCTTCACGCCGAGCGTGTGCTCCGGCTTGGGCGCTGGCGTTGGTGCCGGCGTTGGCGTTGGCGGCGGTGGTGGCGGCGTATACACGCGCACACCCGGGTGGTAACCAATGCGCGCCTGGAAGCCGAACGCGTCACCTCCGACGTCGCCGAATTCAGATCCGGCGAAGCTGCGGCCTTCCATACCGAAACGCCAGTTAGCACCGGCGCCGGCGAAGAATCCCTTTTTACTGACCCACGTCAGGCCAATGGTGAAGTGCGTCTGCGTATCTGAGTCGGAAACGAGAGGGGGTAACGAGCCATCTTCGCCGATGAGCAGTGGTGATGCCGTGCCCCCTGAGTAGACGACGTCGTCCAGCTGCGATTCGCCGTGCAACTCCGCCGTGACCTTGAGGCCGCTACGCGTCGGGAACCCGGCGCCGAACCCCCAGCGGAATCCGTCCGAGATACTGACCGTGTCGGGATCGCCACGGAAGATGAAGCCACCGTAGCCCGACACCTCAACACGCTGGTTGATTTCCTTGCTGGCGATGAAGTCGAAGAGGAAGTCGGTCTTGCCCGTTCCGACGCCTTCCTCGTCGTCCTTCGCCGTCGGCAGTTTGACCATGACGCGCGCGGCGAGCGCCATGGGCTTCTGCTGCCACTGGGACATGAAGTTGACTTTGCCGCCGAGCCAGAGATCGCCGAGCTGATTATCCGACCAGCCCTGCCGTACGAACGGATACTCGTTGACGAGGCCGCCGACGCGCGAGTTGCCCGGACGGAAGATCGGCCGCACGTCGCGATCGATGCGGCGCACGAGCGTCCACGAGCCGAAGATCTCGGCGCGGTGCGCTAGGCCGTAGCCAAATGTCACCGGCCAGTTCGATACGTCGGTGTAGCCCTGTTGGTAGTCGAAGTTGACTCGATAGGCGCTGCCGGACCAACGCTTGGCGGGGAGGATCTCGGCTGTGGGGACGAACCACAAACCGGTGTCTCCCATCGGAGTGGTGGTAGCCGGCCTTACATCATAGGCAGCGTCAGGATTGGTACTGGCCGGCTGCTGGGCAGTTTGCGACGAAGCCGATGACGTCTGGCTTTGCGCAGACCCGCTGGTTTGGGCGGAGGCCGCAACGCTGACCGCCAGCGTTGCCACCATCGCCATCACAACCCGTTTCAACATACGCACACGCCTCCGTAACTCACGTCCACCCATCCACGATACTACTGTCCCGCCTCAAGTGCACCAAAATCAACAACCTACGCAAAAGTGTGCAACCGAGGCGGAGCCGGCGTCAGTGGTTCGGACGCTCGTCGGAGGCTTCGGTCTCGGCAGGGAAAGGTTCGGCGAGACGCCCGCGGCCACCGCGGCTGATCTGCCCGCCCTTACGACCAGCGGAGCGCGCTTCCTCGGAAGTCCACTCGTGGGCCGTGCCCTTCTCGTGCGCGGCGCGGCCGCCCTTGCTCGCGATCTCGCGCTGCTTTTCGGGCGACATCGACGCAAATCCACGGCGCTCCTTACGAGCAACACCCTCGGGTCTCTTGCTGTCAACATTATGCATGGCTGCCCCTCGTTTCGCTTGCCCGCTTACTTCCACCACGTACGGAACCTCGATTGGTTCCGACGGGGGGTCCTGGACGGGCTCCGGTGTCGGTTCGTCGGGCGGGGTTTCTGGTGCCTCACCCGGGTTTTCGTGGGCTCGTGGCCCAGTCTCGTGGTCGATCCCCCCTCATTGGCTCGGTACCCGTGTATTTCGCTTCCTGTCGAGTCACCTGACTCGGCTGATCTACAAACCATGTGCCAGCCCTGCAGATCCAGCCAGAGTCGTTCAGCCTCATGGAATCAGTCACTTGTCGACATCCGGGTACAACCTGCGCGACACACACGCCAACACCCCTTGGAGCGAATCCCTACACGGACGTTCCAGAGCGGCCCGCATGAACTACCGACAGCCACCCGCGCCAAAGCTGTTATAGTGAGCCCCATGAGCGTTTGCGGAGGTCCTACGGGAACCGAGCCGCCTGCCGGCAACACCTCGGGACGCAAAGTCTTCTGCGTGAAATTTCAGAAGGAGCTCCCTGGCCTCGACGTCCAGCCCTGGCCGGGTGAGCTCGGCCAGCGGGTCTACGAAAACGTGTCCGCCGAAGCCTGGAAGCTGTGGGAAGAGCGGATGAAGATGATCCTCAACGAGTACCGCCTGATGCCCTGGCAGA